>Ga0209456_10000019_pt1 | contig 75047 bp, 65 predicted proteins | sample COG_11_FD_184755 | JGI IMG/M metagenome (GOLD analysis project Ga0209456, IMG submission 184755) | Pelagic marine sediment microbial communities from the LTER site Helgoland, North Sea, for post-phytoplankton bloom and carbon turnover... | ecosystem: Environmental > Aquatic > Marine > Neritic...
TATCAAGCCGGGACCAACGTTCGTCGCGCCCAGAATACTGAACACGAAGTTGTCGCCAGCCTCTGCTCTGGCCCGATCGTCGCCGGCAATGCTGCTGTGAATCGCAAGCGGATCGCCTGCGGTGGCGATGGTACCGAGGTGACATCCGCTGCACAGGCCGTCGTTGGCGGCCCCGAGTGCGGGGACGTCGGAAACGGAGTGATCGAACTGGTACTCGGCCTGGCCCGTAACCGCGTCGAAATTCGCAGCGAGCAAACCGTCCGCATGGCAGCCGCCGCAAGTCTTGGCCGTGGCGGCGAGGTTCCAGTTGTCGCCATCAGGTGCCGTTGCTGACGCCGTATGACAGGTCTCGCAGTAAGCCTTCGACTGCGGATAGGTGACTTCAGAGTAGTCGTGTGAGAAGTCCGAGAATCCCCAGATAATGTAGGGAACTGCGCCCGCGCGATCTTCGCCCATGTGAATCGAGTGGAGCATCGCGGCCATGTCAAGATTCTCGCCCGAATCCTGGTCGACCGTGCCCGGGTTGTGGCAGGTCACGCAATATTCCATGGTTTTGCGCGGTCCACCGTGAAAGGCGAACTCATAGTGGCAGCCGTTGCACTTGTCGGTGTCCAGGATGTTCTTCGTAACGCCTGATCCGGCGCCGCCATCCGGAACGAAATCATAGACCGGGTTATCTGGTGCCAACGGTACTTCGCCTTCGCCATCCAGACGAATTTCCATGCCGACGCGATGCGTCAGGTTCGGTTCCCATGCGACCGCGATCGGAGTCGTCACATCGGCGACATCGGTGCCGAACGTGTACTGGTAGTTACCGTCACCGAGTTCTACAAGCGTACCGCCGCTGAACGAGCTGTCCGTGGTTGCCTGGACGGCCAGGTCCAGCACGTCGCTGCCTCTTCCGGCAGAATTGTTGGCGACGTCTTCCGAGCGATTTACATAGCTCTGCCAGTACGGCAGGCCGCCATTGACGTCGGGATCCGTATTCGGCACGAGTTTCGCGAACGTGAACCAGGTGGTGCCGCCGTCGATGCCGAGCGCCGGGTTGCCGTGAGCGTCCGTTACCGTGAAGCTAACGACCGGCGGGCTGGCCACGGTTACTCCCGTGATCACGGCCTGCAGCTTGCCGAGTTCCTCGATCTCTTCTTCGGTGAGTGCGGAGCCGTCGCCAATCGTGATTTGAGCCGTCAGGTCCTGGCCATCAGCACCGTCAGCACCATCAGCACCGGCCGGCCCAGCAGCGCCAGGCGCGCCATCAGAACCATCGTCACCTTCGCAACCTGCGAGGCCGAGCGCAATAAAAGCAATAAGCGCCCAGCTAAATCTGAATAATCCGTTGAACCGCATGATGGCCCTCCTCCTCTGTTTCCACTTGTTCTCGGGGTCCGGCGACCGGGCGCGGCCCGGGCGGAGTTCCGGAATTTAAACAAGCGTAAATTGAGAGGCGTTTCGTAGCACTGACAATTGTCAGTTTGGGGTCAGAAAATGGCGGTGGATTACACTTACGGATGAAACCGCATGTTTCGGAATTTACTTAGGTATTTCGGGGCCGGGCGGCGATTGCCGCGACGGCCCCAACGGCCATGATCGGCCAGCCGAAAACGGGTGCCGGAGCGAGCGTGAAAACGAGCGTCCCGGCGAGCACGGACACGGCCGCTGTCGTAAGCCAATAGCGCTGTTTCTGCTGTTCGCGAAGCTGCTCGCGGATGCCCGAGAGTTCCGCGGAGCGCAGGTTGGAATTACCGGCAGGCGCCTGCTCGCCGAGCTGGAGCAGGATCGAGGGCAGCTCCCGCAGGGCCTCACGCAGCTGCGGCAAATTCTCGCGCACATCCTTGAGCATCGCCCGGCCGCCCACCTGTTCGTCCATCCATTGCCGTAGCACCGGGTGAGCGGTCTGCCAGAGATCGAGTTCGGGGTACAGCTCGCGGCCGAGCCCTTCGATATTGAACAGCGTCTTGTGCAGCAGGATCATCTGCGGCTGCACCTCGACGTCGAAGCGCTGCGCGACGCGGAACAGGCGCATCAATACCTGGGCGAACGAGATTTCGGCCAGCGGCTTGTTGAAGATCGGTTCGCACACCGTGCGCACGGCGGTTTCGAGCTGGTCGACGCGGGTATCGGGCGGTACCCAGCCCGAATCGAGGTGCAACTTCGCAATACGGTGGTAATTGCGATCGAAGAATGCGAGGAAGTTCTCGGCGAGATAACGCTGGTCTTCCGGGCTCAGCGTGCCGACGATGCCGAAATCCACGGCGGCATATTTGGGACGTTCCGGGTCCGTCGTTATTACGAAGATGTTGCCGGGATGCATGTCCGCATGAAAGAAATTGTGGCGAAAGACCTGCGTGAAAAAGATCTCGACACCGTTTTCGGCCAGCACCTTAATGTTGGTTCCGGCTTCACGCAGGGTCTTCATGTCACTGATCGGGGTGCCGAAGATCCGTTCCTGCACGAGTACTTCGGGCCGGCAGTAGTCCCAGTAGATGTCCGGCACGTAAAGCATGTCCGAGTCCTCGAAGTTGCGCTTCAGCTGTGCCGTATTCGCGGCTTCGCGCATGAGGTCGAGCTCGTCGATAATCGTATGTTCGTATTCGTCGACGACCTCCAGTGGCCTCAGGCGCTTGCCGTGAACCCAGTAGCGATCGGCGAGTCCCGCGAGCATGCGCAGCACGGCGAGATCGCGCTCGATCTGCTCCTGAACGCCCGGCCGCAGCACCTTTACGATGACCTCGGCGCCGTCCTTGAGCTGCGCCGAATGCACCTGGGCAATCGAAGCCGCGGCAAGCGGCTCGATATCGAATCGCTCGAAGACCGCCTCCGCGGGTTCTCCGTATGCCTCGTTGAGGATCTCGAGCACCTGCTCCACGGGGAACGGCGGCACCGCGTCCTGGAGCTTGGCAAGCTCGTCCGCAATTTCCGCCGGTAGCAGATCGCGGCGTGTCGAAATGGCCTGCCCGAATTTTACGAAGATCGGCCCGAGTTCCTCGAGCGCGAGGCGAATGCGCTCGCCAATCGGCGCACGGCTGTCGCGGCGCCGTGGTGCCAGGTAAAAGAAGAACCTGAGCGGGCGCAACAGGTGTGTTTCCTTGATGAACTCGTCGAGCCCGTACTTCACGAGTACGCGCTGGATCGCGAGCATCCTCCACAACGTGCGGCGCCGCGTCATGTCAGGAATCGCCTCGCAACCGATCCAGGCGCGCTTCGAACCGGGCTACGTCGTCACGTAACTCGTCGACCTTCGCGGCAAAGTGATCCACTTCGTAGCGGCTCGGAACGTCGCGGCTTTCTTCCTGGAGATACTCGCGAATGTTGGCGCCCATAGTCGCCTGTGCATCGCGTGTCCACTTGCCGACGCCTCTCGCGAGTTCACCGATCCGGTGCGCCGCGGCGTCGCCGACAAAGCCGGACAACTCTTCCTCGAGATCCGGTTTCGCGTAGTTGAGCAGTTGCTGGAACTGGTCTGCCAGGACAGGATCGCCGGCCAGCTCGAGTTCGCCCGCGCGGATGGCGCTGGCGCCCGACTCGCCGGCCATGCGGGCCAGCGTGAACAACGAGCCGCTAATCAGCACATCGGGTTCGGCATCCATGTCCAACGCGAGTTCGAGTTCGCTCTCGTGAACGACGAACCAGGCGGCAAGCGCCGTGTTCCGGACCCGAATTGCGACGACCGTGTCCTCGAGTTTCCGGCAGAGCTCGCGGGCCGGTGTTGTCTGGCGGATATTGCGGTTCAGAATCCTGGCGATCGGGCGCAGCGCGGCTTCGAGCGGGTTCATGGCGTTTCAGACCCGGTAGCCGACATGCAGTGCAACGATGCCCGCGGCCAGGTTGTGGTAGCGGCAGCGCTCGAACCCGGCGTCTTCCATCATGCCCTTGAGCGTCTCCTGGTCGGGGTGCATGCGAATCGATTCGGCCAGGTATTGGTAGCTTTCGGGGTCGTTCGCAACGAGCTTGCCCAGCGTCGGCAGTACCTTGAAGGAGTACAGGTCGTAGGCAGGCTTGATCGCCTTGCTGGGTTCGGAGAACTCGAGAATCATCGCTTTGCCGCCGGGCTTCAACGTCCGATGCATCGAGCGCAGCGCGGCATCCTTGTCGGTCACGTTCCTCAGGCCGAACGCGATCGAAATGCAGTCGAAAGACCGATCCGCAAACGGTAGCGCCTGGGCGTCAACCTGCGCGATTGACAGGTTGCCTGCGACGCCGGCATCCACGAGACGGCTGCGCCCTTGCTGAAGCATCGCCGCGTTGATGTCGGCCAGCACCACGTGCCCGTTCTTGCCGACCTTGCGGCAAAATGCACGCGCGAGATCCCCGGTACCGCCTGCAAGATCGAGCGCGATGTCGCCTTGCTTCAGCGCAGCCTGGTCGACCGTGAAGCGTTTCCACAGGCGGTGCATCCCGGCCGACATGAGATCGTTCATGAGGTCGTAGCGGCTGGCAACGGAATCGAAGACGTCGCGTACGAGGTCGGCTTTCTCTTCCGCGGCTACGGAACGGAAGCCGAAATGCGTCGTGTCATCGGGTTGCTTGGCCATGGTGAGCGAGGATACCCCTCCACCTCACAAAATGTAACGGCTCAGGTCCTCGTCCTGCGACAGCTCAGCGAGATGGTCGTTCACATACCCGGCGTCGATGGTGAGCTTTGTGCCGCTCCTGTCGGATGCCTCGAAGGACACCGTTTCGAGCAGCCTTTCCATGACCGTGTGCAGACGCCGGGCGCCGATGTTCTCGGTGTTCTCGTTGACCTCGAAGGCAACCTCGGCGATGCGTTTGACGCCGCTTTCGTCGAACTCCAGGCTGACTTCCTCGGTGCCGAGGAGCGCCCCGTACTGCAACGTCAGGGAAGCATCGGGTTCAGTCAGGATGCGAACGAAGTCGTCCGTCGTGAGCGATTTCAGTTCAACGCGAATCGGGAAGCGGCCCTGCAACTCCGGAATCAGGTCGGACGGCTTCGATACGCTAAACGCACCCGACGCGATGAACAGGATGTGGTCCGTCTTCACCATGCCGTACTTCGTGTTCACGGTCGAACCTTCGACGAGCGGCAACAGGTCACGCTGCACGCCCTCGCGCGAGACGTCCGCGCCCTGGGTGCCCGACTGCCTGGCAACCTTGTCGATCTCGTCGAGGAACACGATGCCGTGCTGCTCGACAGCCTCGAGTGCCTGCGTCTTGAGCTCCTCTTCGTCGAGCATCTTCGCCGCTTCCTCGTCGGTCAGCAGGCGAAACGCGTCCCGGACCTTGAGCTTGCGCGTCTTGCTGCGGTTGCCGCCCAGGTTCTGGAACATGCCCTGCAGCTGGCTCGTCATTTCTTCCATTCCGGGCGGCGCCATGATTTCCACGCCGACGGGCAGGGCCTGGATATCGATTTCGATTTCCTTGTCGTCGAGCTTGCCTTCGCGCAGCATCTTGCGAAATTTCTGGCGCGTCTCGCTGTCGGCAGGCTCGGGCTCGTTGGTAAAGCCAGCGCTGCGTGCAGGCGGCGGCAACAGGGCATCGAGCACGCGTTCCTCGGCCGCGTCCTCGGCGCGGTGACGAACTTTCGACATGGCGTCTTCGCGCGTCATCTTTATCGACACGTCCATGAGGTCGCGGACGATGCTGTCGACCTCGCGGCCGACGTAGCCGACCTCGGTGAACTTCGTCGCTTCGACCTTGACGAATGGCGCCTTCGCGAGGCGCGCGAGTCGCCTCGAGATCTCGGTCTTGCCGACGCCGGTCGGGCCGATCATAAGGATGTTCTTCGGCGTGATCTCGCTGCGCAGCGGTTCGTCTACCTGCACGCGGCGCCAGCGATTTCTGAGCGCGATGGCCACGGCACGTTTCGCCTCATCCTGGCCGATAATGTGTTTGTCCAGTTCCTGGACGATTTCTCTGGGTGTCATCTGGGACATTAGGATAGTTCTTCGATAACGATATTCTGGTTCGTAAAGACGCAGATTTCACCGGCGATTTCGAGCGCCTTCTCCGCGATATCGCGTGCATCGAGTTTCGTGTTCTGTAGCAACGCGAGCGCAGCCGCCTGTGCGTAGGGACCCCCCGACCCGATGGCCATGAGATCGTGCTCAGGCTCAATGACGTCGCCATTGCCCGAGATGATGAAAGAACTCTCGGCATCGGCGACGCACAGGAGTGCTTCGAGACGTCGCAGACGCCGGTCCGTACGCCAGTCCTTCGCGAGCTCGATCGCGGCTCGCGTCAGCTTGCCGTATTGCTCGAGCTTCGATTCGAACAGCTCGAACAGCGTGAATGCGTCCGCCGTGCCGCCTGCGAAGCCGGCGATCACACGCCCGTCCGCCAGCGGGCGAACCTTGCGGGCATTGCCCTTCATGACCGTGTTGCCCATGCTGACCTGGCCGTCGCCGGCGATCGCAACCTTGCCATCGCGACGAACCGAGACAATGGTCGTCCCTCGAAATTGTTCCATCGTTAAGTTCCTGCTGCGGCGCTGTAACTAGTCTTTCTTGCGCGCCCGTGGATGCGTCTGGTCGTATATCTGGGCCAGATGCTGGAAATCAAGGTGAGTATAAACCTGGGTCGTCGAGATATTGGCGTGGCCAAGGAGTTCCTGTACTCCCCGGAGATCGTGGCTGGACTCGAGCAGGTGGGTCGCGAACGAGTGTCGGAACAGGTGGGGATAGACGTTGGTATCGATGCCCTGCCGGCGGGCCCAGTGGTCCACCCTGGCCTGTACGGAGCGCCGGCTGATGCGCGTCCCGCGGTTGCTCACGAACAGGGCGTTCTCGTCGATGCCCGCCATGGCGGCCCGGGACGTCTGCCATTTAGCCAGTGCCTCACGCGCGTGGCGGCCCACGGGAACGATGCGGTCCTTGTTGCCCTTGCCCGTGACCCTGACGGTGGCGTCCTGCATATCGACGTCGCCGCAATCGAGATCGACGAGCTCGGCGAGCCGCAGGCCCGACGAATAGAGGAGCTCGAGCATTGCGCGGTCGCGATCGACGATGGGGCCCTTGCCGGGGAGGTCGAGCAGTCGGGCCATACGGTCGGCATCGAGGTTGCCCGGGAGCCTTTTTCGGCTTTTCGGTGCAGATACCCCCATGATAGGGTTCTTTTCGACGAATTTTTCACGAATCAGGTAGCGGTAGAAGGTCCGGGCAGCCGACAGCCGGCGCTGTATGCTCCTGGCGCTCTGGCCTTTCCTGAAGCACGCTGCCGAGAAGGCGCGAATGTGCTCGTCATCGACGTCCCCCCAGCCGGCAACGTCGTTTTGGTCGGCGAAATCCTGGAGAATCTCGAGGTCGCGGCGGTAGTTCTTGCAGGTCAGCGGGCTGAGGCGGCGCTCAAACTCGAGGTGCCGGATAAAACGGTCGATCCAGCCGGCATCGTCCATGAGCTCAGAAGCGCTTCAAAGCCCCTGCGATCAGATCGCCGAGCCGGGTCAGGAAGTCGATGCTCATGCCAGGATGGAAACGCTCCGAGTCGACACTGCCGACCGCGAGGAAACCGATTTCCGCACCTTTGCCGAGCGGTACGAGGGCTGCCGAGCCAATCTCCTCGGCGTCGTTGTGAAACAGGAACTCGCGCTGCGAATCCCTGATCCGGCCGCAGCGAGCGCCGTTGCCGTTGAGGAACGTCGAGAACGGCTTCAGCGTGGCGTCCTTGCGGGCAACAACATGAAAAAAGCGGCCGGCACTCATATCCGCGAATGCCTCGGGCTCACCGAAAACCACGAGCACAGCCTGGTCCGCATCGAAACCACTACGCATGGCCTCCTCGATCGCGGCAATCGTGGATTGCAGGTCACTGGCCGCCAGCAGCTGCAGCGTCAGTTCGTGGATCTTGGCCGACAGTACGTCGTTGGCGCGCGCAACCTCGATGAGTTCCTTGAGCTGACGCTCCAGCTTGAGGTCTTTCTGTCGCAGCATGGAAACTTGCCTCTCGACCAGTGAGATCGCACCGCCGCTCGCGTGCGGCAGGTGCAGCGTGCTGAGCAATTTGGCGTTGTGCTCGAAAAAATCCGGATGGGCGGCGAGGAAATCGTGTACGGCCTGTTCCGACAAAGCTTCGTCGACGTATTCCGGTTTCGGTTGCGTACTCATAAATCAATGCTTCCTTCAGAGATTAATTCGGCATTTCCCGTGAGCCATACCGCGCCACGCCGCCAGCTTACCACGAGTTGGCCGCCCGGCAGGCGCACGCAAACTTCCTGGTCAAGCAGTTCGAGTTGCTGACCGCAGACCACGGCGGCACAGGCACCCGTGCCGCACGCCCGCGTTTCACCGACTCCCCGTTCGTAGACGCGCAGCTCGATGTTGCCGCGGTCGATGACCTTCATGAAACCGACGTTAGTGCGCTCTGGAAAGCGTTCGTGCCGTTCGATCAGCGGCCCCAGGTGACTGACGTCTGCGGTGTTCGTGTCGTCAACCTGCAGCACGCAATGTGGATTTCCCATCGAGACCGCCTGGACACTGAGTCTTGTCCCTGCGACTGCGAGTGTGTACTGCGGTTTGCGGGAATCGGCGACGAAGGGAATTCGGCCCGGCTCGTATTCCGGGCATCCCATGTTGACGGACACGTCACCGTCGCCAAGGACGCGTGCCTCGACGAGCCCGACGGGACCTTCGAGCACGAGCGACGTCTCGCTCGCCACAGAATCAACGAGCATCCTGGCCACGCAACGAACGCCGTTGCCGCATTGCTCGACTTCGGAACCGTCCGCGTTGAAGACCCGGTAACTTGCCGCGTTATCCGGTTCAGCGGCCCGTGTGACCCACATGAGCTGGTCGAATCCCGGCCCAGTCTGCTGGTTGCCGAGCCGCCGCAGCGTGTCTGCGGCGGGTGGGGCGAGACCGTCTTTTCGCTGATCGACGACGAGAATACGGTTTCCCGCGCCGTGCATTTCGAGGTAGTCAACTTGCATTTTCGGAGTGTAACAGTCGCTCGAATTCAACCGATGGACTTTTGATCGCGGCCTCTGTAGTTTTACATAAACTACCAACCAAACTAACAACATTGCCCTTGGAGAGAGACATGCGGCACATAATGGTTTTGAACGCAAAAGGTGGTTGTGGCAAGAGCACCCTCGCTACCAACATTGCTTCCTACTTTGCCAATGAAGGCGCAACAGTGGCCCTTGCAGACTACGACCCGCAGCGTTCAAGCTTGGACTGGCTGGAGCGGCGGCCCGCGAATCGCCCCGAAATCGTCGGTGTAGCGGCTTTCGAAGACGGCCTCCGGCATGCGCCACGCGGCGCAGACTACGTGGTTATCGATGCTCCGGCCCGCTCTCACGGAAAAGAACTGACGGATCTCGTGAAGCATGCCGAGACGATCGTCGTGCCCGTGCTGCCATCGACGATCGACATGCAGGCGACATCGACCTTTCTCAACGAACTTAGAAACGTGGGCAAGGTTGCGCGCAAGCAGGCCAGGTTCGCCGTCGTAGCGAATCGTGTGCGCGACAATACACTGATATTCGACGATCTCGATGAGTACCTGACCAAGGCCAGGGCGCCGTATATTGCGACGCTGCGCGAGGCGCAAAATTACGTGCGCGCCTACACTCGCGGTCTCGGGATATTCGAACTGCCGGAGTATCTCGCCTGGCCGGACTGGGACGAATGGGAACCGCTCACGTCCTGGCTGCGGAGTAAACGCAGCCAGCCCTAGCTGCTGGCTAGTCTCCGGAAAGGCTCGCTCGTATCCCTTCCGCCGGGTCGACGTAGAGAGGCGTAACGTCGAGTATTTCGCGCATCTTGCGCGTGTCGACAACCCGTGAGTCCGACAAGAAGGCCATGCGTTCGCGGGAAAACTGCTCGCGAGCTTCAGCCAACCTTATCTGCGGCGGCGCCGGCAGCTGCAGCTGGCGCGCCACTTCACTGGTGAACGCAGTCGAACTGCGGTGATCGCCGTCGCCGACGTTGAATACGCCAGCGGGCGTGTCCTTCGACATCGCGGCGACGCAACAGCGTGCCAGGTCTTCGACGTGAATTCGGTTGCCGGGATTGGCATCCTGGTCAGCGAGCACTGGAATTCCCTGGCGAATACGCTCGACGCCGAGTCGGCCCGGACCGTAGATGCCGGGCGCCCGGATAATGACGAGAGCCGTTCCCCGCTGCCGCGCCCAGTCCTCGAGCAGACCTTCGGCCGCCACGCGACGCGCGGACCGTGAATTCGAGGGGCGGAGTTCGCTCGACTCGTCCACGGTGGCGCCGCCGCAATCGCCATAGACACCCGTCGTGCTGATATAGACGAATCGCTCCGGCGACAGCATCGGCAGGAATCGCTGCAGGCGGGCGTCCGGTGGGTCGCCGGCTGGAGGCACCGTGTAGATGACGCCATAGCCCCCGGAGAGCTCGAGCGGCAAGGCCGTGTCCGTGTCGAGGTCGAAGCGATGCACATCACGATCGGTATCGACTGCAGAACGACTCAAACCGACCACGCTATCGGCGGGTAACAGGGAAAGAATGCGCCGGCCCGTATAGCCCGTGCCCGCCACCACGGTGAACATTGGCCGTACCGATTCGCTTCTATTCATTATCCATGTGCGGAATTGCCGTTCGCGGCTCGGCGGCGACCATGCCGAGACCGTCCCGGTAAGCGTTCGCAGCAGCGTCAGCTTCGCCCATCTGGTTCAGCAGGCTGCCGTATTCCTGGTAAGCCTCGGGCGTAGGCCGCAGGCTGATCACGGTTTCGAGGTAGCTGCGCGCCTTCCCCCAAAGTTCATTGCGCAGGCACAGCCGGGCCGCGGCGAGCAACAGGTCGGGGTCGTCGCCGTGGTTCTTTAGCCAACCCTCGGCGCGTTTGAGTTGTTTTGTCGTGTCACTGGCTTCCACGAGCCCGAACAGCCTCACCAGCGGTCCGCGCCAGTCGGATCGCAAGGCGGCCCCCAGCTCCTTTTCCACCCGGTCGTGCTCCCCGGCACGCATCAGTCCCGTGTAATACGCCTCGAGCAGCTCGGCCCTGTGGGCTTTCTTGACGGATTTCCACGCGTTCTCGACAGCCACGCTGTCCACGGCCGAATCGAGGGCTTCCCTGTGCACGCGGATCGTCCACGTATCGAGCGTCTCGGATGCCAACTGCTTGTTGTTCTTTAGCCGTGGTAGCAGCTCTGCCAGCGAATCCCAGTCTTCGAGCGTAAAGTACAGCCGGCCCAGCAGTGACAAGGCGTGCGCGTGGTCCTTCGAGTTTTCGTCGATCCGCCGCAGCGTCGCGAGCGCCTGCTCGTTCTGATTGCGATCGAGCTGGAACTCCGCCTGGGTCAGCAATACGGCATTCGCGGCTTCGGGTGTCTCCTTGTAAGCCAGCCGCAGCCATTCGTCACGGCGCTCGTCGCGCCCCTGGAGGTGGGCCGCACGGGCAGCTTGCAGATAATTGAACAACGGTGAATCGCTCGTGCTCGCTGAGCGCGCCAGCATCTTCTCGCCGCGCGCGAGGTTGCCCTCGGCAACAGCGATCATGCCGCGTGTCAGTTTCTCCCCGGCCCGTGCGGAGCGGTAGCGCCCCGCGGCTTCGCCGAGCCGCCTCGGCGCCAGCACGATCTTGCGGATCAGCCAGACAGTGAAAACAAGGACAATGGCCAGTCCGATCAACACGGGAACCGACATTTCGATGACGTAGCCACGGAAATTGATGATGACGTAGCCCGGGTCAGCGAGCAGAAAGTGAGCCGCGAACGCACTCGCGAAAAGTGCCAGCACGACGATAATGCCGAATCTCATTGCGAGTTCTCGCGCAGTGCCTGGAACTGTCGCAGCAACTCGAGCGATCCCGAGATATCGGGCGCCGCCGACGCGAACACATTGCCCCGGATTTCTTCAAGCGTGCTCAGCGCGCCGGCAACCTGGGCGCTCTCGGTGTCGAAGTACTGCTGCAATAGTGCACTCGTGTCATCGAGCGACTGCTCGAATACGGCCTGCTCGCCGCGCAACAGGGCCAGGCGAGCCGCCTGCAGCTGCAACGCAATGTTGTTGCGCAGGAAATACTCGGCGTCCGGCGTCAGCAGCGTGAGCCCGGCCTGGTCCGGCGGTGTGACTTTCACGAGCCCCGACATCGCGCCTTTCACTGACGACCACGCCCGGCCGACCCCGCTCTGCTCCGCGTCGGTCTCCTCTTGCGTATCCGTGACCTCAGCCTGCCTGCTCGCGACGGGCAGGGACTCGACGACGCGCGCGAGGCTGGCGAGCGTCATCGTGGTGCCCGCAATGTCGGGTTTCTCCATGATCGCGAGTGCGGCGAGTTCATCGGCTATCTGCTGGCGCACATCGGTCAATGCCGGATTGGCAAGCTGAACGACACGTTCATCGGCCATCGCGAGCGCCAGGGACGCGAGGTGGGGGTTGTTGGCGAGTTGCAGCTGCGCATTGGCGATCTGCATGTAGTACTCGGCTTCGGCCAGCAAGAACGTATCGCGAGCGCCCTCCGAGATTCCGGCGAGCGAGGCGACCGAGCTCTCGAGCGTCGACATCCGTGGCGGCAATGAGTTGAGCAGCTCGACGCGGCCCTCGAGCTCTTTTCTGACGGCGTCTATGTCTGCTGCCGAAACCGAATCGCGCCCGGCGATCTCGGCCACAAGGGCATCGAGGTTGGCCAGTTGTTCGCGGTCCTGGCCGAGTTGGCGCCGCAGCTCCGTAAGCGCCTCGTCCGCGGAGGAATCGTCCTGCGAACTCCAGTCCACGAACAGCGTGTAAGCTACCGCCGCGAGTGCAACGGCCGACACGGCCAGTGCCAGCCATCCGAGGCCACGGCCCACGACTTTCGGCGGCGCATCTTCCGGGACTCGCGCCGGCTCGACCGGCTCGACCGGTTCGTCTTCGGGCTCGACTATCGCAGGCTCCTCGACCGCAGGCTCCTCGACCGCAGGCTCCTCGACCGCAGGCTCCTCGACGGGCGGGCTTTCTTCTGCGGCAGCTTCTTCAGCCGCCGGACTTTCCTTTTCGGCAGATTCATCAACAGGAAGCTCTTCTTCTGTCGGTGACTCGGGTTCCTGTCGCTTGTCTGTATCGCTCATGGTGCTAGTCCGGGGCTCTGGAGTGCAATGATTGCCTGTACCATTTCGTCGGCCTGTGGACCCGGACTGAGTATCGCCCGGGAAGCCGGGTAGCGGTCCAGCGTTTCTTTTAACACACGACCGGCGGGCGTCACCAGTGGTGTCGATTCGATCTGCTTCGTGCACCAATCGGGCAATAGCTCGACGAGGTTTCTGAGCGACTCAACACTCATCACGGTAATAACGGAGATGTTGCCTTGTCGCCACCGCGCCTCGATGTCGGCGAGCATTTCCGCGCTTACCGACGGGAGCCTGCGCTCGTAGACGGAAAGGTAGTTTACCGTTGCACCACGCGCCTTGAGCTCGTTGGCGAGCAGTTCGCGCCCCTTGCCCCCGCGGATGATGCGAACGGTTTTGCCTTCGATGTCCTGCAAGGCCGGTTCGGCGAGCAGGTGTTCGCTGTCGTAACCGCCGGCTGGCTCAATATCGACGACCCGTCCGGCGGCGCGGATCGCGCTTGCCGTAGCCGGGCCGATGGCGGCGATACTGGCGCCACCCGTGTACCTGAGCCCGTACTCGACGGCGTTGCGGCTGATGAAAACGGTGACGTCGGGCGTCGGCAATGCGTCAGCTTCTGCAGCAATGAGGTTTTCGTCGAGTGGCGCAATGTCCAAGACAGGGAAACAGAATGCCGTGCCGCCGGAGCGTTCGATCGCCGACACGAGTTCGGCAGCCTGTGTGCGCGGCCTTGTAACAAGGACGCCGACCCCGGTTAACGGCGCGTCAGTCATGCATGGCACCGGCCGCCTCGAGCAGTTCGAGGGCGCCTTTCTCGATGAGTCGTGACGCGAGCGCTTCGCCGAGCTCTTCGGCCTCGCCGGCGTTCCCGGTCAGCGAATCGCGAATCGATTTGCTGCCGTCCGGAAGCGCGACAAGCGCCGTTACCTCCAGCGAGTCGCCACTGACTACTGCGTACGTCGCTACCGGTGACTGGCAGCTCGCCTGCAGTACCTTCGCGATCGCGCGTTCTGCCAGCGTAGTCTGCACGGCCGTTTCGTCATTGAGTTGTGCAAGGACGCCGCGGAGTTCCGGGTCATCCGCGAGGCACTCGATCCCCACCACACCCTGCGCGGCAGCCGGCAGCATTTCGGTTGGCCGGAACTGCTGGCTTATATGCTGCTCGAGTTGCAGTCGCTCGAGCCCTGCCGCTGCGAGAATGATCGCGTCGTAGTCGCCGTTGTCGAGCTTGGCCAGGCGTGTGTTGACGTTGCCGCGCAGGGGCTCGATCCTGAGGTCCGGACGCAGCATCCTGAGCTGTGCCTGGCGCCGCAGGCTGGAGCTGCCGATCAGTGCACCCTCCGGCAGCTCCTGCAGCTGCTTGCCGCCGGGCGATACCAGCGCATCCGCGTGATTGGCCCGCTTCAATACCGCAGCGACGCAGAACCCCTCCGGCATATCGGCCGGGACGTCTTTCATGGAATGCACCGCAATATCGGCACTGCCCGCCTGCATCGCCAACTCGAGTTCCTTGATGAAAAGGCCTTTGCCGCCGATCTTCTGCAGGCTGCGGTCGAGGATTTCGTCACCGCGCGTCGACATGGGCACGAGCTCGATCTCCTCGACTTCCGGAAGATCCAGCAACAGGGCTCCGACGTGATTGGCCTGCCAGAGCGCAAGGGCGCTTTTACGCGTAGCAATACGGATTTTCATGGTTGTTACGATTCTTTCAGGCGGCGGCGCACTTCCGCAACATGCCGGCGACTGATTATCAGCTCTTTATCGTCGACTTGCGAGCCTTCGCGCAGCACGACGCGGTTCTTGCCGTCCGCGGTCTTCTCGATTCTCTCGATGCGCTGTACAGCGACGAGCGCTCCGCGATGAATGCGCACGAACCTTGATGCGAACTCCTCGGCGAGCGATTTGAGCGAGTCGTCGATGAGGTCCTGACCGTTGGCGTGTTCGACGCTCACGTATTTCTGGTCCGCACGGAAACATGCGATGTCTTCGACGGGGATCAGCTTGAGCTCGCCCTGCATGCTCGCGCAAACATGTTGCCGGGGAGCATCGAGACGAGCATCGGTGGCAACCTCGCGCAAGGTGGTGCCCGCCAGCTTTGCGGCCTGTTCGAGCGCGGCTGTGAGCCTGGAGCGGCGTACGGGTTTCAGCACGTATCCGATAGCGCGCGCTTCGAAAGCGTCCACTGCGTACTCGTCGTAGGCGGTCGTGAAGACGACGGCCGGAACTTTTTCGAGGGCGTTCAGGTGATGTGCGGTCTCGATACCGTCGAGTCCGGGCATGCGTATGTCGAGCAGCACGATGTCGGGCTCGAGTTCGGCGGCGAGGGACACGGCGTCATGCCCGTTACCGGCTTCGCCCACGACATCAAATTGGTCTTCGTCGTCGAGTAACTGGCGCAGGCGATCGCGGGCGGGCTTTTCGTCATCGACGACAAGGACTCTCACGCGTCACCCCTGTCTTCAGGAAAACGCAGCGCTACGCTGTAGCGGTCATCCGCGTCCTCGACCTCGACCGTAGCGCGCCCGTTGTAGGCGAGATCGAAGCGTTGCTGAATGTTGGCCATCGCCATCTTGTTGCCGTCCTTGTCGCGAGACCGGCCCCGGGCGACCGGATTCGACATCGTGATCTCAAGCATCTTGCCGTCTCGCTTGCCCGTGACGAGAACTTCGCCGCCGTCCGGCAGCAGCTCTATACCGTGGTAGATCGCGTTTTCGAGTAACGGCTGAATCGTCAGGTTCGGGACGCGCGCGCGCATCGGCAATTCGCCAACGTCCCAGCGGACATTGAGCCGCTCACCGAGCCTGAGTTTCTCGATACGCTGATAGATAGCGGCTGTCTCCAGTTCCTGTTTGAGTGACGACATGTCCCTGGGACTGCTAAGTGTTACTCGCAGCAGGTCGGACAGGTCTTCTACCGCTTCTTCCGCCTGCGCCGGGTCCGAGCGGGTAAGAGACGCAATCGTATTCATGCTGTTGAACAGGAAATGCGGTCGAATAAGGGCTTGCAGCGCGCTGATGCGCGCCTGTGCCTCGAGCACGATGCTGCGACGCCATTCGCTGGAGACGTACAGGTACCGCATCGCGAGCGCAATAACGATGGAACTCACGGCAAAGGTCCGCAGGAGAAAGTTGCCGTGCGTATCGTCAATGATGCTCGATTCGCCGAAGATGCGCGTGAGCTGCCAGGAGACCTCGGCAAGCACCAGGCACACGACCTCGAGGACCACAAAGCTGATGACGAAGGCGCGGGTCGCGCCGGTGCTTTCAAGCCGGTTCCGGAGCTGGCACATGATGGCTGTTCCAAGCAAGGCAAGCCACAGCACGAAGAACGACGTCTTGGATAATTCGACCAGGAACTGACCCCCGGCGTCATGGGCTGCAAGCGTCAAAGCGATCGCGACGAGTTCCGCTACGAGCAGGACGATGAACAGCGTACCCGCCGCACAGAAGTCGGGCAGATAGGCTTGGGCGTCCTGCGAAGTGGACTCAGGTGCTACGGTCAAACGGGCGCTCCTTCAGCGAATGCAGGCATTGTAGCGCCAGCAGACGGGCGGCGCCCGCCGCTATCAGGAGGAGCAGTTTTTAGGAGCAGTTTTTGGCGATCAGTTCTTCAGCGCGGGTGCGGGCTTCCTGCCGCTGCGTGTCATCGAGATATTCGCGCTCGCCGTCCTCGCCCTGCCGGTAAAGGCGCGGGGCCTGCAGCATGCCTTCGAGCTGTGAGCGGTATTTAGCGCACCGCTCCTGCCTGGCCTCGGCTTCGGCCTCGGCTTTTTGGGCTTCCTGGGCCTCGACATTGGCTGCTGCCCGGGCTTCCTGCCTGGCCGCTTTGCTCTCGGCGAAGGCTTCCATGCGCTTGTCCAGAGCCGTGCTATTGGTAGGCTTGTAGGTCATCGCGAGTCGCTCGGCACGGACTGCATCGGACGGGCGGTCCTCGTAGTGCACGTTGCCGTCTTCGTCAGTCCATTTGTAGATTTCATTGGCTGCCACTCCGCCACTGGCAGTCAAAGCCAGTACTGCGAATCCAACCAGGAGCTTTTTGCCTTTCATCAGAACCCTTCTTAGGCCACGTGCCTGACATAGTCTACTGACCGGCATTACACCATGTCGACCGCGATTTTGTTGTGATCATTATCACAGGAGGTGGTGGGCTTTTACCCTAATACAGGGCAAAAAAAAGCGGGCCTCGCGGCCCGCTAAGTCGTTGCTTCACTAGGGAAAAACTATCCCGCGTGTAGCAGGGGTGCGGCGCCGCCGGACTTTCCTTATGACAAGTCCGGCGCCGCCGCGGGGGACTACTCTGCCGAAGTGAACTCGGGGTAGGCTTCGAGGCCGCATTCGCCGATGTCGACGCCTTCGTATTCCTCTTCCTCGGAGACGCGAATGCCGACCGTGGCCTTGAGCACGAGCCAGACGATCAGGCTGACGCCGAAGGTCCAGGCGAAGATGCTCAGGATGCCGACGAACTGTCCGACGAAGCCCGCGTCACCGTTCGAGAGCAGCACCGCGAGTACGCCCCAGATGCCGACGACGCCGTGCACCGAGATCGCGCCGACCGGGTCGTCAATCTTCAGCTTGTCGAGCGACACGATCGAGGCGACGACTATCAGACCGCCGATGGCACCGATCGCAGTCGCAAGGATCGGGGTGGGCGACAATGGATCGGCCGTAATCGCGACGAGACCCGCCAGCGCACCGTTTAGCGCCATTGTCAGGTCGGCCTTGCCGAACCAGAAGCGCGACAACAGCAGCGCGAGCACGAGGCCGCCCGCTGCGGCCATGTTCGTGTTGACGAACACGAGCGCGACCGAGTTGGCGTTGTCGACGCCGGTAACCTGCAGCTGCGAGCCACCATTGAAGCCGAACCAGCCAAGCCACAGGATCAGTGTGCCGAGTGCTGCCAGCGGCAGGTTGGCGCCGGGGATGGCGTTGACCTGGCCACCAGGGCCGTACTTACCCTTACGCGGACCGAGTACGAGCACGCCGGCCAAAGCCGCAGCGGCGCCGCACAGGTGGACGGTGCCCGAACCCGCGAAGTCGAAGTAGCCGAATTTCTCGGTGAGGAAACCTCCGCCCCAGTTCCAGAAGCCCTGAACGGGGTAGATAAAGGCGGTAAGGACGACTGCGAACATGAAGAACGACCAGAGCTTCATACGCTCAGCCACGGCACCCGAGACGATCGACATCGCAGTCGCGACGAACACGACCTGGAAGAAGAAATCGGAAAGCCCCGAGTAATACTTGGCATCATCGGTACCCGCCGTCTCGAGGACCGTTTCTACCGAGTTGTCGTCCGCGCCCAGCCACCCGTCGCCAAACTGCAGGAACAGGTTCGACGCATCTGACGGGTACATAATTGTGTAGCCCGCCAGCATGAACATGATGCACGCGATCGAGTAAAGACCGACGTTCTTGGTGAGAATCTCGGCCGTGTTCTTGGCGCGAACAAGGCCCGCCTCGAGCATCGTGAAGCCCGCTGCCATCCACATGACGAACGCGCCCATGACCAGAAAGTAAAAAGTATCCAGCGCGTAGGCGAGTTCAGTCACCTGCGCCGCTATTTGAGTTGTTTCTTCCACGTTTATGCCTCCCTGAAATCTTTAAACGGCTTCGCTGCCGGTCTCGCCGGTGCGGATGCGAATGGCCTGTTCAAGTTCGGTGACGAAAATCTTGCCGTCCCCGATCTTGCCGGTCCTTGCCGTATTGGCGATGGCCTCGACGACCTGCTCGAGAACGTCGTCGTCCACTGCCAGCTCGATCTTGGCTTTCGGCAGGAAGTCGACGACGTACTCGGCGCCTCGATACAGTTCGGTATGGCCACGCTGGCGGCCAAAACCCTTGACCTCGGTGACCGTGATGCCCTGGATGCCGATGTCGGCGACTGCCTGTCGCACGTCATCCAGTTTGAATGGCTTGATGATCGCGGTGATCATTTTCATGTGTAAATCCCCTGTGAAAAGCGGCCTTGCGACCGCCAGTTAATGCTTACTGCAAATCGAAAGACTTGCCGATCGTGAATACGAGCGAGTCGTCATCGTCCCCGGTGCCGCTCAGATCCTCGTCGTTAAATACGATGTAGACGCCGAGGTCGATATCGGCGACAGTCGCGCCATAACCGATCTCGAAGTACTCGCCATCCGCGTCCTGGCTGAATCCTGCGTACTTGCCGTAGAAGCCGGCCTTCTCGACGGTCAGCGAGTAATACGTGTAATCCTGGGTAGGTCCGTCGAAGTTGTCGTACTCGCCAATGGCCACGTCGATCGTCGCGATACCATAGCCACCGCTCAGGTTGATCTCCTGGTAGGTGTCGTCGAAGTCCTGCGTGTAGTAGTAGCCGGTAAAGCCGATACCGTAAGAGAAGTCGCCGACCGCGCCCTTGTATCCGAGGTAGCCGTCTACCTCCATGCCGCCGCCGCCGAGCTGGTACTCGTCCTCGACATCCGCGGCCCAGACGCCGGCGTAGAATCCGTTTTCGTGGTTGTAATCGACGCCGCCGCTGGCCGATGACTGCGACTGGAAGATACCGCGGAAATAATAGTCACTGGCAAAGCCGATGTTGGCAGACCACTGGGCGTTCGCGAGGCTACTCGCGAGAAGTGCAGTGGCGACAAACGCTGTTTTCCTGATGTTCATTGCATGTTGCTCCTGGTAAAAGATGATGGCCCGAAGGCCGCTGTCGCCCTGTTAACAGCAGTTAACGTGCCAAGTTTCGAAAAACCTTTGAAATCAAGAGCTAATCAGGACGCGCGCAAACGGCGCGCACCAAGTCGGTGCACGGTTTCGCAGCGGGTGCGCCAGAATGGTGAGCAATAGCCTTTTTTGCCCGCTGTCGGCACAAATCCCGCTGGTGTTTCTTGCTGGCGTCAGGTATCAAGCCGTAATGACTGACGAATCCATCGAAAATCTGGCCAGGAAACTGGCCGAGTCGGTTCCCGAAGGCTTGCGTTCGATGCGTGACGACCTCGAGAGTAATTTCCGCGCGGTGTTGCGTGCGTCCCTGGCAAAGCTGGATCTCGTAACCCGCGACGAGTTCGAGGTCCAGGAAGCCGTGCTGGAACGCACGCGCGAGAAACTCGAAGCGCTTGAAGAACGGCTCGCGGAGCTCGAAAAGAACTGATCGCGGAACAGCCCGCTGCCGTTGCAGAAGTGCGCTCCGGCGCGGGATCATTGAACTGACCACGGAGGGTCGGAGCTTGAGCCTCGCAATTCTGCACTGCCGTGCCGAGCGTGGCACCGAAGCGCCATCCGTCACCATCGAGGTCTTTCTCTCCGGGGGGCTGCCCGCGTTCACGATTGTTGGCATGGCCGAGACTGCCGTGCGCGAAAGCAAGGACCGCGTCCGCGGCGCTCTCTTGAGTTCGGGCTTCGAGTTTCCCCAGCAACGCATCACGATCAGCCTGGGGCCCGCTGACATGAAAAAGACCGGCGGGCGCTATGATCTTGCGATTGCACTCGGGATTCTTGCCGCGCGCCGCCAGTTTCCGAAACGTTCGTTACTCGGCCTGGAATTCTACGGCGAGCTTGCACTGAGCGGCGAGCTGCGGCCCGTGCCCGGTATCCTGCCTGCCGTTCTAAAGGCGAGCCAGGCGGGGCACAGGGTTGTCGTCCCGTCGGCGAACACGCTGGAAGCGACGCTGGCCGGCGCCGGTGTTTACTCTGCTGCGTCGCTGCTCGACGTGGTGGCACACCTGAAAGGCCAGGCGCCTATCGAGACAGCGAAGCGCAAGCTGCCCACGCTCGCGGACCCGGCAGCAAAGGACCTCGCCGACGTCAAGGGCCAGCAGCAGGCAAAGCGAGCGCTCGAGATCGCGGCGGCGGGTAGACACAACCTGCTGTTCATCGGACCCCCCGGCACGGGCAAGAGCATGCTCGCGCGCCGCTTGCCCGGCATTCTGCCGCGCATGAGCGAAGCCGAGGCCCTGCAGACCGCGGCGATCGATTCCGTGCTTGGCCTCCCCGTATCGGGCGACGCATGGCGCCGACGCCCGTTTCGCGCGCCGCATCACACGGCCTCGGCGGCCGCACTCGTGGGTGGCGGCAAGGGGCCACGGCCGGGTGAAGTGTCGCGTGCACATAACGGTGTCCTGTTTCTCGATGAACTGCCCGAATTCAATCGCAATGTCCTCGAAGTGCTGCGTGAGCCGATGGAAACAGGCCTGATTACGATCTCACGCGTCGGACAGCAATCGGACTTTCCGGCCAGTTTCCAGCTTGTCGCGGCAATGAATCCCTGCCCATGCGGATACCTGGGCGACAGGCAGGCGGACTGCCGCTGCAGCGGTGACCGGGTAGCCAGTTATCGCAACAAGGTGTCGGGCCCGTTGCTCGACCGTATCGATCTGCACATCGAGGTCGCGCGGCCGCCGACGGATGTATTGCGTTCCGATACGGCGCGAGTTGCGGAGAGCAAGGAAGTTGCCGCGCGTGTGAAGGCCGCATGGCGACGGCAGCTACGGCGCAGCGGTACCTGCAACGCGCGGCTCGAAGGCGAGCAAATGGACAAGTATTGCGGCGTGGACGGTCAGTGCTGGGCCTTGCTCGAGCGCGCGGCCGAGCAGTTCAACCTGTCCGCGCGTTCGCACCAGCGTATTCTGCGCGTTGCTCGTACTATTGCCGACCTGGCAGATGCCAAAAGAATAACGCCCCCGCATGTTGCGGAGGCGTTATCGTTGCGTTGCTTCGACCGGCGGGTCTGAGCGCTACTGCGACTCGTCGACCATGTAGTCAACTGCGCCAGCGATCTCGTCGTCGGACAGGTCCATGCGACCGCCCTTGGGAGGCATGTAACCAACCGAACCCGTGTAGCCCTCGATTGCGTGTTGTCTCAATATGTCGAGGCCCTGCGCAATGCGTGGCTCCCACTGGCCAGCGTCGCCCAGGATCGGAGCGCCGCCAATGCCCGCGCCATGGCAGGCGAGGCACGCGGAGTTATAGACCTGCGGGCCCGACATCGTTGCTGCAACGGGTTCCGGCTCTTCAGCCGCAGCGACCACGGGCGCCTCGGCCTCGTGCTCCTCGCCTGGCAGGTAGACCTGGCCGACAGGACGAATACGTTCGGCGACGACCCCCTGGTATTCGTGGACGTCACGCGTGTATACGCCTTGCGTAAGGTCGGACATCTTCATCGCAAGCACGAGGATCGCCAGCGCGACCGCTGCGAGAATGCCGATCACGAGGGAATACATGTCAAAAAACTTCTGGTCCCGACTCAACTTTCTGCTCCGGTTTACTGATTGCGACCGGACGGGGCGTCCGGCGGAGGCCGGCGATTATATCTCATCAGCGCGCCGACGCGAGGTATTGTGGCCTACTGTAGCGGGTGGGCAACGAGCTTTGCGATGTCATGTCCGGATGCGCATGCGAGCGTCCAGCCAAGCATCCCGTGGCCCGTGTTGAGATACAGTCCGTCGAGAGGCGTTTTCTCCACCCGTGGCTGCCCGTTCGGAGTCATGGGGCGGAAGCCGCCCCACTGCGCCTGCTCATCGCTGTCGTAATGAGCCGCCAGGGGTGCGTAGTCGCGTGCGACTTCCACGAGCGTTGCGATGCGGGCGTCATCGTCCTCGGTTCTGAAACCCAGGAAATCGGCGAAGCCCGCGATTCGGACCCTGCCGTTGATACGGCTGAAGACAATCTTCTTGCTGAGTACCGTGATACTCACATCGGGAGCCGATTCGCCCGGGGGGAGCGTGACGCTGTAGCCGCGCACCGGGTAGATGTGCGGGTCGACGCCCAGCGGACGCAGCAGCTGGCCGCTCCAGGCGCCCGTGCAGACGACGAAAGCGTCCGCCGATACTTCGCCGTCGTCGAGTTCGATCGCGGACACGCGCGCACCATCCTTTACGAGTTTTCGGACTGTCGCGCCGAGCCTGAAGTTGACGCGGCCGTTTTTCTCCAGCGTTCGTTTCATTCCTTTGCAGAAAAGATAGGGGTCGGCGACGGAATCATGCTCCGAGTAAACGGCGCCTACGAAGTCCTGGCGCATCCGGCCCAGAGCCGGTTCGATCTCCACAGCCGCCTGCGCATCGAGGATCTCGGTCCTACAGCCGTGCTCGATCTTGAGGGTAGCGTTATTCTCAGCCGAGCGAAGTTCGGCCTCATTTGCCAACAGCACGAGTTTTCCGGCGGAGCGATGCGAGAACTCGAACGACAGCCGGTCACGCAGGTCTTTCATGAGCTTCTCGGAGCGCAACGCGGTTTGCAGTACGGCTACCGTATTCTCGGCAGCACGCCGGCGCGTGCATTGCGAAAGGAAGCGCATGCCCCAGGGGACGAGATCAGGGGCGAGCCGCACCTGGTAGGCGCTATCGCGTCCCGCGACGAGTCCCGGAATCTTCGCGACGAATTCGGGTTTCGCGAGTGCGTCGGTGAAGCTGTAGGAAAGCTGCCCCGCATTACCAAAGCTCGCGGCGTCGGCTACGTCTGTTGCGCGATCCACGACAGTCACCTCGCAGCCGAGCTGCGACAGGTAATAGGCCGTAGTGACCCCGATGACACCGGCACCGATGACGACCACGTGCATCCCAACTCCTCGTGAAGGCAGGATTGAAATGGTACTGAGCCACTTGTGGAGCGCTCAAATGACCTTTGTTCGAGCACCCATAACTCGGGTTTATGGGGTCAACGACGGGGCGATGAAGTCAGCGACGCATTTGCCGAGATGCTCGACGAAGTTCCTGGCCGCCAGTGATAACGGAGCCGCGGCGAGACTCAGCACCTTGATGTCGAAGCGGAGTTCGGGTTCGAGCGACAGGATCTGCATGCCTTCGGTACCACCCGACTTTGCCGTGATTTCATCCGCGATCGTGACACCGACACCGCGGCTGACGAGCGCCTTCGCAACAAAGTAAGTCTCGGACCAGGTGACGATGTCGAGGTCTTGCTGCAACGGCTCCAGGTACGTCGACAGGATACGGCCGAGCGGGCCACGGCTGTTGAGGCCGATAAACGGATGTCCGCAGAGGTCGGCCGCCGTGAGCCTCGTTTTTCCGCCGAAGTCGGTACCCTGAGGGGCCAGCACGACGAAGCGACTCGTCGCGATCGTCTGCTGGTCGATGCCCGGAGAAGGCGGGGGATCAAACGCGAGGCCAATGTCCATGCGCGATTCGAGCAGTGCCTCGTTCAGCTGGTCGAGGTGCAGGGTTTCAATTTCGAATAGCGTATCGGCGTGCTTCTCGAGGAATCCCGCTACGGCAAGGGGCAGCACTTCTACGCCGAAGGCTGGTGTCCCGGCAATGCGTATGTTGCCCGAATCGCCGGCTTTGAGATTGGCCGCGACGTGCCTGAGGCGATCGACGTCCCGGTAGACGGCCGACACGTGCGAAAACAGGCGATGCGCTTCGGGCGTCGGAACGAGTTTGCCTTTGACGCGATCGAACAGCAGATACCCCAGTTGCTGCTCGGCATGTGCGAGCACCTTCGATACCGATGGCTGCGAGACGTTCAGCAACGCCGCGGCACCGGTGATCGACCCGCTCGAATAGACGGCGTGAAACACTTCGATCTGTCGCAAACGCATGGCTGGTCCCCGCTCCAGACGTAGTATAACCACAGGCTATGTCTCAAAATAGCAAAAGAATTCAGGCGACAGCGGCGTCCGATGGCATGATTCACCCATGAGAGTTTTGCGTCTTGCCGTGATGGCACTCTGGCTGGTCCTGGCAGGCGGCGCCGGCGCCGAAGCCCTGCGTGTCGCCGGCCGCATTGTCGATGAGTCAGGTGCTCCCCTTGCGGGCGCGATCGTTGCCGTTCGCAGCGCTAGCTACGAGGCTGGCCCCGATGGCCGCTTTGCCTTCGAATTCGACTCACCGACCACGGTCATGCTGCGTGTCGCCGCGCCCGGCTATTACGAGTTCAATCACACCCTGCATCGCTCCGATTTCATCGTGGGACGCGAGGCGGTCATTCCCGACATAGCGCTCGTGCAAAAGAAGGCCGGCCGCAGCTTGCTGTTGTTCGCAGGTGATTCGATGCTGGCGCGACGATACTTCGAGCCGCGGGCGGGCGAACCTGCACTTGTCGGCCGTGACAGCGTGCTCGCCGACGGCAGGAAGCTGCTGCGACCCATAAAGCCCTATATCGATCTCGCGGACTACGCCTCGGTGAACCTCGAGACGCAGTTGTCGAACGAAGCATTGACGGATCGCGTACCGAAATCGGTGACTTTCTACTCCCCGGTCGAACTGGCGACATTGCTCGAGTGGTCGGGCTTCGATTATGTCGCCCTCGGCAATAATCACATGTACGACTATCGCGACGCGGGCCTCGACTCGACCTTTGCGGCGCTTGGCGATACCGGGCTCGATTATTCGGGCGGCGGCTACGACGAAGCGCAAGCGCGCAGGGCCGCGGTTGTGGAGATCAACGATCGTGACTATGCGTGGCTGAGTTATGTCGGCTGGGCAGGAACGTTTGCACCGACGCAGGTTGCCGAAGCTGCGAAAGGCGGCGCAGCGCTCGGCCATACTGCCACGATCGGAGCCGACCTGCGGTCGCAGCCGGGCAGCGCGGCATCGGTGCTGCAGCTGCATGCAGGCCTCGAGTATGCGGAGACACCCGCCATGTCGGAGCAGACCACGCTCAGGCAGGCAGTCGTCGACGGGGCGGATCTCGTAATAGGCCACCACGCGCACGTCTTGCAGGGATTCGAGATCTACGACAATCGGCTCATCGCATACTCGATGGGAAACTTTCTCTTCGATCAGTATCACTACACGACGCAGCTCGGCATGTTGCTGTACGTATGGATGGACGGCGATACGCTGCATCGGGCAGAAGTCGTACCACTGCATATCAACGGCTACATGCCGACGCCGGCGACCGGTCAGTTTCGCCATGCCGTGCTGACCAGGCTCGCGCGGCTGTCGGACGACAGTGCCTGTCTCCGACCGAGCGGCTTCCATGCGGTCATCGAGTCCTGTAGCGACGACAAGCCGAACAGCAACCGGATCGTAGTGCCGGCCTCGAGCGGTCCCGTACCGGTTCACGTCAGGTCCCTTGGCGCATTGCCGTTGCTGCCCGTGTCCGTGGACGCCGGGAACCGCTCTTTCAGGCTCGGCACGGACCTCTCGCGTCGCGGTGACTTCGAGTACGCGCGGCTGTTCGGTGCGCACGATCGCACCTGGATCATCGACGAACACACTGCGCTGAAGACGGGCGATGACAATCGTCTCGAAGTTCGCTTGCCCCCGGGCCAAAAGAAAACGAGAACCGGAATGAAGGTGTTCGAGCGTGTCTTCACCTTGTCGAACCCTGCAACCGTGAGCGGCCGCATAAAGGTCGACGGCAACGTGCGTGTCCGTTTCCTCTTGCAACGCCGACGCATGACCGAGGCCCTCGACGACGCACTCGCGAACGGTGCGCTCACCGAGATCGGCGCCTGGGAGGGATCGGCGTCCGGCTGGACTTCCTTCTCGTTCGACTACAACCAGCCGCGGATCGCTACGCGGTCGGTGCGCGTACTGGTAGAGATCGAGGACATGACTGATGATTCCTCTGGCGCTGTCGTATCGCTCGATGACTTCGCCTGGGTGGAGTGGCGCACGCCGTGGATCGCGCCCGATGATGTGAGCGCCGAATTCGCGACGCACGTGCAGTTGCAGCCGTAAGGATCCGATCGGCCGGCAGCGTGTGTCCCCCGCTTGTGTGCCCGCGCCGCCGTGTGGCACAGTGAACTGAGGGGGCTCCACGTGTTACCGATATCTCGAAGCTGGTTCGATGAATTCGTCGTCGCTACGCGCGGCGAGCTGACCCGCTATCTTTGCCACCCCGGTGTGTTGAAGAATCTACAAGAACGATAACGGGGAAGCGTGTGATCACTGCATCGAGGCCGGGCGAGCCATCGGTAAACCGGGAGATGGAAACCTACCAGCGCATCGGCCGGGTTCTGGGGCCGGCGGTGTTTGCGCTGATGTTCGCGACAGAGCACATGCAGGAGACGATGTCTCCCGACGCCTGGCGCGTTGCTGCAGTTGGCCTGTGGATGGCCATCTGGTGGGCCACCGAGGCGATCCCGGTCTTCGTCACGGCTTTTCTGCCGCTCATCGCGTTCGCACCGTTGGGCATCGCGCCAATACGCGACGCGGCGGCGCCGTACGCCAATCCGATCATTTACCTGTTTCTCGGCGGCTTCATCATGGCGCTCGCCGTCGAGAAGTGGAACCTGCACCGGCGCATGGCGCTGGCAATCCTCGATCGCATCGGCACGGACGGCCGACGCCTGATCGGTGGGTTCATGTTCGTCTGCGCACTGCTCAGCATGTGGATGACCAACACCTCGACGACGATGATGTTGCTGCCGATCATCCTCTCGGTCACAGCGGTCATACGCGACAACGTGACAGAACTGACGGCCAAAGAGTGCCATCATTTCCAGGTCGCGATGCTGCTGGGGCTTGCCTACTCGGCAAGTATCGGCGGCCTCGCGACGCTGATCGGCACGCCGCCGAACGCGCTACTGGTTGGATTCATGGCCGAGAACTACGGTATCCAGATCAGTTTCGCGCGCTGGATGCTGGTTGGCGTGCCCGTGACCTTCATCATGCTGCCGATCGCATGGCTCGCGCTGACTCGAGTGATCTTTCGCGTCGACATTCCCAAGAACGAAGCTGTCGATGCACACCTGCATACGATGCGCGAGGAGTTGGGTCCGATGACGGCGCCCGAAAGGCGCGTGGCGGTCGTGTTCGGGGCGGTCATCTTCTGCTGGATGCTGCGACGGCCCATTACCGAGTGGTTCGGCCTGACCGGAGTCTCCGATCCGGGCATCGTAATGGCTGCGGCCGTCGTCCTGTTCATGTTGCCGAGCGGGGATCGCACCCAGCCGCAGCTCATGACCTGGCCTGACGCGAGCCGCCTGCCCTGGGGGGTATTGATTTTGTTTGGCGGCGGATTGAGCCTCGCCGCAGCCGTCTCGAGTTCAGGTCTCGCCCTGTGGCTGGGCGAGGGGCTGGCGCCTTTGAACACGCTGGGCACGACGGTGCTCGTCGTGGCGGCTGTGGCACTCGTTATCTTCCTGACGGAGCTGACGAGCAACCTGGCGACGACTGCGACGCTGCTGCCTGTCGTCGGAGCCATTGCCCTCCAGGCCGGCGTGCCGCCTATCGTGCTCACGGTGCCGATTACGATCGCGGCGAGCTGCGCGTTCATGTTGCCCGTGGCGACGCCGCCGAATGCAATAGTGTTTGCCACGGGCACGATCAGTATCCCGCAGATGGTCCGCGCGGGCTTCGCGCTGAATATCCTGGGTATCGTTACGGTCACGGTGATCTCGCTGTTCGCGGCTCCGTGGCTGCTGGACTAGCCGCAATTGTGTTGGCAACGAAGCCGGAAACGGGTGTAAGTTAGTGTCAGAGTGGCGGATTTTGGATACTGATGCGTTCCAGGTGGAATAGTGTTTGAATCAGGGCCATAGACCGGGGTTATAGGGCTTCGAAACGTTGGCATTGGATAGGGTTTCAAGGCCTTGATAGCGTTAGGAAAGTCTCGAAAAAGAAGACGTTTGTACCAATTCTAGGGGGTAGTTCATGTTTTTCCCGTTGCAGAAGGACGGCATTCTGAGCCGTCACGTATCGCTCGCGTTTTGTGCGCTGGCGCTGGCCGCAGGACCGGCTGTCGCGCAGGACGACGACGAGAATATTGAAGAAATCACGGTTACCGGAACGCAGATCAAGGGCGTATCGATGTCGGGCGCGCTGCCCGTGTCGGTTATTTCGGTCGAGGACATCGAGGCCTATGGCATCGACTCCGGCGACGAATTGCTCGACTTCATTCCGGAGAACGGCAACAACTTCTTCAACGAGGCCGAGAATATCTCGGGCGGCGTCAACTCTGCGCGCGGGGACATCGGCGCTTTCAACCTGCGCAGCCTTGGCACCGGTAATACGCTCGTGTTGCTCAATGGACGTCGACTGGTGCAGGCGCCGCAGTACCAGACCGAGGAGGTCGGCGGCAGCTTCGTTCCGGTCAACACGGTCAACTCGAACACGATCCCCGTTTTCGGCGTGCAGCGTGTCGAGGTGCTGCGTGAGGGCGCGTCGGCCATTTACGGCGCCGACGCCGTTGCCGGTGTCGTCAACACGGTGCTCAAGAATGATCTCGAGGGCTTCACGATTCGCACCAAGTACAACGACTACGACAACGTCGATCGCAATGACGTCAACCTGACGTTCGAGTGGGGCAAGGACTTCAACGGCGGCGCAACCAACGTCGGTCTCTTCTTCAACTGGTACGACCGCGACAACGTCAACGCTCAAGAGGACGAGCGCTGGGCCGACGCCGACTTCCGTCGGCGTATTCCGGAGGGATCGCCCTGGGAAGGCAGTACATCTTTCCGTAACACGAGCGCGAACTCGCTTTACGGCCAATACGACATGATCGGCAACAGTGTCCCGGGCTATACGGACGGCAGCGGTGAATTCGAGACCTATCCGGCAGGCGACGCGCGCTGTGCCTTCGACATCAACCAGTACATCTGCGGCGCTCCCGATGGCCAGGGGACCGAACGCTACAACCTGAATGAATTCCGCGACCTGAATTCAGACCTCGAGCGCACGAGCGTCTTCCTCTACATCAACCACGAGATGGAGAACGGCGTCGAGAGCTTCACCGAGCTGTCGGCTTACGACTACGACTCGACCCTGGGCCGGCACCCGTCGGCCTCGTTCAGCACGGTCAAACTGCGCGTCGCGCCCGAGAATTACTACAATCCCTGGGGTCCGGTCGGATCACCCAACCGGCTCCCTGAAGCCGATGCCCTGGGCGTGCCCGCCGAAGGTATACCACTCGAGATCGACTTCTACCGCTACGCAGAGCTGCCGCGCATCGTCGACAATGATGGCGACTCGTACCGTCTCGTGCAGGGGTTCCGCGGGTCGGAAGGCGACTGGGACTGGGAGACGGCACTGGTCTGGTCGCGCGCTACTGCGGATGATGTCACGCGCAACCGCGTATCCAATACGCTCATGGTAGAAGCACTCTCGGATCCGACGCCGGCGGCCTACAACCCGTTCAGCGCCGGCAACGACAGCAACATCGAACGAGCGCTCGTCGACGTCTATCGCAACAGCGAGACGCAACTCAGGATGATCGACCTGAAGCTGTCGAACGCCGAGCTGTTCCAGATGCCGGCGGGACCCGTCGCATTCCTTGCGGGTGCCGAATTCCGCGAGGAGAAGTTCAAGGACGATCGCGATCCGCGACTCGACGGGCGCATCGTGTTCACCGACTTCCAGGGCGATACCTACCCGCTCGTGTCCGACGTCGTGAACTCGAGCCCGACGCCATCGAGCCGCGGCAGCCGCAACGTAGGTTCGTTATTCACCGAACTGCACCTGCCGATCCTCGAGAACCTCGACATGCAGTTGGCGCTGCGCTACGAGGACTTCTCCGACGTGGGCAGCACGACGGTGCCGAAGGTTGCCCTGGGCTGGCAGGTGTTCGAGCCGCTGTTGCTGCGCGCCTCCTGGTCTGAAGCCTATCGCGCGCCGAACCTGGTTACGATCAACGAAGAGATCGTGGCCCGCAACAACACGCGGACGGACTGGGCCTGCACTTATGCGGCCGATAACGGCGGCGATCCCGACCAGGATACGCTCGACTGCGTGAACTCGACGCAGCGTATCGCGCAGGGCAGCCAGAGCCTTGCGCCGGAGGAATCCGATAACTGGTCGGCCGGATTCGTGCTCGAACCCATCGAGAACCTGATGATCACGTTCGACTACTGGTCGATCGAGAAAGACGACACGATCGGCCTGTTCGGCGAGGAAAACCACACGATGCTGGACCTGTTGTACCGGCTCGATGCGGGTACGGGCGACTGTGCTTCCTTCGAAGGCAACCCCGCCGTCAATCGTGACCCGGCAGGAGTCGATGAGGCGGCCATCTACCTGGCGGCCGGGATCTGTCCGGGTGGCGACATCCGCTTCATCAACGATCAGTACGCGAACCTCGACACGCGCAAGGTTGAAGGCTACGACATCGGCGTCTACTACGACTTCGATACGTCCTTCGGTGATTTCAGCATCCGCTACGTCGGCTCCTTCCTCGAGACGTTCGACCAGGAAGCGGGCGAAGTCGCTTCGCAACTGGTCGACGCTCAGAACGAGGGCAGGATTCCTTCGAACTACCCGATCGCGGGATTCGCGGACCTGATCGGCCAGGACGGCAACCAGGAAGAGCGCATGAACCTGGCGGTCGCCTGGAACTATCGCGACTGGGGTTCTTCGATCACGGCCTACTACGTCGGCGACTTCTACCAGGACTCGCTGACGATCGAGGATCCGGACAACCCGGGCCAGGACCTGCAGTACGAGATCCCGTCGATGACGACGTACAACTTCAAGGCCGACTACACGTTCAATTTTGCGGACGAGTACGAGTTCCGGACGCGTCTCGGCATCAACAACTTCACGGATGAGCGCGCGCCGCTGGCCGACCGTTACTTCGGTTACTTCGCCGACGCGCATCGCGACCTGGGTCGTTACTACTACCTCGACCTGAGGTTGACGTTCTGATCCTTAGACGTCATGAACGACGAAAAGGGGGCTTTGCCCCCTTTTTGTTGTTGTGCGTTCTCGCGGCGACAAAACAAGTCGCCTGCGCGGCCGATACTGCAGCAGAGCCGTTGCCCAACAAGGTGCTGTTCGTAGGCAACAGCTTCACCTACTACAACAACAGCCTGCACAAGCATTACCGCAAGCTTACCTATGCGGCGGGCCTCTTCACGCCCGAGAACTCCCGCGCGCGCATCATGACGATCTCGGGCGGTCAGCTGCCCGAGCACGATGGCGGCTTCGAGCCCGTGCTCAGCGCCGAAGACTGGGACGTCGTGGTAATGCAGGGTCATAGCCTGGGTCCCATCAGCGACGACACGGCGGAGCCGTTCCGCCGAGCCGCGAGAAAATACGCCCGTATCGCCCGGGAACATGGAACACGGCCTGTGTTCTTCATGACCTGGGCGTACTCGGGCAAACCGGAAATGACGGCGAAGCTCGACGAGGCTTATTCGAGCATTGGACGCGAACTCGATGCAGAAGTCGTTCCGGTGGGACTGGCATTCGCTACCGTCACAACCGAACGGCCGGGGCTCGACCTTCGTATCGCGGATGCACGTCACCCCTCGATGGCCGGCACCTATCTCGCCGCGTGCACTTTCTTCGCGGCACTTTACGGAAAATCGCCCGAAGGACTGGATTACGATGCGGGCCTCGGCGAGGAGACGGCGGGTTACCTGCAGCGCGTCGCCTGGCAGACCGTCCAGCGGTACGCGGAGCGGCCCTGACCCGGTAGCCGATACTGCCGACTGCGGCACACATACTCGCTCCGCGGCCGGTAGAATGGAAGGTTATGCATCGTTTTCGCATCATTCCACTGGCGCTTCTCTTAGCCGCGGCCACCGCTGGCGCACAGGAGGACCTCGCCTACATCGAGAAGGTCGGCGAACGCGTCGAGGTCTTCGAACACGAGGCGCTGAATTTTCGGCTGGACCTCAGTGATGCCGCCTACACGTACGTCGACTTCTCGGAAAACGTGCCCGAGGCGAGTTTTGCGGCGATTCGTTTCAGTCCCAACGCGTTCTCGCTGGTCGTATCCGAGGACCTCGGCCTCGCTTTGTCGGCCGAGCAATACGCCGAGATTGTCGAGACGGCGATGAAGGAACGTTTCTCCGCGCAGGATGGCACGGAATACCGCGGCCACAAGAACCTGGGCGGACGCGTCGAGCGTGGCATGCAGGTTTTCCAGAAGGTCATCTATGCCGAGGTGGGGTCCGGCGAGATTACCTACGTCTTATCGGCGATCGTCGACGGCGAACGCGCGTACCAGTTGCTAACGTTCGCGTCGCGCGAGGACGATACCACCATCCAGGCGGAAGCCGACCAGCTGCTGGCCGGTTTTTCGATTGTCGATTCGGCCAGGAACGATGACATCGTCGTCGCAGGCAGGTCGGTAGACGACTATCGGTCCGCGACGTTCGGCTATCGCTTTCGGGCGCGTGCCCCCGGCTGGTTCCCGTGGAGTGACTTGTCGGAAACGAATGATGGCGCCGACATGGGTGCGTTGTCGTCGAAAGGCTATGGCACCGTTGTCATGCCCATGTGCTGGCCCGGGCTCAAGCCCGCGGAGATCGCGATCTATCGCGTGATCATGCAGCAGTTCGGTGAAGACTACCCCTCGGACTTCATTTCAGAAGAACGTGATATCAGCAAAGGCGAAGCGCACGGCAAGCTTCTAATCGGTGTAGAGGATAACGACGGCGACGAGTATCGCTATTTCCAGTGGATCGTAGCGAACGATAACTGTGCCTACATACTGGCGGCCTGGGGACTAACCAGCGAACCGGACACCGGGAAGGACCTTGCGAAACTCTGGCAGGACTTCGAAATTCGGGGTCAGCCGCAGGCACTCGACGGCATCTACGAAAACGACAGGGAGCGTGAGGTCAATGCATACCTTATCAATGCCCTTGGTACGCATTACTACGAGTCGCGCGGCTATCGCGACGCGTTTCGTTATTTCTCGTACGCGAGCGACCTGTCGCCGGCCGATGAGGCCTACATCACGAATGCGCTCCGTTCCCTCGCGGAAATCGATGCCTACGAAGAAGCTGCAGACTGGCTAGCCGGTCGCGTCGATCTGTTCGCCCAAAACGCGATCGTACGGAGCTGGGATGCCTGGCTCGCGTACCAGACGGGCGAGCCGTCGAAAGCACTGCGCATCTACACCGAACTGTTCGCTAACGATTATCGCGACGACGATGACTTCTCGGTCTACATGACGCTGCTCGCTGACGCCGAACAGTGGGAGGAGATGGAACGCCAGTTTGCGGCTTACACCAGCGGCGGCGCGACTGATGTGATGCTGTTGCTGCACGCGAAACTCCTGGCGCGACGCGGCCGTCACGATGAAGCACTTGCGATACTCGACCGGCTGACCGAAGGGCGTCCCTTCGATGCCGATATCGTCTATGAACGCATGTCGGTGCTCGACGAGATGGGTAACCCGGCCGAGGTGCTGCGGCTCGCCGATGAACTGATCGAGAAAGGCTATCGTTCATTGCAGGGTTATTACTACAAGGGAGATGCCGAGTTTCAGCTGCGGTCCTACCGGAAAGCCCGCGAGTCGTTCGAACAGGCACTGACTTATTCACCCGCGAACGCCAACATCAAGGAATACCTCGAAGCGATCGACAATATGTTGGGCGAGGGCGATACGACGGCGATCGCTGCCGCTATCGACCCGGTGCCGATGCCTGAAGCGCTGCAGAAAATCTTCGAGGCCAGCGATTCGAAGTCGGATCTCGATGGTTATGGCGCCGTGTTCCTGAGCCGCATTACGGGATACGGATTCGACGGCGGCGATACTCTGTCTCAGACCCAGTACCGCAAAATTCGCGTCCTCGATGATAACGGCGTAACGCAGTTCAGTACGCTCGAATTCGACTTCGATCCGAGCTACGAACAGCTCTATGTCAATAGCGTGGTCGTTCGCGATGCAGCGGGCGAAAAGCTTGCCGAAGGCGATCTCAATACCTATTACATCACCAACAGCGAGAGCGGCTACGAGGCGAGCACCGAGAAGACCGTGCACCTGCCGGTTCCGAGTCTCGCGCCCGGGGTTACGATCGAAGCGATCGTAAGCAAGCGCACGTCAGTCGACAGCGGGACGTTTCCGCTCGAGACGATCTATCTCTCGAGCGATCGGCCGATCGAACACAGTGCTGTATTCGTCAATGGCAGGCACAACGAGCTGCGCTACGAGCAGAACGACGTGCCGCCGCCGCAAGAGCGCGGCAAATCGCTGGTCTGGGAAATGCAGCGTCCTGTTGCGTTTCGGTGGGAACCGCTGCAGCCATACTTCGACCAGATCCTGCCCTGGGTACAACTCGGCACGGTCAGTGAGAGCTGGACCGAGGCCGGCAAGGAATACCTGGCCAAGATCGACGATAAGCTCGATGTCGAGAAGGTAGCCGAAAGGGCACAGCGGCTCGTCGAGGGAGTAGACAGCAAGACGCGCCAGATCGAGATACTGAGCGCTTACGTGCAGGACGAGATCCACTACGAGGCCATCGAATTCGGGCGCCGCGCCTACATTCCCAAGACAGCGCGCGAGACGATCCGCGATCGCTATGGAGACTGCAAGGACCACGCCGTGTTGCTCTACTCGTTGCTACAGGCCGTGGACGTCGACGCATCACTCGCACTCGTCAATCTGAACCAACAGGTGGCGCCCACGCTGCCCAATACCGACCAGTTCGATCACATGATCGTGGCAATACGCGGGGACAATGGTCGCATCTATGTCGACGCGACCGACAAGGACCTGCGGCTTGGCCAGCTGCCACCGCGCTCCATGGCCGGCAACTACGCGCTCGAGCTGGGTGACACGCCCGGCCTGCTGCAGATTCCGGATTACGAGTCGGGGCTTACCGGGCTCAGCGTCGAGCGGGTCGTGGAGGCGAGTGGCGATGGCCATATCGACGTTACCGAGACGGCTCGCTTCACGGGCTACCAGGCGGCCGAACTTCGCGGCCAGTTGCGCGCTATCGAGACCTCTGAAATGCAGGCCTCGCTGCAGCGCTGGATTGCTACCCGCTATTCGGATGCGGAGCTGACCGAGTACTTCGTCGACAACGTGTTCGATGCCGGTTATGACCTGCTCGTGGAGATTCAGTACAAGTTACCTGTCGAAACTGACGGCACGTTCGATGTACCTGGTTTCCTCGAGGCGTACTATCTCGAGTTCGATCGTGTTGCCGACCGGCGTTTTCCGTTCGAGCATGTGTTTCCGCTGCGCGTCAGCGCTGTGACCTCCGTGAAGGTGCCGTCGGGGCGACGGCTGGACGAGGCCACCCGGAAACCGGATGCCGGTGAGTCGAAATTCGGCAACTGGCAGCGCCAGGTCAGCCAGGACGCCGGCACCTGGGAGATTCGATTCGACTACGCGGCATCCGACTCACGCTTCGACCCGGAAGACTACCGTGACTTCGCGGAGTTCCAGCGCAAGGCCGTCGACGCGATCGAGCAGCCGCTGGTCCTGAACTAGCTCGACTCCTTCTTCACCCCTGAATCTCCAGTCTCTTCTTTCCAAAGCAGGTATTTAAGAATAGCTAAAGTAGTAAACGCTAATTTATAGACTTCTAAATTAGGATGCACTATATTGTACTGGGTACCCTGTGGATGTGGACGAGGATGATGAACGCGCATCAGAAAACGCCTGAGGAACAGGCACTTGAAACCTCCCCTGCAAACCAGATGCGCGATCATGCCGCGGATGCCGCGGGGCTGATGAAGGCGCTGGGTAACGAGAGTCGCCTCATGATCCTGTGCATGCTCACCGAGGGCGAACGCTCGGTGAGCGATATGAACGAGATTATCCCGCTGAGCCAGTCGGCACTGTCCCAGCAACTCGCGCGACTGCGTCAACAGGGCCTCGTCAAGACACGGCGTGAGTCACAGACCATCTTCTACTCCCTTGCCAACGGTCCGGCGGACAGGGTTATTCACCTTTTGCACGATATTTACTGCGGGGCTTCGGCCTGCGAAATCGAGGATCAATAGCTATGAGTTCGGAATTTGGGTTCGGAAAATCAGTTGAACTGTCTTTCGACGATGCGATCGAAACCGTAACGGCAGAACTCCAGAAAGAAGGATTCGGGGTGATGTCGGACATTGACGTTGCGGCCAAGATGAAGGAAAAGCTCGACGAGGACATGCCGCGCTACCGGATACTCGGAGCCTGCAGTCCGAAGCATGCTTTCCAGGCCATATCCGCTGTTGAGGACATCGGTCTGCTGTTGCCATGTAACGTGCTGGTTCGTGAAGATAGCGAAGGGGCAGTGCATGTCGACTTCATGGATCCACAAAGCGTTTTGTCGCTCGTCAATGACCCGGGTGTGGAGCCGCTGGCGGCCGAGGTGAAAGAACGGCTGCAGCGAGTGCTTGCCGCACTGTAGGAATAAATCGAACAACGAGGGTCTCCCGGTGGTCATTCGCAAGCTTGTGCTTGCGTTGCTGCTTGTCTTCGTCTCTGCGCACGGCGCAAAGGCAGAGGATGCTATTGCAACGCAGGTCGATATTCCCTACGAGATGTTCACGCTGGACAACGGCCTGACAGTCCTCGTGCACACGGATCATTCGACGCCGACGGTTTTTGTCGGCATGTGGTATGCGGTCGGTTCGAAAGACGAACCGGACGGCAAGACCGGCTTCGCACACCTCTTCGAGCACCTGATGTTCCAGGGCACGGCGAACAGGGAAGGCGAGTACTTCTCGCCGTTCACTGATGCGGGCGCAACCGGCATGAATGGCACCACCTCGGAAGATCGCACCAACTACTTCGCGACGGTCCCGACCGGCGCGCTCGACATGGCGCTCTGGATGGAGAGCGATCGCATGACCCACCTGCTGGGCGCCGTCACGCAGGAAGCGCTCGACGAGCAGAGAGACGTCGTCAAGAACGAGAAACGCCAGCGCGAGACCCGTCCCTATGCGCAGATGGGCGACAAGATCCGCGCGGGATTGTACCCGGTCGATCATCCGTATCGACACTCGGTCATCGGCTCGATGGACGACCTCGATGCCGCCTCGGTCGACGACGTGCACGAATGGTTCAACACCTATTACGGCGCTTCGAATGTCGTGCTCGTGCTGGCGGGCGACATCAGCCTCGCAGACGCGAAGCAGAAGGTGCAGTACTACTTCGGCGAGGCGCCGGCCGGCGAGCCCCTGTCCTATCCTCAGAAATGGGTCCCGCAGCTCGCGGAGAACCGCGAAGAGGTTATGTATGACCGCGTCGGCCAGACGCGCATCACGCGCGTGTGGGGGTTGCCTGGGCTCAACGACCGGGACACGTCGCTCATGTACCTTGTCAACGACTCGCTGGCAGGCAACAAGAACTCCCCGTTGCAGCGCAAACTTGTCGACGAACTTCAGCTCGCCACTCGCGTCACGGGCAGCGCTTACGGTCGTGTGTTGAACGGAGAATATTCGATAACGCTCGATTTGCGTCCCGAAGTATCGCCCGCACAGGCGCTGGCTGTGCTTGACGAGACGATCGCCGACTACCTGGCAACCGGGCCGGATGCACAAATAATAGAGAACGCAAAGCTGAGCGTGAACATGATCATGCTCGGTGCGCTCGAGACCGGGTCTGCCATCGGCCGGCTGCTCGCGGAGGGTTTCCTCTACTCGGACGACCCGTTGTTTATCAATACCGAACTCGAGTGGCTTAATGCTGCGACGCCTGAGAATCTCCGGCAGGTTGCGAATCGCTGGCTGACGCGTGGCTATTACCAGCTCACGGTGGAGCCGTTTCCCGACTACAAGACGGCCGACGCCCGGGTTGACCGTTCAAAGATCCCGGCCGTATCGGCCAGCTCCGAAATCCGCTTCCCCGAGATTGAAACGACAACCCTGTCGAACGGTATGAAGCTGGTCGTGGCGACACGAGGGAGCGTTCCGCTGGTCGACGTTTCGATCCAGATCGATACCGGCAGCCTGGCGGCGCCCGCTGACGCGCCTGGCATCGCCGCCTTCGTGTTCGGACTCATGGACAAGGGCACGAAGAAATACGACGCGAATGAGCTGGCCGCGGCGAGAGACAAGATCGCGATGCGCGGCAACTTTCGGGATGGCGCAGAACGCAGTTCCTACGGTTATCGCATTCTGCGGAGCTATCTTGACGAGTCGCTCGTGCTTGCGGCAGATATGTTACGCAATCCAACGTTTCCCGATGAGGAACTCGTCAAGTTCAAGGCCCGCATAGCGGCTTATCTCAGCAATCTCGAAAATGCCCCGGCGCGGGCAGCGCGAAGCCTGTTCGACCGGCTGATCTACGGGGCCGACACGCCGATGGGAGCAGTCTGGACCCCGGAGCTGCTCGAACAGGTCGATGAGAGCAAGTTGCAGGACTTCCATGCCAACGAGATCGCGCCCGACAACATGACCGTCTTCATGATCGGCGACATCGAAATCGAGGAGGCCCGGAGAGCCGTCGAGGACGCATTCGGAAAATGGCGCGACAAGGCGAACTCTGCGCTGCAGCGGGTCGGCGAAGCGCGGGCAGCAACGTCGCGGGTCGTGCTGGTCGACTACCCCGGGGCTGCATCGAGCACGATCCTCGCGGGGCATGCTGTCGCGCCTTACGATGCGGCGACCTGGACCGAGATCTCGATCATGAATACCGTATTTGGCGGCACGTTCGAGTCGCGCCTCAACATGAACCTGCGCGAAGAAAAGGGTTGGTCATACGGCTACCGTTCCCGCATTGAGCTGAACACGAGTGGGGACATGACGCTCGCGTCCGCCGGGCAGGTGCAGACGGACAAAACGGCCGAGAGCATGCAGGAAATACTCAGGGAATTCGACGCGTTTGTGTCCACGCGCCCGGCGACGGTAGCAGAAGTCGATCGCATGAAGCTCAACCGGGTCCGGTCCTTACCCGGCACTTTCTCGACGAACCGGGGATTCCTCGGCAGTATCATCACGTCAGACAGCTATGGCCTGCCTTTCGATTATGCCGAGACCGCGGCCAGCCGGGTCGAGGCCGTGACCGTAGAAGGCGTGGATGCCCGCGCGCGGGGCATGATCGATCCTGCGAAACTGAGCTGGCTGGTCGTCGGAGATCTCGAGAAAATCGAGGATAGCGTGCGCGCACTCGAACTCGGTAACGTCGAGGTGTGGGACGCGTTCGGTAACAGGCTGCGTTAGCAAATTACCAGCAGTCGTCATCTCCCGTGCTGCTACCGCGCGTTCCCGCCTGGTCCAGCGTCAGGCTGCCGCACTTGGTATCGCGAGATAGCTGGCCGTGCAGCGGGGCAGCCGTGATCGTGTACGTCGTCGCCGCCACGTTCGAAAACGAAATCGAGTAGACGCTACGGGTATCGCCGACCGTCGATGGCGAGCCGTCATCCGTGATGACGTAAGGATTGGCGCCGAAGCCCAGGGCCGTCAAATCGTTTGCGTAAGCCTTGTTGTCCATGAAGAACTGCTGTTGCCGGTCGGCGACTCGCAGCAGCGCCGACGTTGCAGCGGTACGCTTCGAGTTCACGACGTACTGGGTGTAGGACGGATAGGCAAACGTGGATATCAATGCAATGATCGCTACGACGATCAGGAGTTCGAGCAACGTAACGCCATTCTGTCTGTTCATTTTCATTGTTGTCTCTCTATAGATCCGCGTCTTCCTGGAGGAACCAGAAGGTCCGCCAACGTGTGGTGGCATCGATGTTGTCGATCTGCAGGTCGGGTCGCAGGATCTTGTTCGGCGGCACCGATACGACCTCGGCCGGTATCCCGAGCGACTGGAGTTCGACGCTTCGGTCTGAATCACTCGAGGGCTCGTCAGGGTTGCCCGGCAGGTCATCGCTCGAATCGTAATTGATGACCGCTGTCGCATCCTGCAGTGCCACGGCGTAGAGTCGACCGGCGCCTTCGGACGGCGAACAGGCCGTCGCGCCGGTGCCCGATTGCGGCAGATAGGATGTGAAAAACACCTTGCCAGTAATCGTCAACGGTGTAGCGAGCACTTTCTCGCCCGGTTCGACGAGTCCGAGTCGCCAGCCATCGGTGAGGTCCACGACGCAATCGGTGGTTTGGAGACAATTGCTGGTTACGTCACCAAGATCGTCGTGTTCGAGTTCCGAATCGACCGCGCTGCCCGGTGCCGTATGCCGATCCTTGATCATGTAGGTGAAGTTTTCGGCGGCGCCGCCTTTATCGAGCGGATCTGCCCGGTTACCGGAGCCGATCACGATACCGTCGAACAATCCGTCATTGTCCTTGCTCGGTACGATGTCCGGGCGATGGAAGAAACGGCGATCGGTTGTGATCCCGGCAGCTCCTGAGGCGTGTCGTCCTACCGAGGCGAGCAAGGTGAGCTCCCAGTCGGACGTATTGTTGCCGTGAATGTCGGCACGCCATACGTTACCGCCGGTATCGCCTACGACGATCCGGTCGGTGAAGCCGTCACCATCCGTATCGGCGACTGATAACGTGGAGGGAATACTGTCGACGAGTTCCTCATGTTCGAATACCGTTGCGCTGCCCGAACCGTCGCCGCCAACGGCCTTCCAGATCAGGTCGCCCGTCTCGGCGTCGACGACGTAGATCGCGTTGCCCTCGGAATCGTCCGTACCGACCGCACCACGCATGTCTTTATTGGTATCGTATCCACCCGCGAACATAACGGCGGGCCTCGGGCCGCCGGCCGTCCTGACGAGGCCAACTCGGGGGTTCGAGAACGTATAGCCGAGCTCGGCGAAATCACCACCCTTGGAGATCGTCCACATCAGGTCCGGGATCTCGGGGTTCGTGACGTCGAACGCGTAGTAGTTCTTGCCGCCGCGGCGCATGCCGACGTACAGGAATACGCGGTCACCGTCGCCTGCAACGATCGACCCGTCCTGGTTGACGTCCAGCACGAAGGCGACAGGGGCGCCGTCGATCGTATACGGATGCTTTACGCCGACGCCATTCCCGCGAAGCACCTGCTGAGCACCCATCGCGGCGCGTGGAGCAAAGGCCCACACTTCCTCGCCGCTCTCGCTGCCACCACCTGTCGTATTGCGCAGCATGCGAAGCATGCCGTCATTGCTTGCGACCGCCAGGAAGATCGCCGGGTTGTCGGGCTCAGAGTATGGACCGATTTCCCCGTAGTTGAGGGGCAGCGGTCGCGAATGCAGGGCGTCGCCGAATATCCAGTCGCGTGCCTCGTTAGTCTCGGAGTTACCATCGAGGTCGTCCACGTCCAGGCCCCGCATATAGGCAATCAGGTCCTGTGCCTCGCTGTTGTCTGCGGCATTGAGATCGCCTTGCAGTTCGGATGCCGTCGCCATGTCTACGTTCAGGCTCGACAATGACGTTGGCGTGCGGTCATAGTAAATCGTGCGCCCGCCGAGACCGTTGGCTTCCTGCGGACTGCCACTGAGGAATCCCGGAATTCGCTGTCCGGCGCCGCCACGACTGACGACGCGGCCGTCGCGCCCTGCGACCTCACCGGCATCGAGATCCGGCGCCGGCAACGACGCCGGAATGGTCCAGCTCGTCAGCGCGTCGAAGCGAATTCGTCCGTCCGCGGCGATAGCGGGCGCGCCGGTCGCATCCACAAGCGCCCCCGTTGCCGTCGAGTCGTTTGCGCCCGACAACCGCAGTTTCTTGACGTTGCCTATCCAGTAGGGCTTCGACTGGTCGTCGACCTGGAACAGGGCGATGTACACATTGTCGGTGATCTCGGCACGATTAAAGACGTTGACGGGAACCGACGCCGCGACGAACGTCGTGCTGACGCTCAGGATTTGCTTGAAGATTTCCTGGAGCGTCGCGACGAGCTCATCCGGGTCTTCGCTCAGTGCGAGCGGCAGGCCGGTGCCGCCGGCGCGGGCGTAGCCTTTGGTCGTCGTATTGATCTTGGTCTCATCGACGATGAAATAAGACACGACGTTCTGCGTGTCCTCGAGGTCGTCGACCGTACCGTAGTTACCGTTAGCGAGATCGGCATCGTTGAGGTACTGGATGACGTCGGCAAATTCGCGCTGCGACGATCCGAAGCCCCCCGATCCGATCGCATTTTCGATGGCATCGTCCGAGTCGTCTTCCTGGTTCGAAACCTGGAACATGACGTTGACCGTGTAGAGCTTGGAACACGCACCGGCCGCCGCCATCGGGCTGACGTAGTCGCGGCTGTGCGGCGGCCCGACCTCGATATTGTCGTCCCAGGCAACGTCCGGGTGGTCGACGTCGAGGTTGTTCTGGTTGTTCGTGCCGTAATCGGTAAAGCCGTTATGTGCGTTGTAAACGTCCTGGCCGGTCAGGTAACGGAAGAACTCGAAAAACAGTTCCTTGCCCTGGTAGGAGTGGCTCATGTTGCCTTGGGGCGTGGGCATCGAGTCAAGGACATCGTGGAACCGGGCCTTCGCTCCGTTGCTGTCGGTCGCGTCAAAGGCATCGAAACCCATGGCGATATAGCCGCCGTTACTGCAATTGCTGCGTCCGAAGCCTTCACAATTGTTGTTGTCATTGTGGTTGAGCATCAGACCGATACGGACGCCTTCGAGCGGGTCGAAGACCTTCTTCAGCGCGCCGCGCAATACGTCGAAGAACGTGTACGGGCCCGTCGCACTCATGTAGCCCTCGGCAATCAGCGTGTCGCATTCGTTGCCGTTGCAGGCCGTGGACCCGAGGTTGGGGCGGTAGTCGATGGAAAACATGACCATCGGCTCGCTGCCCGGGGGCAGCCCGGCACCGGGATTGATGTAGACGTCGGTATCATCCCCCTGGGCCGTACCGATGACGAGCACGAGCGCGACGAGCGAGCTCGTAAGGAGAATCTTGAGGGATTGTTTGAACATATCGGTATCTCTTTTGGGCTTGCTCGTGTTACAGCTTGGGAACGAGAACGAGTACGCCTTCGGTTACCTGTTCCCGGCCGAGCCCTTCGCCCACGCGGTCATACGTCGTCGTGACCCGGAAAGATGCGCTCGTGAATTTATCGATACTCGTTTCGACGGCACGCGGCGGCGGCCGAAAATCGGCCCCCGTCCGTTCGACCGTTGCCTGCATATGATTGGCGGCTATCTCGTTCGCGAGAGTTGGGTTGGTAATGGGCAGGTCATTGCGGTTGCAACCGCTGACCCCGGGGGTGCAGGCCAGGTATCCGCTCTGGCCAACTACGGGCGTCGACGCAGGGGTGGCAACAATCGAATCGGCGAGCGCCTGCGCGGCCTGTTCTGCCGCAACGCGCGACTCCTCGTTCTGTGCGAGGAACAGGCCGATGTTGCTGGAGCGCATCGACGACAGTGTGTACAGCGTAATGGCGATGAGGAACATCAACGCGACGATCAAAATCGCGCCTTGCTGCTTACGGGGTCGGTTATTCGCTGGAAGTCTCATGTCACAAGCTCATCATGTTCAGGCTGCGGATATTCTGGATGGATACACTCGTAGAGAAGACGCGACGATGGAAGGAATCGCCCGGAACGAAGTCCGGTGAATTACTCAGTGAGTAAGTCTTGTTGTTGACATAGCGGGTATCGATCTCGGTGGTGCGCGCCAGCAGGAAGATGCGCGCGGCAACGACGGACTGCACATCGTCCAGCGTAGGGCTCGTCATGTAGACGTTCGGGTGGCCGTCGTCGGTCGTGTCGATGCCGTACTCGATCTGCAGGTTCTCGATACCCGTCGCGATACATTCCGTCGTCATGCTTGGGCCCACGCCGCGCAGCGACTTGCGGCACAGCGTCGGTATGCCGTCACCCGGTGCATTGGCGAACTGCCGGATATAGTAGATGCTCGGGCGGTAGGTCCAGTCGGCACGCGGAGCATTGACGACGAAGGGCGGAGTGGATGGCGCAGTCCCGTTAAAGAGGAAACCGACCGTGCCGTTCGTCCTCAGGTAGACGTCGTTGGCGGAGAGCGTCGTCGCCTCGGCGCCGGCAACGCGCTTGATGGACACGACGTCCGTGCCATCCAGCAACTCGCCGCTCAGGAAACAGGAGTGCGCGGCGGCAGCCGCCGAGTTCGTAGCGTTGTCGATCGCCATGACCGCCAGTGAGTTCCCTGTGCCGGCCTCGACTGTCCGGTACATCCAGTTGGTCTCGCCCGTCGGCCCGCAGCCGGCGCCGATCGCCAGCGCGCCATCGAACGCGACGGCATCCGGTATGTGAAGGTCGGCATAATAGCCGGCCATACGCAGATCGAAAGCGATCTCCCGTAGCGCGTGACGCGCATCGTCCTGCATGCGCGCCATGTTCTCATCCTGGTTGAAGCTGTAGCTGTTGTTGACGAATACCGTCACGATGCCCAGGCCCAAAAGCATGGACAACGTCACCGCGATCATCAGTTCGACGACTGTAAAACCGGATTGCCGATATTGCTGACTGGGTCGCATTACGTAGTCGCTCACAGGGTCGGATCGATAAAGGTCGGGATCTGGACGATGCGGCGGAACTCGTTGCCAGTCCCGTAATTTCCACCCAACGTGCCGCAAGGGTCCGCGTTCGCATTGGAGATAGATGCCGTACCGCGCCATACGGCCGTCACCTGGTATATGCCGGCGCCGCCACCGACGGGACCGTTGACGCACATCGCCGGCAGCATGAGGCCACCGGTTCCCGTACCCGCGTTGGTCTCGAGGTTGCCGTCGATAATCTGCTCCCACACCCACAGGTCGTGAGCGGCCTTTTGCACCGCATTGCAGGGTGATGCGCCGGAGCAGTTCGGCACGGGCTCAGTCCCGCGGCTGCCATTGCCGAGTTCGCCTGCAGCCGTGTAGGTCGTGATCGCGTCGCCGTTCATGCGCATGTCTTCGAGCAGGCCGTAGGCAACCTGCGATGCTGTCGTTCGTTGCAATGCCTCGAAATTGGCCTGTTTCGAGACAGTCTGTAGTCCGGCAATCGACAGGAGGCCGACGCTGAATATAACGAGCGTCACGAGCAATTCGATGAGCGAAAAACCCGATTGTTGAGACTTCGACACTGACATCCTGGTAACCATCGCGTTAGCTGCAGGTCGGCGCGCTGCCGTCCGCAAGTTTCTTGGATAGCCGCGGACGGCCTGACAACTCGATGATCATGACCTTGGCGTGACTGGCGCCGCGGTTATCACAAACGACGAACTCTCCGGCGCTGCCACCGATAGCTGCATTCATGACGCGGCCATTCGGGCGGTACAACAGGAAGTTCGCGAATTCGGCAGACTCGATCGAGAGGTTGTTGATGCCTTCGAAGCGACTCGTGATCGTCTCGTCGAGGTCGACGATCTGGTCGCTGTCGAGATCGGAAAAGACGATCCAGCCACGGTCCCAGCCAATGATTTCGCACGTCGTGCCATTGGCGCTTGGACAGAGCGTTACGCGCGTATTCGTAGTGATCGCCGTGCTGCGCGCCAGGTGCATCGAGGAGACGAAATCGTTGATGGCTCCTGTCTGGCGCGCATTGGAGACGAACACGTCCATTGCAGGCACAGCCATCGACATCAGCATTGCCGTGAGGGCAATTGCAATCATGAGCTCGATGAGTGTGAAACCGCTTTGGGGCCGCATTCGTTCTTCCCTGAAAACTCTGAAACTTTGGTTTTGCGGCTCGCGAATTCATTTCATGAGCGTGGATGAAATGCTAATCGGTACCGGTCAGTGACGATGAGACTCAGGTCTGTTTTGCGGCAGGACGGGCATGCTTCACAGTGGAATCTGTGAAGCATGCCCGAGATTATGTCCTTATATGGGCCCAATGATGCAGAAAAGGCTCTATTTTGTGACACCTGTCAAAGGCATCCAGGTGAACCATGCCCATACTGGCTTTCCAAGGGAGTAGGTATGAAAAAGCATCTGGCACTGGCCTTCGTGGGCCTCACTTTCAGCCTCGCGGCCACCGCTGACGTATGGAAGTGGGTGGACAATGACGGCAAAACGCATTTCGTCGACACGGAGACGCCGATTTACACGTGGACCGACGAAAACGGCGAGTACCACTACAGCGATACGCCCGGTCATGAAGATGCGGTGTCAGTGGAACTGGTCTGGCATTCGAGCGGCTCACTGGCCGACCTTGGAGACTCCGCGGAAGAAGGAGAGTCCGGCTCGGCCTATCCTGGCGAGTCGCTCGAGGACCGCTACGAGCGCGAACAAGCCGAGGCCTACTACTGCAAGCGCGCAACCGAGATCTACGAGTCGTACCTGAACGCCCCACAGCTGTATCGCACCAACGATCAGGGCGAGCGCGAGTACCTGGATAAAGAGGACAAGGCCAAAACGCTCGCGGAGACGCGGGCCAGGAAAAACGAGCTGTGCAGCTAGGCCGCACCTGTGATCGAATTGCAGCGAGGAAATAAGCATGTGGTTACCGACACCCCTGTATGAGAAGGCTCCCCATTACTGGCTGTTCCTGGGGCTCTTCCTGATGGTCTTGGGAACCTACCTGGGCCTCGAAACGGACCGACGTTACCTGTACCTCGGTGTCCTGGCCGGACTGGCCTGCTGCGCCTGGAGCGTACGCACCTACTGGCAGCGTTCATTCAATCGTGAAGGCGCCGCGGCAGAGGTCGATAGCGACCCGGCCAAACAATCCTGATTACGATCAGGGATCGCGCGTAAGCGCATAAATTGCGAAAGATCCCAGCCAGTGCGAGCCTTCGTAATGCTCGCTCGTGATATGTGGCAAAGATGCCTCGAGATGTGCATCGGCCTGATCGCGTAATCCCCGAGTCGCCGCGTCGTCATCCAGGTGACCGGCGATCACATAGAGATTCCATGCACGGCTCAGGTTGAGCCCGTCGAGATGGACGATCTTGGGATCGGACCGATCGCTGACGTTGGCGGGCCGGAGCGAGTCCTCTTCGAACAAGGCAGGCAGGAATGTGTCCAGCCACGGCCTGAACTCGTTTGCCGGCATTACGCGCGCCATGAGTGCGGCCTCCTCGAGGCAGGGCGACAGGAAATCCTCGCCACTCGGCTCCCAGGAAATCGGGCAGTTATCGTCGCTGGCGTAGTAGCGCATTGCGGCAGATACGACCGAGTCCCGCAGCGTGTCGTCATCGACGGCCTCGGCAAAGTCGAATGCAAAGGACAGCCCGAACGCCGTGTTCGGGTGAACGCCCGTGCGGACCGGGTACTCCTGGCGAGGCAGGAATTCGATAAAACGATTGCGAACGGTTGCCGTGAGCGGCTCGAGATTATCGGCCCACTCCTTGCCGAGCGGGTCGTCCCAGGTCCTGAGTTCCGTCGCGAGTTGCAACAGCCATGCCCAGCCATAGGTGCGCTCCCAGCTCGGTGATGCAGTCTCGAAATACGTAACCTCTCCTGCGATATTGTCGGCGCCCAGGGACTGTGACAAGCCATCGATCACAGCCTGCCGTTCGGGCAGCTCCGGAAACTCCTTCAGCAGCTTCGCCAGCATCCAGTGACCGTGAACCGACGAGTGCCAGTCGAAACAGCCGTAAAATGCCGGGTGCAGTTGCCGGGGTGGCAGCAATCCGCTCTCATCCTTCAACACCTGGCCGAGCTTGTTCGGGTATTCGCGATGGATGCAATCCAGCGCGAGGTTCGCGAATCGCGAAGCGCCTTCCACAGTGAGCATTGTTTTCTCCCCTGGCACGGATTCTTCCTGCTCGCTCCCGGAACACGCGGTCACGAATAACAGGATTACGATTGACAGGATCGGGTAGCGGTATGGCATGCGGGCAGTTCCAAAGTCGGAGGCCCGCTAATGATAACGTCTTACGCGTAAGTGTCGACGAAAGTCCCCGACAGGCCGAGCGACCGGTTGACGCTCTGCAGCGCCGACTGAGAGGCGGCAAGCAGGCCCTGTACGAGACCACCCTGTTCGTCTTCGCCCGCCAGGAAATCGCGGACGAGGTTGCCCCTGCGCTGCAGGTTCGACGTGAATTCGCTGCGATCTATACCGGTGTAGTCACCGCGGGCGCGGGCACCCGACGAATCGTCGAGTTGAATGCCGAGAATGTCGCCCGAGCTGGCGCCTCCGAATGCAGCGCGGACGGCCGCCTCGAGTGGTATCCGGAACAGGCTGGCGTTGCTGCCTCTTCCGACGAACGTGGAATCCTGGAACAGCCGGTTCAATCGCGCGAAGACCGCGGCGGCGGCATCGGCAATTTCATAAGAGCGCCTGCGCGAGATCCCACGCGATACGGCCTCGGGATCGACGCGGCCTTCCTGGATATTGAGGGCGGCGAAGAAACCGGTTCCGTTGCTGTCGATGTCCAGCACCGAGCTCGACTCATTCGCCTCGATCGTGACCTGCTGGGACGCGGGATCGAAGGTAGCCATGACGCCGGCCGACGAGTTATTGATCTTGTCGAGCACCGTGGAGAGGCTGTCGTTCGTCGTGTCGACGGCGATCTGCTGACCGTTGATGACGATGTCGCCGGATGTCACGCCGGCAAAGGCACCGACGGCGTCTAGCGCCTGGACTGTTTCCGGATCGATTCCCGCGACGACATTGGCGCTGTCGAGCTTCGCCGCCTGCAGCAGGTTCGAAGTATCGTTCTGAAAATCGATTGTCGGCGAGGACCCGAGCGTGTCCTGCAGGAGTTCGATGCGCTCGCTCAGCGAGTCGAACACGGCTGTGACACCCGCGCTCGAATTGTTGATCCGCTGAATGACGTCATTGAGTGTGTCGCTCGTCGAGACCGAGATGTTCTGGCCATTGAGGTCGAAACTGCCGTCTACGATGTCCGGCATGCTGAATTCGAAGTTCGGGTCCTGGTTCCTGACGCCCCCCAGTGGCTGGTCCGGGTCGACGACGGCGCCGACGTTTTCGAATAGTTGAATCGAAGTCGTGTCGGGATCGATCAGGCTTCCTGCACCGAGAGTGAAGAACAAGCCGTTCTGCAAACTGTACTGTTGATCGATAGGGTCGTTCTTGTTGATTCCAATATTGCGTGGTGGCCCACCGCCGGGACTCTCGACCCGGATCTGCAGGTTGTCCGTGCCGTGCGTACCGCCATTTCGGACCTCGAAACTCAGGGCCCCGGTTCCATCGGTGCCGTCATACTGGCCACCGATCGTGAGCAAGGCGTCCGATCCGTTGTTCCAGGCGGGGCCGAATGGCGAGAAAGATCTCGGCCAGGCGTTGATCTCGTCCGAGGAATCCAGGAACGTGGCCGTGTGAGTCATGTCCAGCCCCAGCGGTGAGGCCGAGACGGCGTCCGGCAGGTCCAGCTTGAAGCGGGTGTTGATATTGGTGAGTTCGGCGAGTCGCTCGATGTCCCGATACAGCGTCAGGAGCTCGGTTCTCGCGCGCAGGTAGTCACTGTGCGCCTCGGGTGTAATCGTGGCGTACTGCGGTTGTCCCGGCGTGCTGCTCCCGCTGACCCGCGTTAGCCTGACCAGGTTCTGTATTCCCTGAATTACCGACACCACGGTCCCTGTTGGATGAAGGCGCTATGTCCTATTGCTATCGGCCGAAAGGCAAGATCTTTGAGTCCGGACGCCCCAAAAGTGTGACCCAGATCACCAAATCGGCATCCGGCCGCCCGTCACGCTATGCGCTTTGACGCAAGCCCTTGAATCAACTATGAATAAATGAGTTCATTGACGCTGCGACAATGAAGTCACTCAAGCCACACAGCAATGAAGCACTGCACCGGTCGACCTCGATCGTCACGCTGCTGTGCCTGCTCGTTTCCTGGCTGTCCGTCGCCGATGCCGCGACGGTTCGTGACAACTTCGAGTCCCGCGTCTGGAGCAACAACGACGGCACCGCGAGCTGGAGCGGTGACTGGATAGAGGTCGACGGCGACTCGACGCCGCCGAGTCCCACGAACGGCAACGCACGTATTACGAACGGCGGCGAGCTGCGGCTCGATGATCGTCCGGATACGGGTGGCGACCCGGGCGTGGCAAGAGAGGTCAATCTCGCGGGCGCGACCATCGCGACCCTTTCGTTTCAATGGCGCACATCGAACAATATCGAAGCCGACGACTCGGTCGTCGTCGAGGTCTCTGCGAACGGCGGCGGGACCTGGACCACGTTGCGAAACTTTACGGGACTGGACGGTGGCGAGTCCGGCACGGACATCTACAACATCACCCCGTATGCAACGGCAAGCACGCAGGTCAGGATTCGCGTCAACGAGAACTATGGCGGACCGCAGGAATTCTTCTATGTCGAGTTCATCGAGATCGACTACCAGGTAGTACTTAGCGGCACCGAGCTGTCGCTGTCGCAGAGCGACACGCCTGATCCCGTCAATGTCGCTTCGAATCTCGGCTACACACTTGTCGCCACGAACGCGGGGCCCGAGGACGCAACCGGCGTCACCGTTACTGACACACTTCCAGCCGGCACTACGTTTCTGTCTGCATCATCTTCACAGGGAGCCTGCTCCCAGGCCGCCGGCATCGTGACGTGCCTGCTCGGGGATATGACGAGCGGTACGAGCGCGACGATCAACATCGTGGTCACGGCGCCGGTGACTCCAGGCGTGATTACGAACAGTGCGACCGTAAGCGGCAACGAAATTGACCCGATCGCCGGCAATAACACGTCGAACGAGAACACGGTCGTCCAGAACCTCAACATCAACCAGCTCTGTTACCTTGTGGCCGATGCCGGCGGTGGTAACGGCGGCAATGATCTTTTTACGAGAATCGATACCGCCGACTTCAACCCTGCGACAAACGAAACCAACATCGGTACGGGCACGGGCACGAGCACGATCGAGGCGATCGCGTTCAACTCCGCAACGGGAATCGTCTACGCAGCCGACGAGGACCGTCTCGGCACATTGAGTACCGTTACCGGCGTGTTCCAGCCATTGCCACAGGCCTTCGGTACCGGCGGAGGCTCGCAGGGGAACATCAACTTCGGGGACGTCGACGGGCTGGCGTACGACGCGGTGACAGGCACGCTCTACGGCGCCCACCGGGCCTCGGGCGACGACATCCTGATCCAGATCGACATGGCCACGGGCGCTCATATTCCCAACGCGTTCGGTGCCGGCCTCGACTACGTACCCATTCAGACCGTGTTCGGCAACACGCTCGTCGACGATATTGCGGTCGATCCGACGACCGGGACTATGTATGCGTCGACCAACAGCGGTGGCAGCACGGACCGGCTCATCACCATCAACAAGGCAACGGGTGCGACCATCGATGTCGCGCTGATCACGGTGCCGGACATCGAGGGCCTCGGCACGGATTCCACCGGCCAGCTGTGGGGTACCAGTGGCACGCAGAACATACTCTACGAAATCGACAAGGCGACCGGTGTCGGCTCGAACGGTCGGTCGATCAATAATGGCAGTGACTACGAGTCGGTGGACTGCTTTGCTTTTTCGCCGACGGTCCGGGCGGACCTTGGCCTGGGCAAGACAGTAGACGATCCAGGACCGGAGGAAGGGGACGCGATCTCCTATACCGTTACAGTAACCAACGCCGGCCCGGGCCCGGCGACCGTCGTCCAGGTCATGGATCTGCTACCCTCCGGCGTCACTTTTTTCGCGGCGAATCCGGGGCAGGGAACCTACGATCCTGTGACCGGCGACTGGTACGTTGGCACCCTGCCACCGGGTAGCAGCGCATCGCTCGTTTTGCAGGTGCTGGTGGACGCTGGCACAGGGGGCACGACGATCACGAATACCGCGAGCGTGGATTTCCTGAACCAGGTAGACACGAATCCGGCCAACGATACGGCCAGTGTGGACATCATCCCGATCGGCACGCCGACTATCACGGTCTTGAAGGCACTGACAACGCTAGAGGACCCCATCAACGGCACGACCGATCCGAAGGCAATTCCCGGGGCGACGGTGCGGTACCTGATCATCACGACCAATACCGGTTCCGGGCAGGCGGACACCGATTCGGTTTTCGTGACGGACTCCGTACCTGCAAATACGGCGTTGCGAGTGCTGGACTACGACGGTACGACATCGGGCCCCGTGCAGTTCGTGGATGGCGGAACCGCCAGCGGACTGAGCTACAGTTTCGTGTCGCTCGATGATACCGGCGATGATGTTGCCTTCTCCGACGATGGTGGAGTGACGTTCGACTACGAACCTGCAGCCGATGCTAACGGCGTCGACACGGCGGTTACCGATGTCCGTATCAATCCGAAGGGTGACCTCGCAGCCAGCCAGGGGGGCGGAGATCCGAGCATGCAGCTGTCCTTCAAGGTAATCGTGCAGTAGGTGCAGTAGCGGCCTTGCGTCTCTCAGGCGGCCGCTTTCTTTATCTTCGCGGCAAGATGTGCCAGCTGGATGGGTTTCTCGATGAGGCCCAGGGCCGACTCAGTCGGCATCGAGTCCTTCAGTTTCTCCAGTGTGTAGTCCGCGTGACCGGATACGAACAGTATCGCCACTGTTTCATCGATGGCTCGGATCTGCCTTGCTGCCTCAATGCCGCTGATGCCTGGTGGCATACGTATGTCGAGCACGATGACGTCAAAAGGGTTGCCGGCTTCGACGGCGTTTCGAGCAAGCACAACGGCCTCATCGCCCTGCTGACAGACTGTGATATCGACCGAAGGTCGTTTGTCCTCGGAGTCGCCGAAGATCTCTTTTTCGACGGCGACGACGGCCGGGTTGTCCGGCGGAGCGAAGTAGTGCTGTAGCCCGATCGAATATATGCGAGTGATCGCGTTCTCGTCATCCGCGATCAGTACTCGTATCTTGCGTTTTCCGTTCACAGTCATTTCGCGTAGTCACACAATACAAGCGTCGTCTGACTTGTATCGGCCGACAAGCAGCCGTCTTGAGGAATTGCAGCCTTCTCTCCGGCTACTCGATGCGGAATACGACCCTGGTACCCGCTCGCTGGCCGATGACCTTGCCGCGATATTCGACGGGCTGGAATGCCCACTTCTCGACCGCCTCGACCGCAGCCCGATCAAAAACGGACTCGGGTTCCGAGCGTTGCACCGCAATATCGGCTGTTTCGCCGGTTGGCGTTATCGTGAAATAGATATCGACCCAGCCGGATACTTCGCGTTCCTGCGCGCGTCGCGGGTAGCGTGGTGCTACGGCCTTCACCCGCACGAGTTCGCTCATACTGGCTACACGGTTTGATTCCTGTTCGACATAGGCGTTTTCGAGCGCGGCTCGCAGAGTGTCAAACTCATCAGCATCGCCGCCGAGCTCGACAGCCGCGTTCATGAGCACTTCGGCATCGGCGGGCTGCCCGGCGTCGATGCGGCCCTGGGCGGCAGCGATCAGCGAGGCCACCGTTTCACCGGTTAGCTGCGCGCGTTCCGCGGACCAGGCGTTGCTCTCCGCGAGCAGGTCGCGGGCGCTGGCGCCCGCCGGTGAAATCAGGTTTCCGGCTGTAATCGCTTTGCGAACGCTTGCCACCCATGCTGCCCGCGCCTCGTCATCTGCAAGGCGAGCTCGCTGGGCGCGGTCCTGTTCCGCTGCCTGGCGAACCTCGCTGATGTCACCGATCGAACCGCGTATCGCCATGAAGTAGTCGGGATTCCGTCCAGGGAGAGCCTCCGCCGTGGCGAGGGCATCTGCCGACTGCTGATCGTTCCCGTCCTGGGCCTGCTGGATGGCATCCGCGACGAGCTGCTCGGTGTAACTGTCCAGGGTCTGCTGTGTTTCGAGGACGAGGGCGTGCTCGGGCCGTCGTCTTGCGACCAGCGTCGCGATCTCGTAGGCATTGTCGAATTCCTGGGCTTCAAGATGCCGCGCAACGATCCTCGCGAGCTTCGCGAGCGCCGCATCGAGTTCGGCGTTGGCGATGCCATTCTCGGGATCCGCCTGTAAGACCCTCCCGTAGTAATAGAGTGCGCTTTGTGTTGCCGGGAAAACCAGTATGTCAGCGTCTGCGGCAAGCCGCGCCTTGCGCAGTTCCGCATCGATGTCGACCAGCGTTTCACTGGCGACCGCGGGTTCGGCCTCGGACTCGGCGTCGGCCTCCGCCGCGGGAACTGTTTCCCCGGCCACCGTCGCCTCAGGGGCTGCGGACGGCGCGACCTCACCCGTGTCGCTGTTGAGCAGAAACCATCCGCCGACGGCTACCGCCAACACGGCGCCCGTGATAGACAGCAACAGTGGCAATGAACTGTTGTCTTTTACTTCCGTCATGTGTCCAGAACTCTCTGCATCAGGCTATGGTGTCGGTTGGATCGGTTCTCTGGTTGCTCGCTTTGCGGAACTTGCCCAGGAACCGGTTCAGCGTTGTCGATTCTTCCGCGCTCACCGTTGTGCCGATGACTTCGTGTCGTTTCACCGAATCCGGGTTATTGCGCAGGTACAGGTGACGGATAACCGCCGCGTTGATGTCGCTACGCAGTTCCTCCGGCTCGATGGGCTTGAGTGCGTACCGGAATACCTGGCCGTAGTTGATCAGGTTGATCATGTCGGTGGTATCCCTGCCGCTGCTCACGACGATCGTGACGAGTTCCGGCATGTACTGTTTCAGGGCACCGATCATCTTCTGCAGCATCGTGCTATTGGTCGTGAAATCCGTCACGAGCACGCCTGCATTCTTCTCCTCGATCGCATGCGCGACCTTCACAAGTGTTGTTGCCAGTACGATGTCGCGATCATTCGAAAGGGCACGGATGGCCGTCGACGCGAAGTCGGGGTCGATCGTAAATATCGCGATGCCAACGTCCTTGACACCCGGTACATCTTCGGTCAATGCCATGTGCTCTTGTGTTTCCTCGATATTGTCTTCTGACATCACGACATTAGTGACAGACTGCCAGTGCGTCGGTGAGTGATCGGCCGTGCTCTCGATGGCATGCTCGTCGAGTACTGGCAGAGCTGGCTGGGTTTCGTCGCCATCGCTTAACGGTTCGGCGGGTGGCTCGACGGGTGCCTGCGCGGATGGCCCGGCGGGCGGCAATTCCTCTGCAGGTGCTTGCGGTACGGGCTTCGTCGCTTGGGGCGCAGGTTTCGGCGCTTGCGGCTTACTCCCGGCAGCCGTCGTCTCGACGGATGTCTGTACCGGGGTCGTGCGCGACGCTTCGATGGCGAGGCTAAGGGTCTCGCGCAGCATTTTCGGTGGGCAGGGCTTGCTGAGGAAGCGAAATACTTCCCCGATGTTTATCGACCCTTCAACGGCTCCGGGATCCGCATAACCCGTCAGTAAGATCCTCACCGTGCGCGGTGATTTTTCCTTGACCGCGCCGAGCACCTCGATGCCGGTCATGCCCGGCATGCGCTGGTCGGCAACGATGACGTCGATCTCGTTTTCCGTAGCGATGCGAACGGCTTCCGCCCCTTCACTGGTCAGGAACAGGTCGTAATCGCGACGAAACAGGCCGCGCATCGAGTTCAGGACGCGCTTCTCGTCGTCAACAAATAGTATGCGTGCCTTGCCAGTCATCAAATATCTACGCTCTTTCCTGCTTCTCAGACCGTTGCCGCTTCAAGTGGCTCGGCATCGTCTTCGTCATCCGATTTCGGGGCGGACTGCTCGTCTTCGATATCCGGGTCGTTCGCCGCCGCGTCCTCGACATCCTGCGTCTCGACGTCCTCCGCCTCGTCCTCTTGCGATTCTTCGAGCGAAGCCGTCGCGACAAGCGAGAGGACGACGGTGACTGTCGTGCCCCGTCCGGGTTCGGACTCGATGATCAGTTCGCCCCCATGTGAGGTAACGATCTGGTCGACGATCGACATACCGAGCCCAGTGCCTTTGCCGACTTCCTTGGTCGTGAAGAACGGATCACGGATTTTCGCCAACACATCCTCCGGCATACCGGATCCTGTGTCGGCAAAGCTGATACGAACCTTGTTGTCCTCGACCAGCGTGCGAATGACGACGTCGCCGGTCTCCTCGATTGCATCGGCCGCGTTCGTCAGGAGGTTGAGGAAAATCTGGTTGATCTGCGACGGCGAGCAATGAATCGGTGGCACGTCGCCGTAGTGCTTGTGCACGGACACTTTGTTCTTCAGCTTGTTCTTCGCGATCAGCAGCGTCTTGTCGATGCCATCGTGAACGTTGAATTCACCGTGCCGGGCGCGGTCCAGTCGACTGAAGTCCTTGAGGCTCTGTGCCAGCTCGGTGAGCTCCTCGAGGCCTTCGATACTGTCATTGATGAGGTCCTTCGCCTCGTCGATGTCGTCCTTCATGCCGTCGTTCAGCATGCGCTGCATGTCCATGAGACCACGGCTAACCGACTTCTTGACGCCTTCGCGAGACTTGACCGCCTCGAGCATGTTTTCGCCGATTGCGCAGAATTCGCCGATCGCGCCCATGCGCTCCTGCAGCACGGTCGAGTTGCTGATGAGGTACCAGAGCGGCGTATTGATCTCGTGGCTGATTCCCGCCACGAGTTCGCCGAGCGACGACATCTTCTCCGCCTGCACGAGCTGCACCTGCGACTCCTTGAGTTCGTCGTATGCGGCAGACAATTCCTGCGTACGTTCGGTGACGCGCTCCTCGAGCGAATCGTTGACGGTCTCGAGCTCACGGTTGCTCTTGTTCAGTTCGCGGTAACTCGACTGCAGGCGGAACATCGCGAACCCTGCGCCGAGCAGCAGCAACACCGTGCAGACGGACAGCAACAGGCGCGCCATCTCCGCGCGGCTTACGGTGCGGCGGTTGTCATCGAGAATCTCGTTGGACAGTGTCCAGAGCGTTTCGACGATGCGACTACCCGTCACGGCGCCCAGTGCTTCGTTAGCAGCCGCGCGCTGTTCGATGACTGCCTCGGCAGTATCGGCGAAATTCACGATCGTCCCCGGTGCCTTTGATCGGCCTGCCGTACTGTTGCGCAGCGCATCGATACGCCCGATCAACTGCTGGCTGTTCTCGCCACCCGCTCCTGTCGCGAACTCGATCACGTCGATGGCGACGGAAAACGCGTTCTGCGACTCGAGACGAAGATTGAAGCGTCGCAGGTCCTTTACGGCCAGGGGAGATTCCTCCTGGAGATTACGCAGCGCTTCGCCAAATGCGTCCTGGCGTGTGGCGAACGTCTGTCCATTGCGGAGAAAGCGCGTGATCTGGGCGTCGTACGCGGCGAGCTGGGTCCTGACAGCTTCGTTCTCACGCAGCCGTTCATCCGCAGCCTGCAACAAAGCGTTATTCTCGCCAAGGCGCACCAGTGCAAGACTCGTCGAACTCGGTATCGAACGTCCATCCTCGAAGGCGTCCTGTGCCCCCTCGATGACATCGGTAAGATCGTTCCTGCTCGTCTCGATTGCACGCATGCGCTCTGCGTGTGCGGCGTAATAGTCTTCCTTGACCGCCCGTGACTCGACGATCAACAGGGACAATACGCCCACCAGCAAGATGGCGGCAAGGGCCGCAAGAAAAGCTCTTAGCATTCGAATACCCACCGAACCCAACGATGTAAAGGAGTGATTGTGGGCACAGTTCGCATCACGCGCTATGAACGGCGTCAAAAAAGCGAGCGAATCCAAGGGTTTTGCGGAATTATGTGTTCTTGCGTGGGTACCAGGTCAAATTGATTAAGGTAAATGCTCTGAAACGCTTGTCCCGCCTTATGTTGAGCCGATTTCAGGAATATGCAAATTCGGGTATTTCCCCGCTCCGATGACCCGAATTCCGTAAGTTTTTGACATAATCATGAAACTATTGTGTGAGGGTGCGCGAACTGATGTCTTTTGTGCCGAAACAAGGCTCCTCGGGTCCGGGCATGACCGGGGCACCAGGCAGCGAGTGGAGTTATAGTTGGCCCCAATGAGCGGCCCCTGCAAACTCCTAAGACTTCTCCTGCTGATTGCTGCACTTGCTGCCTTCAGTGTCCAGGCGCAGGACGAGCCGGCGAACGCACAGCCGCCGGCACCACCTGACTTGAATACCCTGAAGTCCGACTGGTGGAACTATTTCGAGCCGACCGGGCAAGACGACGATCCCGGGCCGCGGGTCGAGTCTTTTCTGACTGACGTCGAGACGCAGCTCGGAACGCTACGGGCGGCCAACCAGGAAGTCGGCCAGTCGATTTTCGAGGGCATTCGGGAAAACTTTGACGCTTATCTCGAGTTGCTGCGCGATGTTGAGGAAGCTCCCAAGCAGCTGGAGCCGCTCGAGGAAAGCTACACCGTAATCCGCTTGCTCGAAATAGCGGCCGAATCCAGGGATGCTCGTGCGACGGCAGAAGAGCAGGCGGGCGAGGTAGATCGCGAGCAACGAATACTGGACGGCACCCGGCAACGTCGCGACCTGTCATTCAAGCGTTACCTGGAAACGAATCCAGGTGATGAGCGAATCCTCGCCGCCATTCGGCTGATACAGATTCGTACGGCGCTCGCAATTGCGAGGATGCGCGTGAGGCTGCTGACCAATCGCTCCGATCAGGCGCTTGCTTACGCGGCGGCCGTCGAGGAGCGCGTGGAACTCGCCAGCGAGTTGCTGCCAAAGACCGTCAGTGACGAGCAACTCGCGCAATTGCAAGAGGATGCGAGTAAAGCCCAAGCCGCCGTGGAAGAAGCCGCCGAGCAGCTTCGGGCGGTGGAGGTATCGGCTTCGCGGCTCTCCCTGGATACGCCCGAAGGCCGTTCCCAGCAGCGACTCGTACGCCAGAAGCTCATCGAAGCGCAGGCTGTCCATGCGCTGGCCCGACTGCAGTGGATGAAATCGAACACACTGCTGATATGGGCCGAACTGCTGCTCGGCACGGCTCCGAGCACAGCAGAATTGCAGCAGCTGTCGCTTGGAGCGAGGGAATTTGTCCGCGATGTTGGTGAGAAAGTGCATGAATGGCGCGCCGATACGCAGGACGAGGTGTTCGCCGTGCAGACGACCGACAGGGATGGCCTCGATCGCTCGGCGCGGCGCTTGTTGGACCAGCGATCGGGCACCGCCCAGGCCACGCTGACCCATATTGAAGAGTTGCAGGCGGCTGCCGAAGACCTCGAGCTTTTGAGCGTCGTCGCAGAAGACGCGTTCATCGAAAATGTTGGCGCTTTCAAGTCCTGGCTTGCAGTCACAGACCGGTTCATCCGTGGAGCCAAGCAGCGTGTTGACGGGATAGCCGATGCTACCCTGTTCACGATTGGTGAGACGCCGGTTGCGGGCGGCGATATCCTTCGCCTTATCGTCATCTTGCTGATTGCCTACCTGTTGTCACGGGTCGTGCGACACGCAATAGACCGGTTCAGCCGAAGCCAGGACGCCGGCACCCAGGCATCGCTTTACACGGTGGGCAGGTTGAGTCACTACGCGATCATCACCATCGCTCTTATCGTTGCACTCTCGACCATTGGCCTCAACTTCCGAAACCTCGCGCTCGTCGCTGGCGCGCTCAGTGTCGGCATCGGCTTCGGGCTGCAATCTATCGTCAGCAATTTCGTGTCCGGACTGATCATATTGTTCGAGCACTCGCTGCGCGTCGGTGATTACATCGAGTTGGACACCGGACTAACCGGCACCGTCAAAGCGATCAACGTGCGCAGCACGTTGATCAACACGAACGACAACATCGACATCGTGGTCCCGAACTCGGAATTCGTGACGGCGCGCCTGACGAACTGGACGCTGGGCGAGAGAATCCTGCGAATGCGCGTGCCGTTCGGCGTGGCGTACGGTAGCGACAAGGAACTGGTTCGAAAAGCGGCCCAGGAAGCTGCCGCGGAAGTGCAATACACGCTAAAGAACCTGCGTGGACGCGAGCCCGATGTCTGGCTCGTCGAATACGGTGACAGTAGCCTCAACTTCCTGCTCCTCGTGTGGGTAAACCGGCAAGGAGCCCGGCGTCCGACGCGGACCCGAGCCGCCTACCTCTGGGCCCTCGAAGACAAGTTCAGGGAGTACGGTATAGAGATTCCGTTCCCGCAGCGCGACCTGCACATGCGATCCGGGTGGCAGCCGCCGGCGGATATTCCGGAGCCGGTGGAAGAGCCCGAAGCCTCAGCCTAATCGGCTCGCTGGCTCGCGTCATGTTTGAGCCGCATGACCTTGGGTCGGCTCACGTACAGCAAATCGCTGATCTTCAACACGAGTGAATCCTCGTACTTGTCGAGCCGGCCGTCCGCGTAGGCAATCTCCCAGAGCAGTCCGACAATGCGCGCCTTCTCCGCCTCGTCCAGGTGCTCGTGCAACAGCTCCGTGAACTCGTGAACGGAAACGATATCTTCGGCCGTCTCGCTGGCGAGGTTTACGAGTTCAGCCGCGGCCTCGGGGGGCAGGTTGAAATGCTGTTGTACGAGCTGCAACATGCGATCGAATTCGCTTTCGTCGAACACATTATCGGCCCGCGCCACGTCGATCATGAGTACCGCGGTCGCAAGCCGCAGCGCCGCGTCGCGATCGACCTCGGTCTCGACCGAGACCGATATTGATTCGATGACCTGGACGAAAAGTTTCCTGATCATTCGATGCCGTTCTCTTTCAGCCGGGCCGACAGGTGATCGATCACCGTCTTGAGTACCTTCAGGCGCGCATAGGCCTTGTTATTGCCCTCTACGAGAATCCACGGCGCCTTCTTGGTGCTCGTGTACTGGACGACGTCCTGACCGTACTGCTCGTAGGCTTCCCAGAGCTCACGGTTGCGCCAGTCCTCGTCGGTGAGTTTCCAGTGTTTGTACGGCGATGTTTCGCGTTTCTTGAAACGCGCCAGCTGCTCGTCTTCGTCGATGTGCAGCCAGAACTTGAGTAACAAGGTGCCGTGATCGACGATCTGATGTTCGAAATCGTTGATTTCGTTGTAGGCGCGCCGCCATTCCATGCGGGTCGCAAATCCCTCGGCGCGCTCGACCAGTACACGCCCGTACCAGCTGCGATCGAATACCGATACATGGCCGGCCCGCGGCAGCTCCCGCCAGAAGCGCCACAGGTAATGGTGCGCTCGCTCTTCCTCGGTAGGTGCTGCGAACTGGTAGATATTGTAACTGCGCGCATCGAGGCTCCAGATCGTGCGGCGGATCGCTCCGCCCTTGCCGCTGGCGTCAGGACCTTCGAAAACGAGTACGGTCGAGATGCCTTCCTCATATGCTTTGCGCCCGAGATCGCCGAGTTGCGCCTGGTAGGCCGTCAGCTTCTTCCGGCCTTCTTTTTTCGGAATCGACTGCGACAGGTCGAGCGCGTCGAATACCGTAGTAACGTGTGGCGTATCGGCAGTTGCGACGCGTACGGGTTCTTGCTGCTGTGCCGCCTCCTGTTCCTGCACGTCGAGGTGACGCGACAATTCACCGGCGATGATCTCGCCGACGCGGAGATGCCGGTAATTCTCATTGCCGCCCTCCACGATGTGCCAGGCGGCGCCGGCCTTGTTGGTCCGGGTGATAAGATCCTCGGCGGCCGCGATGAAATCGTCGTAGTGCTCGTGATTCCGCCAGTCTTCTTCGCTGACCCTGTAGCGATGCAGCGGATCGGCCTCGAGCTCTCTGAAGCGTTTCTCCTGCTGTTTGGCGCCGAGGTGCATCCAGAATTTGAGGATCAGTGCGCCGTCATCGACAAGAGCGGTTTCGAAACGAATGATCTCGGAAAGCCGCTTATCGAATTCATGCTCGCTGATATCGTCGTAGACCCTGCCCAGCAATGGACGGGAGTAACGGCCGCTCAGGAACAGGCCGGTGCGGCCCTTCGCCGGCATGTCCCGCCAGTAACGCCAGAATCGTGGCCGTGCGGCCTCCACCGTTGTCGGTTTCTGGTAGCCGATCGTGCGAATCCAGCGCGGGTCCATCCACATGTTGAGCATGTTGATGGTCGTGGTCTTGCCGGCGCCTTCCACACCCGCAAAGTCGATCAGGACAGGAAATCGTTTTAGTTCATGCGCGCGATACTGCAGGGTCAGGAGATTGGTCCGCAGCTCCAGCTCCCGCTCCTTGAATTCTACCTGGCTAACGCTCTGGCCCAGTTCAGCTGCATCAAACATGATCAGTCGAGTCCCCCCTGAAAAATGGACTTTGCCGATTCTATAGCAGAAATCGGCGATTTGATGTTGTCATATACCGAGGGGTCGTCAACCACAAAGCTGCAGGAACGTTGGTAATACCAGGCAGGAAGAATATGTGACCAGGGAGGTCCACCATGAATAATGGAACACGCAACATGATGGCAGCGCTGCTGGTGCTAATTGCGGCCAGCGGCTGCAGCACGACTTCAATCGAGCAGCCGGGATACGCGAATGACAGGCCGATCCTGAGCGCTGCCGAAGCCAGGACCATGATCAACGTCAAAGTGCGCGAACTGGAGCCGATTCCGGTCGAAGATACGGTCGTGGCCGCGGCGAATCAGATGCTGGATCTTATGGTCGCTGAGTAATAGTCGCTGAATAAATGCGACCATTGCCCGTCTTATGTCGTATCGGGGTAAACCGATCCCTCCTGACGTGCACTAAGCGTTTAGAGCACACTGGGAGGGTAAGGGATGACACACTACTTATTCGCGTTAACTCGCTTGCGACACGCGCTGCCGATTATCGCGGCGCTGTTGCTCGCAGCTTGCGGCGGGGGCGGCGGCGGAGGCAGTACGCCACCGCCGCCTGACCCTCCGGCCCCGCCGACGGCCTCCGAGCTCAAGGAGGCTTCCCGATTCGCCGCGCAGGCGACGTTCGGCATGAGCTTCGACGAGATTGACGCGCTTGCATGGTCTGGCAAGGAAAACTGGATCGGAAGCCAGTTCGTGACGCCGATCTCGAACCACAGGCCAGTCGTCGCAGATCTTGTGCAGCGGCGCGAAGCAGGCGAGTTCGAGGAGTACGAGGAGGACATCGAATACCTGATACTGTTCCGCCGGCTCGCCTGGTGGCATCGCACGGTGACGGCCAGGGACGCGCTGCGGCAACGGGTCGCTTTCGCGCTGAGCGAAATATTCGTCGTCTCCGACAATGTCGACCAGCTCATCATCAATCCGTTCGCGCTGAGTGACTACTACGACACCTTGTTGGCGCATGCGTTCGGCAACTATCGGGAACTGCTGCGCGAAGTTACGCTGCATCCGGCGATGGGCATTTACCTGAGCCATGTCAACAATCGCCGCTCCGATCCGATCAACAACATATTTCCCGATGAGAACTACGCTCGCGAGGTCATGCAGCTCTTCTCCATCGGCCTGTTCGAGCTGAATATCGATGGCTCGCCGCGTCTCGACGACGACGGCGACCCGATTCCGACCTACACCAACGTGGACATACGCGAATTCGCGAAGATATTCACGGGCCTGTCATTTGGCGGCGAAGACGCGTTCTTCGGCAATCCCTTCCCGAGCTTTCTGTCCCCGATGCGGATGTTCGATGCCCAGCACGAGCCCGGCCAGAAGACGCTGCTGAACGGCACCGTCGTGCCGGCCGGCCAGACCGGCCTGCAGGACATCGAAGCTGCGATCGACAACCTGTTCAATCATCCGAACGTCGGCCCGTTCATTGGCAAGCAGCTCATTCAGCGACTCGTGACATCCAACCCGTCGCCGGCGTACGTGGAACGAGTTGCCCGAGCATTCAATGGTGACAACACGGGTGTGCGTGGTGACATGCGTGCGGTTATACGTGCTGTGTTGCTCGATCCGGAAGCAGCCGCGGCAACGACGACAGTCTCGGAATTCGGCAAGCTTCGCGAGCCTGTCGTTCGTTATGCGGCCATATTGCGCCAGTTCGGGGCTAACAGCAGTGACGGATTTATCGCCAATACGGGTTACTTCCTGCAGGAACTCGCTAAACAGCACCCCTTGTCCGCGCCGAGCGTATTCAACTTCTTTCTTCCGGCGCATTCCCCTGCCGGTGAAATCGCAAACGCCGAGCTGGTAGCGCCCGAGTTCCAGATTACGACGAGCAACTCGATCGTGGGTCTCTCGAATCTCATCGACTTCATCGTCCTGGCGGACTACGTGACCGATTCGCCGGAGCCGTTTGCAACCGTATCGCTCGATTTCAGCGATTACGAAGCGCTGGCTGGCGATATCGCCGCGCTCGTGGATCGCCTCGACATCGTGCTTACCTCGGGAACGCTCGATCCGGCGACGCGCCAGGCGATCGAGGCGACACTCGTCGACATAGAGGACCTGGCCATCCGGGCGCGCATCGCCATTTACATGTTCCTGATTTCATCCGACTACGCCGTGCGGCAGTAAGGAGACTCGACCATGATGACACGACGCAGTTTTCTGACCCACAGCTGTTCGCTTGGCGTTGCTTCGACAACGATGGCGTCCACGCTATTGCAACTGGGCCTGTCGCGGACCGCGGCCGCGCAGAGCGCGACCGGTTACCGGGCGCTGGTCTGCATCCTGCTGGCAGGGGGTAACGACTCGTACAACATGCTGGTGCCCGCGGACAACGACCAGTTCGCGGAGTACCGGGACATACGCGCCGACCTCGCGCTGGAGCAGAACTCATTGCTGGTCTTGCCCGGGACGACAGCGAACGGCCGCAGCTACGGCGTCCATCCCGGGATGCCGGAATTACGGTCCCTGTTCGCCTCGGGCGATGCGGCCATGATCGCCAACGTCGGCACCCTGCTCGAGGCTTTCGACGCAGACGCGGTCGAGAGCGGCACGGCGAAACTGCCACTGGGCCTGTTTTCGCATGCCGACCAGATCAACCAGTGGCAGACGGCCGTCCCGGATGGGCGCATCGCGCAGGGCTGGGGTGGCCGAATTGCCGATTTGATGCAGGACGTAAACGTCCGGAACGGCGTTTCGATGAATATCTCGTTGTCGGGTTCGAACGTGTTCCAGAGCGGCAACCAGGTCGGTGAGTACAGTATCGAAGCCGCCGGTGACGGAGCACCGGGGCTGAATGCCTACGACGATGGCACGGACTTCGGAGCGCTAAAGAAGCGCATGGTCGACGATTTGCTGGCCGTGCAGCAGCAACACATCCTGCGCCGGGAATACTCGCAACGTCTGCGCGATGCGATCGATGCGCAGGCCGTGTTCGTGGACGCATTGCAGACGTCACCTGCGCTGAATACTACGTTCTCGCCGGGCTACTTCTCGCAGAGTCTGCGGCAGATCGCACGCGTCATCGGCGCGCGGGACGCGCTCGGCGCCTCGCGCCAGACCTTCTTCGTGACCGTTGGCGGTTGGGACCATCACGACGACGTGCTCGATAACCAGGCAAACATGTTGCCGGCCATCAGCGCCGGGCTGCAGGAATTCCGCAACGCACTGGTCGAGCTGAACGTGTTCGACCAGGTCACGACGTTCACCACCTCGGACTTCGGGCGGACGCTGACCTCGAACGGCAAGGGATCGGATCACGGCTGGGGCGGCCACCACATCGTCATGGGTGGGGCCGTCAATGGCGGCAGTATCTACGGCGACTACCCGATCCTGTCACCCTCCAGCCAGCTCGACGTAGGACGGGGCGTATATGCGCCGACGACCTCGGTGGACGAGTATTTCGCCGAGCTTGCGACCTGGTTTGGCGTATCGGCATCGGAACTGGACCAGGTATTGCCGAACGTGCGATCTTTCTACTCGCCGGAAAGCAATTCACCGCCCATCGGGTTCCTGTCTGCCTGAGTATGACAATTCGAAATGAAATTGGATGATCTCAGCGATGCGGAACTGGTCAGGCAATTCAAAGCAGGCAATCACCAAGCCTTCGATGCCATCGTGCGGCGCTTCCAGGACAGTGTGTTTCGACTCGCGAGTGTGTGGCTCCACGACGAGCAGGCGGCCGCCGATGTCACGCAGGAAGTTTTCGTGCGCGGCTTCAAGGGACTTCGCCGGTTTCGATTCCGATCGGCGCCGTTCACCTGGCTTTACCGGGTCACAAAGAACGTCTGCAGGGAATTCAACCGTATGCGTCGCGGTGAAGCGCTCGTCGATGAGCCGCCCGACACGAGCTCGGTACCTGATAAGCAGGTCGCTTCGATCGATACGGCGCGGCGTGTCCGGAAACTCGTGGAAAAACTGCCGGCGCGGCAGAGGGAGGTTGTGATGCTACGCATCTTCGAGGACCTGTCGGTCGCGCAGACGTCTTCCGCGATGGGATGTCGCGAGGGCACGGTCAAGGCGCTGTTGCACAAGGCGACCAAAGGGCTGCGAATTAGCATGAAACACACGGGACTGGACAATGACTGACAACATCGACGAGCTGCGAAAACGCTACCGGGACATCGAGGCGCCTCCGCATATCGCGACGCGGATTCGCGCCGAGGTGGCCGACAAGCCGCTGCGCACACGTTCATGGACACCGGCAGGCGCGACGATCATGGCTGTCGTCCTGGTCGCTTGGCTCGTGCCCTACCTCGGCGAGCAGCCGACGACATCTTCGACCAGGCCAACCAGGCCGTCGCTGGCGGCGCTCGTGGCGCTGAAACCCGACGCACCGGCACGTACTTCGGTGAGCCTGTCGCAGCTCAAGACCATCAAAAAGCCGAAACTGCCGCCGAAACCACGGCTGAAGCCGACGAAACCACAAACGAATCTGGAATCAGAGAGTGATCTCTTGGAGGAGAAGAACTATGTATTCAGTTAAGACATTCGCCGTCAGTATCGTGGCAACGATGCTGCTTATCGCCGCGCCGCAGGCCCGGGCGCAGTCACCCGACGATCTCGCGTTGATGCAAACGTTTCTCGAGATAATGACGGACTACTTCCAGATCATCGAATCGACACACGAAATCGCATCGAATTCCGAGAAAGCCGCTATCCTGCAAATGACCAAGATCCAGGAAGTTTACGAGGATCGTGGCGAGAAGGCCCGTTCGACCACGGTACTCAAGGGGGTCCTCGAGAAGAGCAATAACCAGGCCATTCGCAATGCCGCGTACATGCTCCTGGGCGACACGCTCAAGGACACCGGCCGAGCCGATGAAGCCCTGGAGTTGTTGCAGAAGGGTCTCGATGAAAATATCCGGGCCGCACAATAAGCAACAGGTTCCCGGACAATAAGGCGTTACAAATTGACGTGTTGCCGGAGGAGTGCAGTAGTATTCACGGATACTCCACGACTCCGGAAGACACGCCATCATGCAATACAAAGCCATCAAGCTGGTCAAACGACCGGGTCTGCACATCACGCCGGACCTGTTCGAAACAGTAACCCTGGAAACACCGGCGCTTGAAGACCAGCAGATACTGCTGAAGCAGACGCACATGTCGCTCGATCCGGCCATGAAGGGCTGGATGACCGACGACAGGAACAGCTACATACCACCCGTGGAACTCGGCGAGATCATGCGATCCAGTGGCGTCGCCGAAGTGGTGGAATCGAGGAACGATGATTTCTCGGTCGGCGACAGGGTCGTCGGCATGATCGGATGGACCGAGTATTCGGTCAGCACGGGCCAGGGCCTCTCGAAGTTGCCGCCGGAGGTTCCCGCCGAGGCCGTACTCTGCGTGCTTTCTCTACCGGGCCTTACGGCCTACCAGGGGCTCATGGTGATCGGCAAGCCGAAGCCCGGCGAGACGCTGGTCGTGTCGGGCGCGGCCGGCTCCGTCGGCTCGATGGTGGGCCAGATCGCGAAGGCCGAAGGGCTGCGCGTGGTCGGTACGGCAGGCAGCGATGAGAAATGCCGCTGGCTCGAGGAAGAACTCGGCTTCGACAAGGCCATCAACTACAAGTCAGATGACCTGGCGAAACAACTGGCGGCCGCGACGCCCGACGGCGTGGATCTTTATTTCGAAAACACAGGCGGGCCGGTACAGCACATCACCTTCAATCGTATGAACGTGCACGGCCGCATCATCGTCTGCGGCATGATTGCGGACTACAACACCGACAAGCCGTCAGCAGGTCCAAACTGGATCAACATGATCAGGCGTCGCCTAACGATCCAGGGCTTCGCGATGCCCGACCACTGGGACGAGGTACCGGCGATGACGCAAAAGCTCTCGGTCTATCTGAAAGAGGGCAAGCTCAAGTACCGCGCGCACAAGCTCGAAGGCCTGGAGAGCGCCATCGACGGCATCAACCTGCTGTTTACGGGAGGCAACAAAGGCAAGCTGATGGTCGAACTGTAGATGTCGATTCAGATGGCCGGCGTAAAAAGACTATTCATACTCTTCGCAGTCCTCCTGGCTGCGGCTAACGTATCGCAAGCGGGCAATAGCCCGGACTACGAGGACCTGCTCGTGCTGTTCGCGGACTGGCGTGAGTTCGAGTCGCCGCCCCTGCTCGACGGCGCGCCCGACTACACGCCCGCGCAGTTCGCTGCCCGCCAGGAGGAGTTCCTGGCGTTACGGGCACGTCTGAACGCCTTCGATACCGGAGGCTGGCCGGTACCGCAGCAGGTGGACTGGCATCTCGTGCGCGCCGAGATGAACGGCTACGACTTCAATCGACGGGTTCTGCAACCCTGGGCGCGCGATCCTGCTTTCTACAACACGATCTGGACGTATCGCAGCGACGTGCCGGCGCACGAAGGCCCGACGCACCACGCGCTCGTCGAGCTCTGGACCTACGACTTTCCGCTCGACGCCGCAGATCAACATCGCCTCGCGACGGAACTCCGGGTCATCCCGCCACTGATGAAGCAGGCGCAAACAAATCTCGTCGGCAATGCCCGCGATCTCTGGATCACCGGCATACGGGACATTCGCGGGCAGCGCGCCGTGCTGGACGACATCGAAGAGAAGCTCGGCGATGCGGCAGGTGAGGAGCTCATTGATGCGATACGGGCGGCCAGGGTCGCAACGGATGAGCTCATCGTGTGGCTGGAGACCGAGGCAGATTCGAAGACAGGCCCGTCCGGCATCGGCAAGGAAAACTACACCTGGTACCAGCAGAATGTACACCTCGTGCCATTGTCCTGGGAGGACGAGGTTCGCCTGCTGGAGCGCGAACTTGCCCGCGCGTGGTCATCGCTGAAGCTCGAAGAACAACGCAATCGGGACCTGCCGCCCATGAAGGCGGCGAGCACGCCCGCAGAGTATGACGCGATGGCCAACGAAGCGGTCGAGCGCATCATGAGCTTTCTTGAAGACAAGGACATCGTCACGGTCACGGATTACATGGAGCCGGTGCTGCGCGAACACATGGGCTCGTTTGTGCCTGAAGACAAGCGTCACTTCTTCTGGATAACCGCGCATTACGACCCTGCGCCATTGTTTACACATTTCTGGCACTGGTTCGAGCTGGCGCGGATGGATCGCGAGCCGCACGAGAGCCCGGTTCGCCAGGGCGCGCTGTTGTACAACATCTTCGACAGTCGCAACGAGGGCACCGCGACGGGCGTCGAAGAGATGTTCATGCACGCGGGCCTCTATGACGACAGCCCGCGATCGCGCGAACTGGTGTGGATCCTGCTCGCGCAGCGTGCGGCGCGTGGACTCGGGTCCCTGTATGCCCACGCGAACGAGATGACGATGGAAGAGGCCGGCCAGGTGCACATGGACTGGACGCCGCGCGGCTGGATGAAGACCGAAAAGGAGTTGCTGATCTTCGAACAACACCTGTATCTCCGGCAGCCCGGGTACGGCACGAGCTACGTCACGGGCAAATACCTCCTGGAGCGCACGCTGGCCGACTACGCAAGGCAGGTCGAATTGCGTGGTGAAGAGTTCCAGCTCAGGGACTTCTTCGATCGGCTCAACGCCATCGACAGCATCCCGATTTCACTCGGCCGCTGGGAGCTGACGGGTCTCGACGACGAGATCGTGGCAATCGACAAAGGAATGAGTACTGACTAGCCCGTCGCGGCCGGAACCGTCGTTCCCCGGGCTGTGACCGCGTTCCTTCCGTTTTCCGCACACTTTCGTAATCTGGCGGAATGCAGCAAACCAGCGACAGCATTGCCGAGGGCATAGGCGAAACGCACAGAATAGGCGCAAGCGGCTACGCCGCGCTTAGCCTGTTTGCTGCGAATGCAGGACTGCTGTTCATCTACTTCGCACTCGATCTGACGCTCTTCCAGGTCGTGGTCGTCTACTGGTTCGAGGCGCTTTGGATCGGCCTTTTCAGCGGACTGAAATTACTGACCGCCTCGCTATTCGGAGACCCTTACGAGAATCGCTGGGTGGACTTTTCGCGCGGCATCAGTTTCATGCTGTCGTTGTTCGCGATCGTAAAAGCGAGCGGTGCTTTCCTGTTTCTGATCGTGGTCTCCGGTATTGCCCTGGTCGTCGCGCAACAGGAACTCACCGGAGTCGACGGCAATGATTTCGTAAGCGACCAGGCAGGTCTGTTGCTCAAGTGCTCACTGCTCTTTCTGGCCGGGCACGGCCTGTCGTTCATCATCAATTTCATCATTCTCAAGGAATTTCAGCGGGCGCGATTCGGTACTCTGCTGTGGTTACCCCTCAAGCGAGGCCTTGCGTTGTTCGTAACGATTGCGGCTTTCCTGACCGCCATCCAGACCTACCCCGGAATCCTGAACGGCACGACATTTGCTGCCGCGCTGATTACCTTGAAACTTACGTGGGATTACTTCCTGCATCGCCGGGAACGGCTCTCTTTCACGACCGACGGAGTTCAGGAGTAGGCGCAGCCCTGGCTCAAATCGATATCGCCATCACGCATAGAACGATGCGTTCACTATCGTTCGCAGACAACGCCCAGCGAAATCGCGAGCTGCCGTCGGCCTCCAGGAAGTAATCCAGATTCGAGTTGGGTTTCCTGGAAGCCGTCCAGAAGCTGCCGACGTGACCGCCTTCCTTGAGTTCGGGTTCCAGGCCTTCGAAATCCGGACGGTCAGCCAGTATCCAGTTCTCGCCCAGTTCGCTGCAATGCTCTGCCGCCTCCTTGACGAGCGCCGTTCTGTAACTCGAATCAACGTTGTGCAGGATCTTCCAGCCACGTCCCGCGAATATTCGTTCGTGCGGGGGTAGCTCATGACCGGGAGGGATTGGTTCCGGTTCTGCAGTGGCAACGGCAGGCGATTCAGACGGCGGACCCGATGCGGGTTCCCTCGGGCCCGGATCAAGAACATAAAGGACAGCGCTGAGGACCAGGATGCCGGTTGCGGCTAGTGACCACATATTGGTGACGACGAAGCGACAGCGGTCGCGGTTAGCCACGCCGATCAGGCGCCAGACTCTCCCGGCAATCCAGAAGCAAAGGCCGACTACAACAACGAACTTGATACAGAAGGCGACGGTCGGTAACAGACCGGTGACATTGAGGTCGTGGAAAAGGAAGACCAGCGCCGCAATGCTGGCGATCGATGCGAGCACGAACTCGGCGATGATTCCGGGCGCCTGCAGGCGCAACGCCCTGAACTTCCGCAATCCACCAAACAGCGCGCCCTTGTATTCGTACTTCAGGCTGTGGGCGGTGCGCTTCTCCCGGGCGATATCTTCAGGTATTTGGCCGTGCTTGTCTGACATTTGGCCAGTATCGACCAATAGACGGCGTGCGTTCCTTGTCAGCGGTCGCAAATTGCAGTGTTGTCGTCCGTCTTACGGAACCGGAGATCCTTGAAAACGTCGAATAAGGACCCACAAATGAGAATAATTCGTATCCGGAGACAGAGACCATGCTCAAGCGCGTAGCGCTTTTTATCGCGACTAACCTTGCCGTCATTTTGGTTCTGAGTATCGTGCTGCGGCTGCTCGGCGTCGACAGTGTCCTCGACGAGCGTGGCCAGGGCATCGACTACCAGAGCCTCCTGATCCTCTCGCTGGTCATCGGCTTCGGCGGCTCGTTCATATCGCTCGCCATTTCGAAGTGGATGGCGAAGCGCAGCACGGGCGCTCAGGTAATCACGCAGCCCGCCAATGCCACGGAATCGTGGCTGCTCTCGGTGGTCGAGCGCCAGGCCCGCCAGGCCGGCATCGACACGCCGGAGGTCGCGGTCTACCAGTCGCCGGACATGAATGCGTTCGCGACGGGGGCACGCCGCAACTCGGCGCTGGTCGCTGTCAGCACGGGTCTCCTGAACAGCATGCCCAAGGACGAGATCGAGGCCGTACTCGCGCACGAGGTATCGCATGTCGCGAACGGCGACATGGTGACGCTGACCCTGGTGCAGGGCGTGGTCAACACGTTCGTCATATTCCTGTCGCGTATCGTCGGCCACTTCGTTGACCGCGTGATCCTCAGGAACGAACAGGGCTACGGACTCGGTTACTTCGGTGCGGTCATTGCGGCACAGATCGTGCTCGGGTTCCTGGCGAGCATCATCGTGATGTGGGTGTCCCGCCAGCGCGAGTTTCGCGCGGACGCGGGCTCGGCCAGTCTCAATGGCCGCGAGCCGATGATCCGGGCGCTGTCACGACTCGAACGCGGTGTGCCGGGCGAACTGCCCGAGGCGCTACGGGCATTTGGCATCTCGCCGGGCGGCAAGGGCAACATGATGCGGCTGTTCATGAGCCATCCGCCGATACCCGAACGCATCGAGGCGCTGCAGCGGATCGGCTGATCGACGCCGCGAAGTAGCGGGTTGCAGCCGGTCGCAAAGATACCGATACGAATTGAACTACACGTGCCGTATATTTAAATCTCAGGCAGCGGCCTGCACTGAAGACACAGCGTAAACGGAGGCGGCAATGGACGATTTTGATGACCTGATCGAAGAATTGAAGCAGAAGCGTGACGAGCTGCGTGTCCAGATCAACCTGGCGTCGAGAGAGGCCAAGGACGAGTGGGAGGAACTCGAAGCCAAGATGGAGGAGTTCACGGCAAAAACAAAGGGCTTTGCCGAAGACGCCCAGATCAAGGAGACGGGCGAGGGCATCGGCGAGGCGCTGGGTCAGCTTGGCGGCGAAATCAAGAAGGGCTACGAGCGACTCCGTCACGCTATCAAGGATTAGGCGGGTTTCGCACTATAAAGTTCTCCGCGTACAGGCCGATAGCCTGACCAAGGTCCGTACCCAGGAGAGCTACGCGTGGGTGCTTCACATGCTCTGAAATCCTTAAGACAACGCCTCGCTGCCCGGACAGACAGCGAGCACGGGCAGTCTCTGGTCCGTATCTTGTTCGTGTCGATCGTGCTGGTCTATTTCTATACGGACTATTTCGTATCGCGAGTCGATGCGGCCAGCCTCTATGCCGCGCGCGTCATCGTGGCGATATCACTCGCCATGTCGCTGGGCATCTTTGTCGCTATCGTGTGGCGGCCGGGAAAGTCGGTATTCCGACGCCTTCTCGGGATGGTTCACGATGTCACGGCGATATCGGCAGGCATCTACCTGGGCGAGGGGGCCGGCGCTGCCGTTGCCGTCATCTACCTCTGGATAACCATCGGTAACGGGTTTCGATATGGAGTTCCTTACCTGTATGCGTCTGCTGCGACTTCGCTTGGCGGTTTCGCTACCGTCTACATGTCGAGTGAGTACTGGCAAAGCCAGGTGCCGCTTTCACTCAACATCCTGCTCACAATACTGATCGTCTCACCGTTCGTCGGCAGTCTGCTGCGGTCGCTGCATACGGCAAGAGATGCGCTGCAGCAACAGGCAAGCACTGATGCACTGACGGGCTTGTTGAGTCGCATGGAGATGGAAGCAGCGATGAAGGCGCTGTTCAAGGGCGACCACTTCGGCCACGCGCTGCTGTTCTGTGACCTGGATCGCTTCAAGGAGGTCAACGACGTTGCCGGGCACGCCGCCGGCGACAAACTGCTTACCGACATCGGTGAGATCGTTCGAAAGTCGGTTCGCAGGGACGACCTTTGCGCGCGCATGGGTGGCGACGAGTTCTGTGTGTTGTTGCGGAGCTGTTCGCTTGAAAGGGGTAGAGAGATTGCAGAGGAGATCCGGAGCAGAACGACGGGATACCGCCTCGCCTGGGGTACGGAGTACTTTTCCGTCGGCGTGAGTATCGGGGTTGCGCCATCGGATGCCGTCAACGACGCGGAGTCATTGTTTCGACTCGCGGACGCTGCTTGCTATGCGGCGAAGAACACGGGCCGCAACAAGGTGCACGTGGTCGATCCGCGGACCGACTTGCTCGATACCCAGAAGATCCGCGGGATTTTTGAAGATTCGCCGGACGGCCGCAGGCCCGCCAAGGGCCAGCTGGTATCTGAACCCTGAGGGGATTGCCCTTCGGTGCCACAAAGGCGAGAATGCACGGCGTCAGGGCGACCCCAACTCAGCTCGATTGAGTGCTGCTTTCCGAAAGCAGCGGTCCCCCGTATCAATTAGCTTAGGGTGATCAAATGAGTAACCGAATTTCGCTACGTTCTCTCGTATTAGTGCTTTGTAGCTTGGCATTCAGCGTCGCATGGGCGGACAAGTACTCGAACACCATCGAGGTCTTCGAAGGGGCAGTCGTTGGTGATTTTTTCGAGAGCAGCTATGGCTATGCAGTGTTTCCCAATATCGGAAAGGGCGGCATTGGCATCGGTGGCGCGCATGGCAAGGGCCGCGTCTATGTTGGCGGTGACCACGTAGGGAACACGAAGATGACCCAGCTTTCAGTGGGTTTTCAGCTGGGTGGCCAGGCGTTCAGCCAGATAATTTTCTTCCAGGACAAACGCGCTTTCGACGAATTCTCGAGCGGCAATTACGAATTCGGCGCGCAGGCGCAAGCCGTTGCATTGACCGCGGGCGCATCCGCAGCCGCGACGACAACCGGAAAGGCTGCAGGTGCGAGCGGCGGCCAGCACGACGCGGCCACGGTCGGCGAATATCACAAGGGCATGGCCATCTTTACGGTCGCGAAGGGTGGACTGATGTATGAGGCCAGCGTCAGCGGGCAGAAGTTCAGCTACGACGCTCTGAACTGATCGGGCGGAACACGGACAGTGCTGCACCAGAAACTGCTGGCATGTTCACTGGGACGCGCTAGTATTGTACGGTTGCCTGCCAACACAAAATAAAGCGCCCGTAGCTCAGCTGGATAGAGTACTGCCCTCCGAAGGCAGGGGTCACAGGTTCGAATCCTGTCGGGCGCGCCA
>Ga0209456_10000020_pt1 | contig 74970 bp, 69 predicted proteins | sample COG_11_FD_184755 | JGI IMG/M metagenome (GOLD analysis project Ga0209456, IMG submission 184755) | Pelagic marine sediment microbial communities from the LTER site Helgoland, North Sea, for post-phytoplankton bloom and carbon turnover... | ecosystem: Environmental > Aquatic > Marine > Neritic...
CCGCCCTCTTGCATCAGACGCACCGCGTTGTCCAGTGCCTGCGCAGGCTTCGTGTAACTCATGAACGGCATGTCCGCGACGAGAAACGCCCGCCTCAGTCCGCGAGCGACCGTGCGTGAATGGTAGATGATGTCATCGACAGTGACGGGCACTGTCGTGTCGTGACCCTGGATGACCATGCCCAATGAATCGCCTACGAGTACAAGATCGGTACCCGCCGCATCGACGAGCACTGCGTAACTTGCATCGTATGCGGTCAGGCAGGCGATCGGCTCACCGTCTGTCTTCATCTTGTGTAATGTCGAGACATTAACCGGAGGCTCCGGCATGCCGCGCTGTTCTAGCTGGGTGTACATGTGGGCAACCTGTCAGGCGAGCACGGCCGCCGCGGGATTGAAGAAGTGGCGACCGCCGGTCGTGCGTTCGATTTGCTGGAATAGCTGTTCGTAGTCGGCGTCATTATTAACCGGATCAATCTGCGACGCATTAACTATCAACAGCGGTCCATCGTCGTACTGGTGAAAAAACCGCGCATAGGCATCCGTCAGTTTCTCGAGATAGCCTCGATCAACGAAGCGATCATAGTTCGAATTACGTCGCATCAATCTTTGCAGCAACGCGTCCACAGATGCCTGCAGGTAGATGACAAGATCGGGGACCGGTGCCTCCACTGCGAGGTTTTCAGCGATCTGGTCGTAGAGCTTGAGTTCCTCCGGATCGAGGTTCAGCTCTGCGAACAGCCGGTCGCGCGTGAACAGGTAATCCGAAATTCGCACGTTCGAAAAGAGGTCCGACTGCCGCAGGTCCTCGATTTGTCGCGCCCTCGAGAACAAGAAGAACATCTGCGCCGGCAGCGCGGCGGAACGGCCATCCCGGTAAAAACGCTCAAGAAACGGGTTCTCGTCTACCTCCTCCAGAACCAGGTCCGCCGACAGGCTCTCCGCAAGCCGTTTCGCGAGTGCGGTCTTGCCCACGCCGATCGGCCCTTCGATGGCAATGTAGCGAGACGAACTGGCTGATGTTTTCAGCGGGCTAACGGACACTGGCTTCCTTCAGGCTATGCGCGAAATGCTTGGTTCATCCCTGTTCACCGGGATACTGGTAACCCGGCCAAGTCCAGGGACCTCGAGATCAGGCGCGATTTCTTCAAGCGGCAACAATACAAAATTTCGCTCACCAATGCCCGGGTGCGGCACAGATAGCCCAGGTTCACTAATCATGTGGCCTGCGTACACCAGAAGATCCAGATCGAGTACCCGCGGGCCCCAGCGCGTTTCATCACGCTCCCGCCCTTGCCGATTCTCGACGTTCTGCAATTCGGCCAGTAAGTCCATAGGCGAAAGTTGCGTCAGGATAGACACAACGGCATTCACGAAATCCGGCTGTTCGATCCCGCCGAACGGTGCAGAGCGGTACAGTGACGATGTTGAAACCAGTCGAGTCACCGGTAGTTCGGCAAGCAGGCCAAGCGCTTCTTCAATCTGTTGCCCGGGCTTGGAGAGATTGCTTCCCAGCCCGATGTAGGCCGGGTACCAGTGGGTCGCGTCACTCATGAATCTTCTGCAGGCTTCTTGCGGCGACGCCGGCGTTTGGGGCGGCGCTCTTTGCCTCCCGGCTGCCCGAGCTGGAAGCGTTCCGCACGTTCCCCAGCCGACAGCGTCTGCACGTCGGTCCAGAATTGCGCCGTCTCCTGGCTTTCCAGCCCAACCTCCGCTCGCAGCAACATGAAATCATAAGCTGCCCGAAAGCGTCGATGTTCGAGTAATTTCATTGCGCGCTTGCCCCGTTTGAACTCGAAGCGCGGTTGCAGCGACAGCATTTCTCGCATTGGCACCGTGAAGCGGCGCGGAATGGAAATGCGGCGTTGCTGCTGCGCAACGATCTCGTAGGAAGCGAGGCTGAGCGCCTGCGATTCCGACATTTTCTCTTCAGAGCGCCGAATTGCAGCCAGCTTCCTGACCGGCGCCCACAGGAAGACGCCCAACAGGAACATCGGGGTAACTGACTTGCCCTCCTTCACCCGCCGGTCGGTATTTTGCAGGGCCGCCCGCGTGAAGCGCGCGAAGTCCGCGTCTTTCGCCAATTCTTCGTCGGTTGCCGGGAACATTTCCCGGAACAGCCCGTGGTCGTGCAGCAGATCGAAGGTCCGTTCGGCATTGCCTGCCTGGAACAGTTTCAGAAACTCGTCGAACAGGCGCGCGGCCGGCACATTAGTCAGCAAGTGCGAGTGATGGTCGATCGCCCTGATCACTTTCTCGTCAATCTCGAAATCGAGTTTGGCGGCAAAACGAATACCCCGCAGCATGCGAACGGGATCCTCGCGCATGCGTACTTCAGGATCGCCAATCAGGACGATACGCCTTGCCTTGATATCGTCGAATCCGCCCGTGTAGTCCCAGATGCTGAAGTCCGCGATGTTGTAGTACAGCGAATTGCAGGTGAAATCTCGACGCCAGACATCCTCGTCAATGGAGCCGTAGACGTTGTCGCGCAGGATTCGACCCTCTTCATCGCTGTGATGATCATCGTGATCGTGAATTGCGGCGGCGCGAAATGTCGCCACTTCAATGATCTCGCGACCGAAACGAACGTGGGCAAGACGGAACCGACGACCGATTAGCCGGCAGTTACCAAACAGCGTCTTTACCTCTTCCGGCGTCGCATCGGTTGCGACGTCAAAGTCCTTGGGGTGAAGCTCAAGCATCGCGTCGCGCACGCATCCGCCGACCAGGAAGGCCTGGTAGCCCGCCTTGTTGAGTCGATACAGGACCTTTAGTGCGCTCTTGGAGAACTCCGCCCGAGTAACGTTGTGGGCGGCGCGGGGGATGATTCTTGGCTCTCGGGACCCGTTATTCGGGTTCTTTTTCAAAGATTATTCCGTCTGGACATCAGTATTTGCGCCGTATCATAACAGCCCGGCGCCCGTTGCCCCAGAATCCGAAAAATTGTTTCAGGTTTGGGTTGAGCAGACGGCCCGGAGCCGTATAATAGCCGCCCGCTCAAGCCATCGAGTACCGCCACGCTCCCTTCGTCTAGCGGTTAGGACTCCGCCCTCTCACGGCGGCAACAGGGGTTCGAGTCCCCTAGGGAGTACCAAACAAAAGAAAGAGGCCCTTGTGGCCTCTTTTTTTGCTTTGCCGTCAGATCATTCCAAGAATGACGACAACCAGTGTCCAGATCAGTAGTACCGCCGAAGGAATGAACGACAACGTAAATCCCGGGCTGCGTGACGATGGATCTTTCAGATATTCGGCCCGGTAGATGAAACGGCCAATGATATACACCAGGCCGATCAGAGCGCCCCACAATGCGTTGTCGGTGAATTGCGCATGCATCCACAGTGCCGGCAAAAACACGACGAGTTGCTCGAGCGTATTGAGGTGAACCCTGTTCATCCTCTCAAACTCGTCATTCCCGGTGGTAGCCGGTGCCTTTACCTCGTGCCTGGCACGCAGTGACCCCACCTGGATTCCAAACAACGTGAACTGCATCAGTGCCAGTATCGTAACAATTACAGTTGCTTCCATTCTCTTCCCCTTCTTGTTGATATGATCGGCGCCATGGCATCCACCGAAACCGGGCATCCTGGCAGTAGCCTTCTCGCAAGAGTCTTCGGACCGAGGCGCGACGAGTTTGTCGCGGTGGCCTGGTCGTTTCTCTATTTCTTTTGTGTCCTGTCGTCTTACTACATCATACGGCCTGTCCGCGAGGAGATGGCCGTCGGCGGCGGTCCGAACACCATACCGTATTTGTTCATCGGGACATTCATCGCGATGATATTCGCAACCTCCGTTTTCGGCTGGGTTGCCTCTCGATTTCCACGTCGTGTTTTCCTGCCCTGGGTCTACCTCTTCTTTATTTCGAATATCCTGATTTTTTGGTTCGTGTTTTCTCAGGCCAGGAGCTCCGGCGATGATTACGTCTGGCTTGGACGCATATTCTTCGTCTGGCTGAGTGTATTCAATCTGTTTGTCGTGTCCGTGTTCTGGAGCTTCATGGCCGATATTTACACCCGCGAACAGGGCCGTCGTCTGTTCGGATTTATCACTTCCGGAGGCAGCATCGGTGCCCTTCTCGGTGGTGTGATTACGAGCACACTGGTCACCAATATCGGGTTTCAGAAGCTGTTTGCCATCTCCGCCGCCCTGCTGCTGTTCGCGGTGATCTGCATTGGCAGGCTGAAAGACTGGGTAACCCATGAGCACGAGGATGAAATCGAGGCGACTGCTGGGGGCAGCAAGCCACTAGGAGGCAACCCGTTTGCGGGAATAACCCACCTGTTTTCGTCAAAGTACTTTCTCGGCATCGCATTTATGTCGCTGGTCGCCAGCCTTCTTGGCACCGCTTTGTATATGTTCCGAGCTGAATTGATCGAGTCGGCGATTCTGGATCCGGATGTGAGAATCCAGTTCTTCTCCAACATGAACATAGCAGCAAACGCCCTGGCACTCTTCGCGCAGATGTTCCTGGTCAAACAGGTTGTCATTCGTTTTGGCATCGGCCGCTCCCTCTGTCTTTTCCCGCTGGCATCGATCATTGGATTTGGAGTGCTCGCACTGGAGCCCACACTGATTGGTGTGGCGGTTCTTGACGTGGTTCGGCGCGGCCTCGGCTTTGGTTTCGCCAAGCCCTCAACGGACATGCTCTACTCGGTCGTGACACCGGAGGAAAAATACAAGACGAAGAATGCCATCGAAACGGCCGTATACAGAGGCGGAGATGTCGTCGGAACCTGGACTATCAGAATGCTGTCGGTAATGGGTATGGGTATGGCAGCGATCTCGGCGGTCATGCTACCTGTTGCGGCCACGTCAGCAGCTGTCGCACTTTGGCTGGGCCGCGAATACAAGCGCAGGGCAACGGCACTTAGAGCCAGGGGTGTGGAATGATGGACAAGTGGAGCAGACGTGACGTAATCATGGCCGGTGCGGCGTTCGGCACCCTGCCCGGACTTGCGCTGGCTGACAAGACTCAGGGCATGTTAGCCAAGGCCATACCCGCCACGGGTGAATCGCTGCCGGTTATCGGACTCGGCACGTACAGCGTGTTCGATGTTGACAGTACCCCGGAACAAATAGCCACTCGCAGGAAAATCGTCGAACAGCTGGTCTCCGCCGGTGGCAGCCTGCTCGACACGTCACCAATGTACAACCGCTCGGAGAAAGTCATCGGCGATGTGATCAATGCAGGCGTCAATCGCGAAGATCTGTTCCTGGCGACCAAGGTGTGGACCGACGGCCGTGACGCCGGGATCGCGCAAATGCAGCGCTCAGCCGATCTCATGAGCACCGATGTTGTCGATCTTATACAAGTGCATAACCTGCGCGATACCGCGGTGCACATGAAGTCCATCCAGGAACTGCAAGAGGCAGGGCGAGTTCGCTACAGTGGCCTTACGCATTACACAGCCGGTGGACAGGCCGCCCTCGCCAGTGAAATGCAGACATTCAAACCACAGTTCATCCAGATCAACTACTCACTTGGTGAGCGCGAAGCCGAGCGTCACGTCTTGCCCCTGGCGCAGGAACTCGGCGTTGCGGTTCTGATCAATCGCCCATTCCAGGCCGGCCGTTTATTCAAGGCGGTGTCAGGAAAGGCGTTACCTGAGTTCGCACAGGACTTTGCAGACAGTTGGGGACAGTTCTTCCTGAAGTTCATCGTGAGTCACCCTGCGGTGACATGCGCAATTCCTGCCACCAGCAAACCGCATCATATGGCTGACAATCTTGGCGCGGGTTTCGGTACCATGCCGGACGCATCCATGCGGCAACGCATGGCGGACTATTTCGAGAATCTCTGAGAATGCAAAATACCGGACTGCTCCGTCGCCTCGCGGCAATCATCTATGACGCACTGCTAATTGGCGCACTGCTCTTTCTTGCGACGACGCCATTCATTGCAATGCGTGGCGGAGAGCCTGTGGAGATCGGTGACAACATGATCTACCGCCTCGTACTCGCACTAGTGATTTACGGATTCTTCGTCGGCTTCTGGACCCGCTCCGGTCGGACACTGGGTATGCAGTCCTGGGGCCTGCAACTCGAGACCCGGGACGGCGGCAAGCCGACGGTTGCCACCGCCAGCGTACGATTCTTTGCTGCAATCCTCTCATGGGCACCAGCCGGGCTGGGCTTTCTGTGGCAACTCTGGGACGAAGACAAGCTCACCTGGCACGACCGCATCAGCGGCACCCGGCTCGTGTATTACCCCAAACCAGGCAAGTGATTGCCTAGCGGGCCCGCCGCAGCGCAATCGCCGTGATTGCGCAAAGCACAATGAGCGGTAGCCAGTTGACCACGGCTGGATTCAGATCGAATACCTGCCCTGAGTTCGCCAGTGTTTCGCTCGCCAGGTAGTAAGACAGGCCGACGACGACACCGATCATCAGTCGTCCGCCTGCGCCGCCGCTACGTAACGAACCAAACACGAACGCGAGTGAGAGAATCGGCATGATTAGCACCGTGAGCGTTCGCGACGCGCGATACCAGATTTCCGACTCGTACTGGGATGCATCGAGGTTATTGCGTTTCAGGTAGTCGATGTACACGAGTAAACCGCGCGCTGACAGGCTCAGTGGTTTTGCGAGCGAATTGCCGAGCAACTCTGCATTGACCTCAAAAGACTCAACAGCAACCGACGATTCGACTACCTGCACGCTGTCGTTACTAAACCTCGTCTCCCGCAGGTTCTCCAGTATCCAGTTATCCTGATCATCGATTCCTGAATTCTCGGCCTGCGCAATCGCCGCAAGCTTGTTCTCGTTGTCGAAACGAAACAGGTAAATCGAACCAAACTCGAACTCCGAATTGACTCGCTCCAGGTGCAGATAGACCGAGCCATCTTTAACCCATGCATCCTTACCCAGGTCATCGTCTTTCTGGTAACGCGCTTCCATCCGCATGTCGCGCGCATAGAAGTCGAGCGGCGGGCCGATAAACTCCCCAAGCAATCCTGTCAGCACGAGCATGACCGCACCCGACACTGCCACCATGCTGGCAAGACGCGTGACCGACAGGCCTGCCGACCGCATCACTATGATCTCGCTATGTCCGGCGAGTGCGCCGAGCCCCAGCAGAGACCCGATGAGCGCCGCGACCGGCAACATCTCGAACGCAAGATTGGGCAACCGTAATGCTGTATAGAGAATGACCCGCGGAGTCTGGTAGTCACCCTTGATGTCATCGAGCTCTCCAATGAACTCGAACAACCCGGCCAATGCGAGCAGGACTAGCAGCACCAACGCGGTGCTCGCCAGAATCGTGCGCATCATATAGGCGCTTAGAAGACTCACTGAAGAATCCTTCGCAGCCAGCGGTTTTGCAGGCCAAGCAGCGTGAGCGTAAACAGCACCATGCAGCCGTGTACCCACCAGAGCCCCAGCATCGGCGATATCGCCCCCTCTTCAGTCCAGGCTTTGGCAGCGCTTAGCAGGTTCAGGTAGATAATAAAAACGAGCAGCCCAATCGCGATGCGTCCGTAACGCCCTTCGCGGGGTCGGCTGCGCGACAGCGGGACCGCCAACAACGCCAGCAGGACCGTCGCAATCGGCACGCTCAACCGCCATTGCATTTCGGCGATGTGCTCGAGATTTGTAGACGTGCGCAGGCTGCGGAAGGGCATTGCCCGCGGCCTCGGGTTCGAGGCGCGCAAGCTGGGCAACTGGTAGGGAATGCCGTGCTCGACGAACTCTACGACGCGAAATCTCGGCGTCCCCGGAACGCCTTCGTAGCGGCGACCTTCGTGCAAGACGAGGAGCCGCGTATCCGGATCTTCCGACTCAACCTGCTCGCCGCGTTTCGCGACCACGACCTCAATGACGTCACCCGACACCCGGCGCTCCAGGAACACGTTCTCCATGATGCCGTCCGGAGATACTCGTTCGCCGTATACGACCGCGCGATCCGGACCGACCACCGTGAAACGACCGGGTTCGATGCTGGCGAGATCCGCTTCCCGTTTCGCCTCTGCCGCAATCTGGGAAATCTTGGTCAGTGCCGTCGGCGTGCCAACGATGGACAGCCACGCCACGCCCAGCGCCAACGGGATCATTAACCACATCAGCGGCCGGTAGATTCCCGATGGACCAACCCGGCACGCCATCATCGCCGGCATTTCGCTGTCGCGGTAGAGACGCCCGAGCGCCAGCATGACGGCCAGAAACAAGCCAATCGGTACGAGTATCGTCAAGTACTGGGCGGCCGAGAGGCCGATTACGTCAAACGCCGCATTTTTGGGTAATTTGCCCTTCGCCACGTCACCGAGGACCCGGGCAAACTGGTTCGTAAGCAGGATCATTAGCAGAACCATAGTGACGCCGAGCCAGGTCACTGCGATTTCGCGGAAGATGTACCGATCGAGGATGCGTTTCACGGGTTAGGGAATGGCGTAGCTGCGGTAGGCCGAAACAGTTAGACTACCGCATTGCTTTGTCCGTGACAGCCCTGAAAAACAATAAGCCGACGAAGGATTTATGGAATATTTCACAACTACGAGTAAAGCGTCTCGGCGCGTGGTCGATTGCGTGATCGTCGGAGTGTATGAGCGCAACAAGCTCAGCTCCGGCGCAAAAGATATCAACACCGCGAGCAAGGGTGAGATCAAGAAGCGGATCAAGAGCGGCGACGTGTCGTCCGCCATAGGCCGGTGCTCTGTTCTTACCAACGTACCCGGCGTCAGGGCTAATCGCGTTGCGGTAGTCGGTCTTGGCAAGTCGGCAAAGCTCGATGCCACCAATTTCAAGAAGGCCGTTACGGCCGCAATGCAAGCGATTTCCCTGACGAAAGCGAAGTCCGTCTTCAATTGCCTGACGTTGGAGACTGTGGTTGGCGCTAGCCCCTACTATCTTGCTCGCCACACGGCTGAGGCCGCGAACGACGTCTTGTACCGCTTTACGCAGATGAAGAGCGGACGCAAAAAGGCCGGCAGCCCACTCAAGACGATCGGCCTCGCGATTGCGAAGCGCGGCGATGCAGCGAAAAGCGCGCGGGGCGCCAGCCACGGTGAAGGTATTGCAGTGGGCGTGGCGCTTGCAAAAGACCTTGGCAACCTTCCGGCCAACGTGTGCACACCAGGTTACCTGGCGCGTACCTGCAAGAAGCTCGCGGCAGGAAACGGCAAGCTGACAACCAAAGTCCTCAACGAGGCGGAAATGAAGCGTCTCGGCATGGGCTCGTTGTTGTCCGTTACCGCCGGTACAGCGGAGCCGGGCAAATTGATCGTCTTGCAGTACAAGAATGCTGGCAAGGATAAGCCTGTAGTACTCGTCGGCAAGGGAGTCACATTCGATACGGGTGGCATTTCGTTGAAGCCAGGTCCCGCGATGGACGAGATGAAATTCGATATGTGCGGGGCCGCGGGTGTTATCGGAACGATGGCCGCCGTTGCCGCCATGAAACTTCCCATCAACGTTAACGTCGTGGTGCCGGCTGTTGAGAATATGCCAGGCAGCGTCGCAACCAAGCCCGGCGACATCGTCAGAAGCATGTCCGGCCAGACGATCGAGGTACTCAATACCGATGCCGAGGGTCGCCTGATTCTCTGCGATGCGCTGACGTATTCGCGCCGCTTCAAGCCGGCTGCGATCATCGATGTCGCTACGCTGACGGGCGCCTGCGTGGTGGCCCTGGGTGCGCACCGCAGCGCAATCATGAGCTACAGCGACGATTTGCGTGAGGAGATCTTTGCCGCCGGTGAAGCCGCTGAGGACCGCGGCTGGCCAATGCCACTCGGCGATGAATACGCCGCCCAGCTCAAGAGCAACTTCGCGGATATGGCCAATATCGGCGGCCCCGGTGGCGGTGCGGTCACGGCCGGCTGCTTCCTCGGCAAGTTCACGGACGGCTTGAATTGGGCACACCTCGATATTGCCGGAACCGCATGGAAGTCGGGCGCAAAGAAAGGTGCGTCCGGCCGACCCGTGCCAATGCTGTCGCAGCTGCTGCTGGAACGCTGCGGCGTCTTGCCCTGATCGGCAGTGTGTAGGTAGGCCCTGTCTATGGCCAGAGTGGACTTCTACGTACTCGCGCAGGTCGACGAGCGAGCGCGACACATGCTCGCGTGCAAGCTCGCCGAGAAGGCCTGGCGGCTCGACAACACGGTCTACATCCATGCCGGCTCTCGTGCCGATGCAGAACACCTGGACCAGTTGCTCTGGACGTTCCGGGACGGCAGTTTCGTGCCCCACAGCCTCGCAGGCCGCAATGATGGTACGGAGTCATCGCCGATTATGATCGGCGCTGAACACGACGACGTTGATCCGCGTGACCTGTTGATTAATCTCGGCGACGAGATTCCCGCGTTCGCCAAGGGTTTCCCGCGCGTCGCAGAGCTTGTAACCTCCGACGAAAACTGCCGCGAGAAGAGTCGCAAACGCTACGCCACTTATCGCGACCAGGGTCACGAACTCAACACGCATAATTTGTAAATGGACAAGTCCTACCAACCCAGGGAAATCGAGCAGCGCCTCTACGAGCGCTGGGAGGAGCAAGGCTATTTCGCCCCGCAAGGCGATGGCGAGCCCTATTGCATCGTAATTCCTCCTCCGAACGTGACCGGCACGCTGCACATGGGGCATGGCTTCGGCGATACGATCCAGGACGCGCTGACTCGGTATCACCGAATGAAAGGCGACCGGGCGTTGTGGCAGCCCGGCATGGACCACGCGGGAATCGCGACGCAGATGGTCGTCGAGCGCCTGCTCAATGCGGACGGCAAGTCCAAGCGTGATCTCGGGCGAGAGAAATTCGTCGAGCGTGTCTGGCAGTGGAAGGATGAGTCCGGCGGGCAGATCGCGAAACAGACACGGCGCCTGGGTGCGTCCGTCGACTGGAGCCGGGATCGCTTCACGATGGACGAAGGCTGCTCGGCGGCTGTGCGCAAGGTATTCGTCGATCTGCACAAGGAAGGCCTGATCTACCGCGGCAAACGGCTGGTCAACTGGGACCCGGTTCTCCACACGGCCCTGTCCGACCTCGAGGTCCTCTCGGATGACGAAGCCGGCAACCTGTGGCACTTCCGCTACCCGCTCGCTTCCGGCGACGGGCACCTCGTCGTGGCAACGACTCGCCCCGAAACCATGCTCGGCGACAGCGCCGTTGCCGTGCACCCCGACGACGAGCGCTACAAGGCTCTCGTCGGCCAGGAAGTCGAACTGCCGATCGTCGGGCGTCGTATACCGATCATTGCCGATGACTACGTCGACCCGGAGTTCGGAACAGGGTGCGTGAAAATTACGCCCGCGCACGACTTCAATGACTATGACATCGGTAAGCGCCACGATCTTCCGATGTACAACATCCTGACGGACGATGCTGCGCTCAACGACGAAGTCCCCGAGTCATATCGTGGCCTCGACCGCTTCGTCGCGCGTGACAAGATCGTCGCGGAGTTCGATGCGCTGGGGCTGCTCGAGGAGATCGAGGACTACACCGTCAAGATTCCGCGCGGCGATCGTTCGCACGCCGTTGTCGAGCCCTACCTGACTGACCAGTGGTACGTGAAGATCGAGCCGCTCGCAAAACCGGCGATCGATGCCGTCGAGACGGGCAAGATCAAGTTCGTCCCGGAGAACTGGTCGAAGACTTATTTCGACTGGATGTACAACATCCAGGACTGGTGCATCAGCCGCCAGCTTTGGTGGGGTCACCGAATCCCGGCCTGGTACGACGACCAGGGTAAGGTCTATGTCGGGCATTCAGAGGACGAGGTGCGCGAGGAAAACGACCTGGGAACCGACGTGGCCCTGCGCCAGGATGACGACGTACTCGATACCTGGTTCTCGTCGGCGCTATGGCCGTTCAGCACCCTGGGCTGGCCCGAGAAGACCAGGGCACTTGAGGAGTTTTACCCGGGCAACGTCCTCGTCACGGGCTTCGATATCATTTTCTTCTGGGTCGCACGGATGATCATGTTCGGCCTGAAGTTTATGGGGGACGTGCCATTCCGCGAAGTGTACATCCATGGCCTGATTCGCGACCAGGAAGGCCAGAAAATGTCGAAGTCGAAGGGTAACGTCCTCGACCCGCTGGACCTGATTGACGGCATTGAACTCGAGGCACTCATTGAAAAACGCACGGCCGGGATGATGCAGGACCACCTCGCGCCGAAGATCGAAAAAGTAACTCGCCAGCAATTCCCTGATGGCATCGATGCGTTCGGGTGTGATGCGCTGCGCATGACGTTTGCCGCGCTTGCGACGACGGGCCGCGATGTCCGCTTTGATCTCGGTCGAATCGAGGGCTACAAGAATTTTTGCAACAAGCTCTGGAATGCCGCACGTTACGTGTTGATGAACACCGAGGCGCTCGACGAGGGCGACGTCGAGTACAGCACATCGGATCGATGGATACGCGCGAAGCTCGACGAGACGACTCGTGAGATGCACAAGCACTTCGCGTCCTACCGGCTCGATCTGGCGGCCCAGGCTATCTATGAATTCACGTGGCACGAGTTCTGCGACTGGTACCTGGAACTATCCAAGCCGGTACTGCAGTCGGACGAGGCGTCGGCCGAACTGCGACGAGGCACCCGCCGAACCCTGATCGATACGCTCGAGGCCATTCTGCGCCTGCTGCACCCGCTGATGCCATTCATCACCGAGGAAATCTGGAGCCAGGTAGCACCGCGTGCAGGTATCGAAGGCGAGACGATCATGTTGCGTCCCTATCCCGAGCCCGACGACAGTGCGGCCGACGATGCGGCGATTGCCAACATCGAGTGGGTCAAGCAGTTCATCCTTGGAATCCGCCAGATTCGCGGAGAAATGGATATTTCTCCCGGCAAAGCATTGCCCGTACTGTTGCAGCAAGCAAGCGACGCAGATCAACAGAGAGCGAAACAATTGGCCCTCCTCCTGCGTCGGGTCGGACGGGTTGAGTCCATCGACGTACTCGTTGACGGCACGGAGCCTCCGGCGGCCGCCACGGCTCTGCTCGGCGACATGCGCCTGCTGGTGCCGATGAAAGGCCTGATCGATGTGGACGCGGAGAAAGCGAGGCTCGACAAACAGATGGACAAGGTCCGTGCGGAGCTCGCGAAGGCCACGAGTAAGCTTGGTAATGAGAAATTTGTGAACAATGCGCCGCCCGCGGTGGTCACACAGGAACGTGAACGCGTCGCCGATTTTGAGAAGACCATCACGCAATTGACGGAGCAGCTGCAAAAACTTGACGAGCTTGCTTGACGCGGGACCCGGTCACGCTATGGTGGCCATTGACCGACCGGACCAAGGACCACGGAATGCAGCGCTCGACAACTCTGGAGAATGTGCCAACTGACCGCAATGGCCAGCATGCGGTCATTGAACAGGCGCGCGAATCTCTCGGCAGTATCATCCTGGGCAAGAACGAACAGTTATCGCTTGCGCTCGCCTGCCTGCTTGCTCGCGGCCACTTGCTGATCGAAGACTTGCCCGGTCTCGGCAAGACGATGCTCGCACAGGCGCTGGCGCGTGTACTCGGCCTGAGTTTTCGCCGCATCCAGTTCACCAGCGACCTGTTGCCCGCCGATATCATCGGCGTGTCCGTGTTTCGCCAGGAAAGCGGCGAGTTTGAGTTCCAGCCGGGTCCGGTCTTTTCACAGCTGATTCTCGCTGACGAGGTCAATCGTGCCACGCCGAAGGCACAAAGCGCATTGCTCGAGGCTATGGAGGAGCAACAGGTCTCTGTTGATGGCAACACGCGCGACCTGCCATCACCATTCTTTGTCGTGGCCACGCAGAACCCAGGCGACCAGATAGGCACCTTTCCGCTGCCGGAGTCGCAGCTTGACCGCTTCCTGATGCGCGTCGAAATTGGCTATCCGAACGAGGAAAGCGAACGCGAACTCATTGCGGGCGAGGATCGCCGCTCGATGCTCAAGGACATCGAACCCGCAACCGGCCCCGAGACTCTCGTCCTGCTGCAACAGTCGGTACGCGATGTACCGGTTACAGATGCGCTGGTCAGCTATGTCCAGGCGCTTGTGCGCCACACGCGCGAATCCGCCGATATTGAGATCGGCCTTTCCCCTCGAGGCGCGCAGGCGCTCGTGGCCGCTGCTCGAGCGTATGCGTTCGTGGAGAAACACTCGGGCGTCTATCCGGATGACGTGCAGGCTGTTTTTAGTGCGATCGCGGGTCATCGACTAAAACCTGCGGGCAGCACGCGCTTCCGCAGCCCGGCGGAGCTTTGCCAGCATGTCCTCGATTCCGTGGCCATTCCCTAGTCCGCGCCACCTGTTCCCCTCGCTGAAAGCCCGGATCAACGCACGGGCAAAACGCTGGGCACGCAAGCGCCAGGGCCGTGACCCTGCGACGACCCGCCTTGGACCGGGACGCGTCTATATCCTGCCGACCGGCGTCGGGCTGATCTTTGGACTGATGGCGTTCGCGATGCTGCTCGGGTCGATGAACTACAACAACAACCTGTCATTCGTCCTGACCTTCATGCTGATTGGCGTGGGCTTCGTATCCATGCACCAGTGCCAGCGCAACCTCGTCGGACTGGAGCTGACTTTCGCCGGGGCGGATCCTGTATTCGCCGGACAGACCATACGCATTCGGATCGCCGTCACGAACCAGTCGAAAAGTGCTCGCTACGGGATTCGCTTGTATGCCACCGGAACTAACAGCGATATTCACGACCTCAAACCTGGCGAAAGCATGGTCTTCGTGCTGCCGCTACCCACCGAGAAGCGCGGACCGATCAGCCTCGATCGATTCGGCGTACGAACCCTGTTTCCGTTCGAACTGTTCCGTTCCTGGGCGTGGTTGCACATGGACATCAGTGGCCTGGTGTACCCGGCGCCAGCCGAGACGGCGCCTGAACCACCGCCGACCATGACCGCGCATGGCCACCGCCAGCACGACGCACGCGGCGAGGAGGATTTCGCCGGATTGCGTAAATACCATGTCGGTGACTCGCCGCGACACGTCGCCTGGAAGGCCTACGCGCGCAGCGGCCAGCTCCTCTCCAAACAGTTTGCAGGCGCCGATACCAGTAGCCAGTGGCTCGACTTTAGCGAGCTTCCCGGGCTCGATGTCGAACAACGTCTCTCGGTACTGACGCGCTGGATTATCGACACCGACCGTAAGCTCGAGGACTACGGTCTGCGCGTCCCCGGAGCGGAATTCGCGCCGGCTCATGGCGAGCCTCACCGCCGTCTGTGCCTTGAGACGCTGGCCTTGTTCGACGGTGGGGGCTCCTGATGGCCAAGCCCAGAGGTACAGACGGTTCCCTGCTCGCCAGTCTCCCGTGGACGCTGGCCGCATTAACGATTTCACTGATACCGCACGTCCCGTTCCTGCCGGTCTGGATCACGGTCGCATTCCTTGGCTGTGCCGCATGGCGCTTTGTCATCGAAAAACGCCGTCGTGAACTTCCCTCGACCTGGTTACGTGCCGGGCTCGCTGTGGGTTGTTTCGTCGGCGTCTTTGCGACCTACTCGTCCATCAGTGGAGTTGGCCCCGGTTCGGCGCTGCTGGCGATCATGGCGGCACTCAAACTCCTCGAGACGCGCAAACGCCGGGATCAGTTCGTACTGCTGTTCCTGTCGATATTCCTTGTGATGTCGTCATTGCTGCGTGAGCAATACCTGTGGTCCGTGCCTTACATGGCGCTGAGCCTGATTGTCATCATGACTGCCTGGCTGCGAATGTCGGCCGGGGAAAGTCAATCAGCCCGCCAGAGCTTCGCCACAGGAGGGCGCCTGCTCCTCTACGCCGTACCGCTCGCAATCGTCATGTGGGTCTTCTTCCCACGCCTTTCATCGCCGTTCTGGGCGGTGCCCATCGACACAAGCCAGGCAAGCTCCGGACTGAGCGACACTATGAGTCCCGGGGACATTACCTCATTGTCGATGTCGGACGAGGTGGCATTCCGTGTTGCGTTCGAAGGCGATATTCCGGAGCCGCGCGACCGCTATTGGCGCGGACTCGTCCTTACTCGTTTTAACGGCCGCACCTGGTCGGGCCGAGAGCCGAGCATTAGCCGATCTGCCCTCTCCCAGATCGAGGTTGCCGGAGATCCCATTGAGTACCAGGTCACCCTGGAACCGACCCGGCAGCAGTGGGTATTTGCACTGGATATGCCGACCTCCTGGTCGCTGCAACGGGCTTTCATGGGTCCCCAGCAACAACTCGCCCGCACGACTCCGATCGATCAACGCATTGCCTACGAGGTCACGTCATTCACCGACTTCCGCATCGCGACCGAGTTATCGGAGATGTATCGGAACTGGTATTCAGCGCTACCGGACGACAGCAATCCCCGCACGGTTGAACTCGCCAGGGAGATGCATGCCGAGGCGAAATCCGACCGAGCATTCGTCGATGCGGTGCTACAGAAGCTGAATCGCGAGGAATACTTTTACACGCTCGAACCGCCGCCGCTTGGCCGGAATCCTGTCGATCGTTTCCTGTTCGAGACCCGACGTGGATTCTGCGAGCACTACGCTTCGGCCTTCTCCGTAATGATGCGCAGCGCCGGTATTCCGGCACGCATTGTGCTCGGCTACCAGGGTGGTGAAGTCAACCCAATAGGTGGGCATCTCATCGTTCGCCAGTCCGACGCCCATGCGTGGACGGAGATCTGGCTGGATGAGCTGGGCTGGTGGCGTGTCGATCCGACCGCCGCTGTCGCGCCCGAGCGCATCGATATCGGCGCAAGCGACGCCGCGTTTTTCGGCGTTGGCCAGGCTTGGGGCCTGACCGCGCCGTCACGCCTCATGCACCAGGTCAAGCTGACCTGGGACGCCATGAACGCGAAGTGGAACGAGTGGATCCTGGGTTACGGACCGGATACGCAGAAGTCCTTTATGCAGTGGCTCGGCATGGACGACCCTTCCTGGCGCAAGATGATGCTGACGCTGATCAGCCTGGTCATCGGCCTTATCCTGCTTATCAGCCTGCTACTCATGCTGCGCTACCGACCGCCACAGAAAGACGAGGCCGCGCGCCTCTACCGCCGATTCGTCAAGAAGACGGGGTTGCAGCCGCAAACCGGCGAGACTGCGCATGTGTTTGCTCAGCGCGTAGTCGAGTCCCGGGCAGCACCGGGAGATTCAGTGTCCGAGATTACTGACGCGTACATGGACGCACGCTATGGACCCGGTGGCGAGGCCGCGCGCGGGCGCCTCAGGAATGCGGTTGGCGCGATGCGCTGACGGGTTGCTCCCGTACCAACACCAGCAGGAATGCGCCGGCGAGAAACAACGGCATCAATACAAGCAGGATCCATCTCGGTTCGTCCGTCAGCATAGCTGCGATTGCAACCATTGCCGGGCCAAGCACGTGCGCGAACTTGGTCGTCATATTATAGAAACCGAAAAATTCACCCGGTTGATCGGGTGGAATGAGCATGGCATACAGGGAGCGACTTAAACCCTGCACACCACCCTGCACACAGCCAATGATGATGGCCATGACATAGAACTCACGCACGTTGGTCATTTGCAGAGCCCACGCGCAGGCTCCGATATACACGAGCAACGCGAAATAGATTCCCTTCTTCGGACCGAAACGGTGCGCTGCCACGCCGTACAGGAGCGTCGCCGGAAAACCGGCGAAATTCGTTATGAGCAAAGCGAGAACAAGGTCCTGGTCGGCGAAACCGAGGCGCTGGCCATAATTGACGGCCATAAATATGACCGTGAACACGCCGCCAATATAGAGCCAGTACGCACCCAGGAAGATGGCAACATTCCGATACTTGCTAATCTCCCGGAACGTCGCGCGAAGTTCGGTGTACGCCGCACGAATTGCGCCACTCGGAACTTCGATTGCGCTATGTCGTTCCGGCACGAGGAACAGTAACGGCACCAGGAAAACCAGCCACCATACCCCTACCGACACGAATGCAAGGCTGAAGGCCTCGGCCACATTATCGAGACCGAAGGTCGCCGGAGACCTGACCATCCACAGGTGCAGCGCGAGAAGAATTGCGCCACCAAGATAACCCAGCGAAAAACCGAGCGTCGAAACGAAGCTGTAGTTGCGTGGTTCGGCAACATCGATGAGCAGTGAATCATAGAAGACGACCGATGTGTAATAGCCGATAGAGGCGAACATATACGCGAACAGGGCAAGCGGCCACTGTCCCGCGCCGATGAATCCAAGCGCCGCAGTCGAGGTGGCACCGATCACCGCAAGCACAAACAGAAATCTCTTTCGATAACCGCCGGCATCGGCGATTGTGCCGAACACCGGCGCAGTAACACAGACGATCACACTCGCTGCGAATGTGATCCAACCCAGCCTTGCGGTGACCGTCGCGCCGTCAACGTCAGTACTCCAGAAATTGCCCAGCACGAGCGGAAACAGTACGGCAAGCACGCTCAACGCGAACGCAGAGTTGGCCCAGTCGTAGAACGCCCAGGCAATAGTCTTGCGGTTAAGTGCTTTGATGTTCACGCGTCTTGCGGAATCCGATGTCCGGCCAGCGCTCCTCGGTGAGATTCAAATTGACCTTCGTTGGAGCAATGTAGACGAGACTACCGGCATGATCCAGCGCCAGGTTGTCATGTGCTTTCTTTTCGAAATCGCTCAGCATCTTAGGGTCATTACATTCGACCCAGCGGGCGGTCGCTACATTTATCGTCTCAAACTGACACTCGACGTTGTACTCATCGCGCAGGCGATGCGCGACAACGTCAAACTGCAATTGACCAACGGCGCCGAGAATCAGGTCGTTATTGCGCAGCGGTTTGAATAGCTGCGTCGCGCCTTCTTCACACAATTGCGCCAGCCCTTTTTGCAACGCCTTGAGCCGGAGTGGGTCCTTCAATACGGCACGGCGGAATATCTCGGGAGCAAAATTCGGTATGCCGGTAAAATGAATTTCTTCGCCCTGCGTGAAACTGTCGCCGATATTAATCGTGCCGTGATTGTGAATTCCGATAATGTCACCGGCGTACGCTGTCTCCGCATGCTGACGATCTGCCGCAAGAAACGTAATTGCCTCGGGTATCTTCATTTCCTTGCCCGACCGAACATGTAGTGTCTTCACGCCTTTGCGGTATTCGCCCGAGCAGATTCGCATGAATGCAATGCGATCCCGATGGCCAGGATCCATGTTCGCCTGGATCTTGAAGATGAAGCCAGTCAGGTTATTCTCGAGTGGATCCACATCGCGTTGCTCGGTCTCATGCGGCAACGGCGCGGGCGCGTTTTCGACAAACTCGTCGAGCAGTTCCTTTACCCCGAAATTCGAAATAGCAGAACCAAACAATACCGGTGTTTGCCTCGCAGCGAGGTAGTCCTCCCGGGAGAACTTCGGACAGGCCCCCTTGACCAGCTCGATCTCTTCACGAAACTCGTCAGCCATCTCACCGAGTACTCCGGTCGCTTCGTCCGAGTCGACCCCGTCGATCACCCGAATTTCCGCCGCTTTCTCCCGACCAACCTTGTCGTAAAGGTAAATTCGGTCCTGCAGCAGATGATAAACACCCTTGAGCCGGCTACCCATGCCTATCGGCCATGTGATCGGTGAGCATTGAATCTTGAGTATGGCTTCGATTTCGTCCAGCAATTCGATCGGCTCACGGCCCTCACGGTCCAGTTTGTTGATGAACGTGATGATCGGCGTATCTCGCAAACGGCACACGTCCATGAGCTTGATCGTTCGTTTCTCCACACCTTTCGCGCAATCGATAACCATGAGTGCAGAGTCAACGGCCGTCAGCGTTCGGTACGTGTCTTCCGAGAAATCCTCGTGTCCCGGAGTATCGAGCAAGTTGACGATATGGTCTTTGTAGGGAAACTGCATCACCGACGACGTTACCGAGATCCCGCGCTGTTGCTCGAGCGCCATCCAGTCCGATGTGGCATGCCGGCTTGCCTTGCGCCCCTTGACCGTGCCGGCGAGCTGAATGGCACCGCCGTACAGCAACAGCTTTTCCGTCAACGTCGTCTTGCCGGCGTCCGGGTGCGAAATAATTGCGAAAGTCCGCCGCCTGCGGACTTCTTTATCTATGTCTGGCATTGAGTCAGTCTTCTATGACGAGTTTCTTGGAGAGTACAGCCGCGTCTTCGCGGCCCTCATGCGACTGGTAGTACGATGGGCGATTGGCGATCTTGTGGAAGCCCTTTTTCCGATAAAGCGCGATCGCCAGCTCATTGGACGGACGAACTTCAAGAAAGACTTCTCTTACCGAGGCGGCGCGTGCGCGGAACAGCAGCTCGTCCAGCAGTCTCTCTCCATAACCTCGTGCCCGAAATTCCGGATCGACACACAGGTTCAGGATATGCGCTTCGCCTGCGGCGATCGAGAGCACCCCATAGCCGGCCACCTCCTCGTCGCGGATCAGGACGATGTTCCGGTATCCGGCCAGCAGGCAATCCCGAAACACCCCGTGACTCCAGGGAAATTCATAACTGCGCCGTTCAATATCGGACACCATCGAGAGATCGTCATGATTCATCTCCCTGATGGTTGTCGGCGGCTCGGCCATCGGCATGATCATGCGCTGCCCTCCGCCACCAGTCGCGCGGCCAGGCACAAATCACTCCAGGACTTGTGCTTCTGGGACGGACTGCGCAACAAATAGGCCGGATGGTAGGTCACTACCAACGGTATGCCACCCAGCTCGTGCGGCCGGCCCCGCATCCGACCGACGGGGTCATCGGTGCCCAGCAGATTCTGCGCGGCAATCTTGCCGACGGCGAGAATGATCTTCGGCTGAATCAACTCAATCTGCCGCTCCAGGTACTCGCGGCAGGCCGCCGCCTCGGCGGGCTTCGGGTCCCGGTTATGCGGCGGTCGGCACTTGAGGATATTGGCAATAAAGACCTGTTCCCGACTTTGCCCTATCGCAAACAGCATCTGATCGAGCAGCTGCCCGGCGCGGCCCACAAATGGTTCGCCACGACGGTCCTCTTCCGCTCCCGGCGCTTCGCCGATTATCAGCCAGTCGGCCTCAGGATTACCCACGCCGAATACGGTGTTGGTCCTGCTGGCAGACAGTTCGCAGCGCGTACAGTTAGCGACACAATCGCGCAGTTCGGACCAGTCCAGGCCTTCGGCCCCGACGGGAGCAGTCTCAGGCAGGGTCGGATCCGCAGGTTCCGGAGCATCGCGCGGCAACCACACATCAATGCCCATAGCCTCAAGGTAGGCACGTCGTTGATGTTCGGGGTGAATCATTCTTCGGGACCGGTTGCGCTGGCAAAGGCGCTAGTTTGCCATTATGGATGCGGAACCGCACCAATCAGGTCATCTCCGGCCACTACGGTCTGGCCAGGTTTAACGTACACCTTGCCATCGACCGGCAGGTAGAGTTCGGCGAAACGCGCCAGTCGAATATAGGCGCAGCGACTGCCCTGGCCGACTCGTTCACCAAACCTGACGAAGGATTTGGGAGGAATGCCATAGCGATATTCGTGAAACATCAGAACCACGCTGCTGCCTTCGTCAGTTTCGACCCACAGCGCATTCGCGGGGCATTCCGGCCCAACACCCTCAACCCGGGAATGCAGGTCCATGATGCGGCCCTCGATCGGACTGCGTGCCGTGTAGGTGCCCAATGCATCGATGCGAATACGAACTCGGTACGCCTCGCCCTGGACGACACAGCGATCGGTTGTCTCCACCTCGACAACCTCCCCATCCACAGGGCTGACGATGCCGAGCGCCACGGGTGGAACGTTACGGCGCGGGTCACGAAACAGCAGAAACAGGAGAACCAGGGCCACGGCCGGAATCAACGCCAGGAACGGGTCCGCGTAACGCAGCAGAAACACGACCAGCGCCGCGGCCAGCGCCAGGAATGGCAAGCCTTCCTGCGCTACGAACGGATTGCGCTGACCCCGCATTTACAGACCTTTTGATGGAAAGAGAAATGACCATCCCTTGGATCAGGCCGCGAGTCAACACGTTGGGAGTATTCCCCCACAATGACGGGAATAAATGGTTAGAATGCGCGGCTTGGCTATACAAGGTTTCAAACGAAATGCGATTCTCGGAATTTGCGCTGACAACACTCAAGGAAGTCCCTGCTGATGCGGAGATCGTCAGCCACAAACTCATGCTCCGTGCCGGCCTGGTTCGCCGACTGTCGTCGGGGCTGTTCACGTGGATGCCGCTCGGCCTGCGCGTGCTGCGCAAGGTCGAGTCCGTGGTGCGCGAAGAAATGAATCGCGCCGGCGCATTGGAGCTACTGATGCCGGCAGTTCAGCCTGCCGAACTCTGGGTCGAGTCGGGGCGCTGGGATCAGTATGGGCCGTTACTGCTGCGCATGCGGGACCGTCACGATCGAGAATTTTGCTTCGGACCGACGCACGAAGAAGTCATTACCGATATCGCCCGCCGCGAACTGCGCAGCTACAAGCAGCTGCCGGTGAACTACTACCAGATCCAGACCAAGTTTCGGGACGAGATTCGCCCGCGCTTCGGTGTGATGCGTTCTCGCGAGTTCATCATGAAGGACGCGTACTCATTCGATATCGACCATGAGGGCCTGCAGAAGTCCTACGATCGCATGCACACGGCCTACACGGCGATCTTCGAGCGCCTGGGCCTGAAGTTTCGCGTTGTCGATGCCGACAGCGGTGAGATTGGCGGCAGCCGTTCGCAGGAATTTCACGTCCTCGCCGACTCTGGTGAAGACGCGATCGCATACTGCGATGAGGATCGCTACGCGTCCAACGTGGAGACCGCGGCGACGTCGAAACCCGACGCGAATCGCGCGGCAGCCACTCAAGATCTCGAAAAAATCGCTACGCCCGGCGTCAAGACGATCGAAGACCTTTGCGAAATGCTCGGTGTGTCCGCTGATCAGACGATCAAGACCCTCGTCGTCGAGGGCACAGACGGACCGATCGCGCTGGTCCTGCGCGGCGATCACGAGCTCAACGCCGTCAAGGCGCAAACACTCGCCGGAGTGGCATCGCCTCTGGCAATGGCCGACCCGTCGACCATCTGGAAGGCCGTTGGCGCCAATCCAGGGTCGCTGGGCCCTGTCAACATGGAATTGCCGGTGTATTTCGATCACGCGGTCGCAGCTCTGTCAGATTTCACGTGCGGCGCGAACGAAGACGGTTTCCACCACAAGGGCGTCAATTTCGGGCGCGATCTGCCTGACCCCGAGACCGTCGACCTTCGCAACGTCATCGCTGGCGATCCGACACCTGGTGGCAAAGGCACGTTGAGTATTGCGCGGGGCATCGAAGTCGGGCACATCTTCCAGCTCGGCACGAAATACTCCGAGGCGATGAACGCCACAGTGCAGGCGCCCGATGGCAAGAACCTGCTCATGGAAATGGGCTGCTACGGCATCGGCATCACGCGCATCGTTGGCGCCGCTATCGAACAGAACCATGACGAGAACGGGATCGTCTGGCCGGGACCGCTGGCGCCATTCGATGTCGTGCTCGTCGCGATCAACATGCACCGCTCCGAGGATGTTCGCGAAGCCGCGGACGCGCTCTATGCCGAGCTGACCGAGGCCGGACTTGAGGTCCTGCTCGACGATCGCGACGCGCGCCCGGGCGTGAAGTTCGCGGACGCGGAGCTCATTGGGATCCCACATCGTGTCGTTATCGGCGACCGTGGTCTGGCCAAGGGTGAACTCGAGTATCGGCACCGTCGCGATACCGAATCGCGCGATCTGAAACGTGAAGAGGTTCTCGAATTGCTGAAGGAATCATCTATAAGCTAATGATTCTTATCAGCTATATCTAATGGCATAATGGAATCATGAACTTGGGCCGTTCATTCGTTGCTATCTCGCTGCTATTGGCGGCGGCCTTGGTGTGCGCTGCCGAGGCGACACCGGACCCCGAACTCCTTCAGGCTCTTCGCGCGGCCGCCGATGACGCCCCAAGTTTCGAAGATCGTTTCGACGCTGAGGTTTGGCTGGTGGATATGTCGAAACGACTTGAACGTCAGGTCAAAGACCCCGAACAGCGTTTACATTTATTGAAGCTCGTTCATCTCGAGGCAACTCGGGCCGACCTTTCACCCGAGCTTGTTCTTGCCGTCATCGACACGGAAAGCAATTTCGACCAATGGGCAATCTCAGTCGCTGGCGCTCTTGGCCTGATGCAGATCATGCCGTTCTGGAAAGACGAAATCGGTCGGCCCGACGACAACCTGCTTAAAATCGAGATCAACCTGCGCTATGGCTGCACGATACTTCGACACTACCTCGACAGAGAAAACGGCGATCTAAGACGCGCGCTGGGACGCTACAACGGCAGCCTCGGCAAACGAAAGTACCCGAACAAGGTTATCGATAAACTCAGCAGGAAATGGTTCCAGGCCTAGGGTTTGCGACTACCCAATCCTGAAGGTATCGACCTCCACAGCCTCCACCACAAGCGACTCTACGTTTGCCACCGCCGCAAGCGGCGGCCCCTGGTGCAGCCACCGCTCGAGTACCGCAAGCGCGTCAACCGTGCCGTATGCAAGTACCTCGACGCTGCCATCCTGCAGATTGATCGCGTGCCCGGTAATCCCGAGGCGCTCGGCCTCTCGACGCGTGCTGTCTCGAAACCACACGCCCTGAACACGGCCATGTACCGTGAACTGTCGAGCTTCCTGGGTCATGCCGGAGTCAGCTAGTCTGAATCTTCGCTGGCCTTCAGGGCGTCCAGCGCTTTAGCTTTGGCTTGCTTGGCGTCGTACTTGGCTTCTTTGTACTCGTGCTCGTTGAGTGCTTTTTCAGCGCTCTCGAGATAGTCCTCGGCGGCCTTCAGGTGAAAGGCGGCTTTCTGGGCTGCCCCTGCCTCTTTCGCTACCGCGATCGCCTGGCGTGCGTCACTCATCTCCTGAACCGGGGGCGCCGTTTCACAGGCAGACGTCGCCAAGACGACGGCGACCAATGCAGCCTGTGTCAGTCTCTTGATAAACGTTTTGATTTCGGGGTGTTGCACAATAATTCTTATTGTAGTTCTTATTGTCATTCGACCGTATTCCGACCCCACAAATTAGCAACCGGCAGGTATGCCGTCAAGCTACCCGGGGAACTGACTCGCCAGCCGGAGCCTGCTAGAGTTCGCCCTTCGTCAATCTTTGGGACCTGACCACTAGAGGCATTCATGTCACTCACGATCTACCACAACCCCCGATGCTCCAAGTCGCGGAAAACGCTCGAATTAATAACAGACGCCGGTATCGAGCCTACAATCCGCCTGTACCTCGAGGATACACCGTCCGCCGAGGAAATCGCCGCCTTGGCCGGCAAGCTGGGCCTGGCCGTTGCTGACCTCCTGCGCAGGGGCGAGAGTGAGTTCAAAGAAGCCACCGATCTTCCCGATCTGACCGACGATGCGGCCCTTGCCCACTGGGTGCAGGCGCACCCGATCGTGCTCGAACGCCCGATTGTGGTCGATATCGACAGCGGCAAAGCTGTGGTCGGCCGTCCGCCCGAAAACGTCAACGCGTTGCTGTCCTGATGGCCGATATCCTGGTTCTGTATTACTCACGTAACGGGGCAACCGAAGCGCTGGCTCGAGAAGTGTGTAAGGGCGTTGACGCCGTCGACGGAATGTCAGCCCGGCTGCGGACCGTCCCACAAGTCTCTTCCGTGACGGAAGCCGTCGAAGACGCCGTACCCGACTCGGGACCGACCTACGCAACGAACGCCGACCTCGAAGAATGCGCGGGATTGATCATGGGCAGCCCGAGCAACTTCGGCAACATGGCCGCATCGCTAAAACATTTTCTCGATGGCACGGTCGGTGGCTGGTTCCGGGGCGTTGCGGTCGGCAAGCCGGCGGGGGTATTCGCGTCGACCGGTTCGCTGCATGGCGGCCAGGAATCGACATTGATCAGCATGTCAATTCCGCTGCTGCATCACGGCATGATCGTGGTCGGTCTCCCCTATACAGCAGAAGCCCTGTCGACAACCAGGTCTGGCGGCACGCCATATGGTCCGACACATGTGACCTGGAATCGCGATCCGGATTCGCTCTCAAGCGAAGAGAAAGACCTCGCCCGCGCGCTGGGCAAGCGAGTAGCCGACATCGCGAGACGTCTCGCCGACTAGCTCTCTCGATCCTGCTGCAGTACGTCCCTGACAAAGGGAATAGTCAGACGCCGCTGCGCACGCAGCGCTTCCAGGTCAAGCCGGTCGAGCAATTCGTAGAGACTCGCCATATCCCGCCGACTGCGTTTGAGCAGGTAGGCGGCCGTATCGTCCGGCAAATCCAGACCGCGGTGCCTGGCCCGCAACTGCAGGGCTGCAGCCCGTTGCTGCTCGTCCAACGCGTGAATTTGAAATACCGGAAGCCGGGACATGCGGCTGGCGAGGTCGGCCAGCACAATCCCGCATTCACGCGGTGCCGCACGCGCGGCCACGACAAGTTGCCCGCCCGATTCCTGCAGATCGTTAAACAGGTTGAAAAGCGCGACCTCCCAGGCATCCTGACCGGCGACATGGTCTAGGTCATCGATACAAACAAGCCCGCGGCTGGCCAGTCCTTCGAGAATTTCCGGTCCGGCCGGAGCCAGCATCTCGAGTGGCAGGTAGACGGAGCGATCGCCCGCCTTATCACAGGCCGCCTGCAACAGGTGTGTCTTGCCCGTCGCGGCGGCACCCCAGAGCCAGCAGCCCTGACCAGGGTCACCCGATGACAGGCTCGCGAGTGTACTAACCAGCGTTTCATTGCCGTGGTCGAGAAAGCTCGCGAAGACCGCATGGTCCGCGAGCTGCAGGGGGAGAACAAGCTGGGTCATTCGAGCTCGATTGTTACCTGGGCTTCAGGGTGTTCCTTCAAATAACGATGGAATGCGAAGCGAACGACCACTGACAGAACTGCCGCCGCCGGCAGCGCCAATAGAATGCCGAAAAAGCCGAATAACTGACCGCCTGCTGCAACCGCGAAGATAATGATCACCGGGTGCAGCCCAATACGATCGCCGACCAGTTTCGGCGTCAGGAACGAGCCCTCAATCAGCTGGCCAACCGAGAACGTGGCGATCACACCCACCAGGTTCCAGAGCGGATTCGGTTCGAGTGCGACGGTAAGGCCGGCCAGCACGATGCCGAAAACGAATCCGAGATAGGGAACAAAGCTGACCAGGCCTGCGACCACGCCAATCGCGATCGCATACTCGACGCCGACCAGGGTCAGGCCCAGCGAATAGATAATAGCGAGACCCAGCATGACAAGGACCTGGCCACGCAAGAATGCGCCAAGCACTTCGTCGGATTCGCGCGCAAGTTCGACAACAGTTTCGCGCTGACTATCGGGAATTAGTGCGCCGAGGTGCGCGATGATCATGTCCCAGTCGCGCAGCAGGTAGAACGTAATAATTGGAATCAGAAACAGACTGAGCACAGCAGCCGCTAGCGCGCCACCTGACTTGCTGACGGACAGCAACGCCTTGCCGCTCCAGCTGCCGAACATTTCGCCGTACTTGTCGAGAAATGGCCCAAAACCAACGTCAGTCCCCGCGTCGATATTCAGCCAACCCATTGTCGTCGGGAGCCACACCTGCTCCACGCGGTGAGCAATCTCGGGCAAAGCGTCGAACAACGCACTGACCTGCGCGCCGATCAGCGGCCCGACCAGCAGGACCAGTAAAGCGATTACGACAAACGTTATGAGAAATACGGTAACAACCGCGAGCGTGCGCGGCATCTTCAGCTTCTGCAGCCGATCCGCCAACGGGTCTCCCACATAGGCAAGCAACGCGGCAGCAACGAACGGCGTCAATACAGGAGCAAGTAAATAGAACAATCCGCCCACGAGAGCGATCGCGATGAGCCAGTTCAGGCGTCGGCCAGTATCCATATTATTGTCCCTTCAGGGCGCGACCGGACCACGACCACACGTAATCGACGCCACTGATGACGACGGTTACAAGGATCGATGCGCCGAGCACCGTAAGCGTGATTTTATCAGGCCAGTTGAAACCCGCGTGACTGAGAACGAACACGAGAAACAGCATTTGAAGTGCCGTATTGAGCTTACTGATACGCGACGGCTCGCCAGGCACGGGCTTCACGATGAAATTGTAGGCGATTGCCCCGGAGACGATCACGACGTCACGAAGAATGACAATGACGGCCAGCCAGACAGGAATAAGCCCCATCCAGGCCAGCGTGACGAACAAGCCGGTGACCAGCAGCTTGTCAGCCGTGGGATCCAGCAGGCCACCCAGTCGAGTGCTCCAGTCGAAGCGCACTGCGAGATAGCCGTCCAGTCCATCGGAGAAACCCGCGATACAAAAGAGCAGCAGCGCCCAGCCAAACTGCCCATCGAGGAGCAGGATCAAGATCGGAGCCACTAATACCATGCGCAGTAGTGAGATCGCGTTCGGTAACCAGCTCAGTGACATCGCGGCGGCACTCTAGGGACTGAAGTAGAACTCAAGAACATCGGCATCCTGCAGTGGGTCCTGGGGCGGGTCCTGGAATGGGTCCTGGGACGGGTCCTGGAATGGGTCCTGGGATGGTCCCTGGGGTGGTTCCTGCTCGACCAGCCCATTGAATCGCAAGGCGCGGCTCAGGCGGTCGGCGCCGCCGCGAATTTCCACCCGATAGCTGACACGATCGCCCGCCACCTCTTTTAATGCGAAGCCCTCGATCAGGGACATGTCCTTGAGGATTTGCTGAACACTGCCGTAGGCGTCGACGGACGCCACGCCCGACACATTGAGAACGACGGCTTCAAGCGGCGCATCACCCCCCACAGCAAATTCAGCAGATAACAGGTCCGCGACCTGGCCAACGACAGCTTCTGGCGCGCCACTGAGCTCTGACCGGGCGCCGGTAAAGTAATACGTCCAGCGACTGCGCTGACCCGACGAAGGACGGATGCGACCGATCAGGATGGATTTCGCGTCGTAGCGCTCCGACGCATAGAGAATGGCTTCATCGAAGCCGCCCCAAATATCGGAAAACGTGACGCTTTGCAGGTCCGTCGTATCGAGCAACGGAAAAACGACCGGCAGACCACGACGCTCCGAGATCTCGAGCAGCCTTTCACGAAGCAGTCGGTTTCGGTCAATGGAACGCGCTTCATCCTGCGAGCGTTCGGGATCGCCAGCAGCAATGATTTCACGGGTGCCCTGCCCCCAGTCGACGGCCAGCCATACCAGGGTTAGCGGACGCTCCGAGCCCCAGAAAGTCTGCCCGGCGCCGCGCAAGACCCGCTCAATAGCCTCACCGTCGAAGGAAACCCATAAGCTGTCGTCGGCGCCAGGCCGAAACTGCATGACATACGACGAAGGATCGGGGAACAACTCCGCAATGGCCTCTTCATTTTCCGCAATGGCCGAGCCGGACACCCGCATCAGAATCTCCCGGAGCGCCGCATCATAAGCATCTGCGCGCGGATTCTCAGCTTCCTTGTCAAGAAGCACTTCGGCCGTGAACAGCGTGGGTACCTCAACGGCACCAGCCGGCAAGCAAAGCACCAGCGTCAACAGAACAGCGCGCCGGCACCAGCCGACCAATTTTGAACTACGAGATTTCACAAGGGTGGTTTCCCCGATTGGCACTAGGCACTATTATATCGCCCTCGCAGAGTATGCCACCCCGGAATGAGCAAAAAACCACTAACGTACAAAGATGCCGGCGTCGACATCGACGCTGGCAATGAACTTGTAGAGCGGATCAAGCCACTCGTCAAGCGCACCCAACGCCCGGAAGTCCTGGCGGGGATCGGCGGCTTTGGCGGCCTGTTCTCGCTGCCGCCCGACCGCTATACGGAACCCGTACTGGTATCCGGGACCGACGGTGTGGGCACCAAGCTCATGCTGGCTCAGCATCTCGATCAACACCGCACGATCGGTATCGATCTGGTCGCCATGTGTGTCAACGATGTGCTTGTCCAGGGCGCGGAGCCCCTGTTCTTTCTCGACTACTTCGCCTGCGGCAAACTGGATAATGATGTCGCTGCGGATGTCATCGCGGGCATTGCCGACGGCTGCCTGCAGGCGGGCGCTGCGCTGATCGGTGGCGAGACTGCCGAGATGCCCGATATGTATGCGCCGGGCGAATACGATCTTGCGGGATTCACGGTGGGTGCAGTCGAGCGTGCAGACCTGATCGATGGCAGTGACATCGCCGAGGGCGACATCATCATCGGGATCGCGTCGAGCGGACCGCACTCGAATGGCTACTCACTGATTCGCAAGGTCCTCGATCGTGCAGGTGATGCGAAGATTGATGGGGAATCCGCTGCCGAACGTCTGCTCGCGCCAACCCGCATTTACGTTAAGCCGGTGTTATCACTTCTGGAAGAGGTCAAGGTGAACGGCCTGGCGCACATCACCGGCGGCGGTATTACGGAGAATATTCCGCGTGTGCTAAGCGACAATCTGAGTGCTGCCATTGATACGACGTCCTGGGAACACGGTGCGGTGTTCGACTTCCTGCAGAGACACGGCAATATCGAGACAGCCGAGATGCGCCGCACCTTCAATTGTGGCGTCGGCATGGTCGTCGTTGTCAATCCGTCCCACGCTTCCCGGGCCATCGAACTGCTGAACGCACACGGCGAGCACGCCTTTCAGCTGGGCACGATCATTCCGGGTAATCAGGAAGTGCTGTACGTCTGATGGCCTGCCGAACCGCGATCCTGATCTCCGGGTCGGGCACCAACCTGCAGGCATTCATCGATGCCGTGGCGGCAGGCAAACTCGATCTCGACCTCTGCGTAGTCTTTAGCAACAAGTCGGACGCCTACGGGCTCGAGCGGGCCAAAAAGGCCAGTATTCCGACAGCCTGTATCGAGCACGGGAGCTTTCCGGACCGCGAATCGTTCGACCGGGCGGTAATCGACAAGCTCGACCGGTTTTCGCCGGACCTGCTCATTCTCGCGGGCTTCATGCGCATTCTGAGCCCTGCGTTTGTCGATCACTACGAAGGCAGGATCCTCAACATCCACCCTGCTCTGTTACCCAAGTACCCTGGCCTCGATACCCACCAGCGCGCGCTGGACGCGGGCGAAGAGTGGCATGGTAGCACCGTACACTTCGTGACCGAGGAGCTCGATGGTGGGCCGCGTATCCTGCAGGGCCGCTTGCGCGTCGACCCAACAGAAACGGCCGACGAACTACAAACGCGCGTGCGAACGATCGAGCACAAGATCTATCCCGAAGCTGCCGGGCTCGTAGGGTCGGGACGCGTCGTGTTCAAACATGGCAAGTCATTGGTCGACGGAGAGATCACCGACGAACCACTCGTACAGTCGTACGAGTGATCAGCGACCGAACCACGCCTTAGGATCGGAGCCCGCAATCGTCAATACCGGTTCAGAAGATCGCGGACGGAGCCTGGCGGCGGTTATCGCGTCAATGGTAATCGTTAACCTTGTCTACGGGTTGACGTTACCCCTGTTGTCGTTGGTGCTCGACTCGCAAGGTATTAACAGGACCATGATCGGCCTGAGTGTCGTCGCCCAGGCCAGCGCCGGCGTTCTGCTCGCACCGATCATGCCGCGGCTGATATTGCGGACCGGCGCTGCGCGTGCAATGCGCTATGCGACCTTGCTCGCCGCAGGGACGCTGATCGTATTGGGCCTTGTCCAGGATATCTACGCCTGGTTCCCATTGCGATTCCTGCTCGGCGGGGCAGCGGCCATGCTGTGGTCCGCCAGCGAGGCCATGATCAACGACCTCGCCGAAGACAACTGGCGAGGCAGAATCATCGGCATGTACGGATCGGCAGGCGCCGCGGGATTTGCCCTCGGTCCACTGGTATTGCTCATTACGGGAACGCAGGGGCTCCTGCCTTTCCTGGTCACCGCCGCCATTGTCGCCGTGGCCAGCCTGCCCTTGTTCTGGTTGCGAAATGACGCCGATGCCGGTGTCGATGGCGGGCACGTAAGTCTCCGCCGAATATTCTGGCTCGTTCCGCACATCATGATTCTCAACCTCGTCTACGCGGCTGCGATGGAGGCGTTCATCACGTTCTTCCCGCTGTTCGGCATACACATAGGTCTCGGAGAAGCTCGCAGCCTGTCGTTACTGACAACATTCGCGTTAGGCGGTGTCCTGCTGCAGTTGCCCCTCGGCTGGCTGGCAGATCATATGCACCGATACCGATTACTCCTGTTCTGCCTCGTTGCGACGATAGCCGGGTTCCTGATCTTTCCGCAGGTCGTGTCCAGCAGCATCGGCGGTCCCATATTCGTATTCGCACTGGGCGGCGTGGAGGGAATGATCTACGCGCTCGGCGTAATTCTGCTTGGGCAGACATTCCGTGGCACAGACCTGGCCGCCGCCAGCGTCTTGTTTACCGGTATGTGGGGCGCAGGAATGATGATCGGACCGGCGCTGGTCGGCATTGGCATGGATCTCTTCGGCAACAATTCGCTGCCACTATTGATCGCCGCGGTCTATGCGCTATATCTGCCGGTGTTCTTCCTGGCCAGGAAATGAGCTCGCGGCGGGCACGGTAAGGGCCTGAGATTCGACTCAAGCCTTGGGTAATGTGACGCCCGTCTGGCCCTGGTATTTGCCGCCACGATCCTTGTAAGACGTTTCGCAGGGCTCATCCGACTCCAGGAACAACATCTGGGCCACGCCTTCGTTCGCATAGATCTTCGCCGGCAACGGCGTCGTATTCGAGAACTCGAGCGTCACATGCCCTTCCCACTCCGGCTCGAGCGGCGTCACGTTGACGATAATTCCGCAGCGGGCATACGTCGATTTGCCGAGGCAGATCGTCAGCACAGTGCGCGGAATACGGAAGTACTCGACCGTCCGCGCCAACGCGAATGAATTTGGTGGAATCACACACACGTCGCTCTTCACGTCGACGAAACTGGTCTCGTCGAAACCCTTTGGGTCAACGATCGCCGAATTGATGTTCGTGAAGATCTTGAACTCGTCCGAGCACCTGACGTCGTAGCCGTAACTCGAGGTGCCGTAGCTGACAATTCTCCCGCCGTCATTCTCCCGAACCTGGCCCGGCTCGAATGGCTCGATCATTCCCTGTTCTGCGGCCATGCGGCGGATCCAGAGGTCAGACTTGATACTCATTTGGCTTCCTCAACGACGATGTTCCCAAATTTGGCGCTGTGATCCACACGTTCGGCCGCCTGCGCAGCCGACAGGTTCCAGGCAGCCTGGCGGTAAGCTGCGGCAATGGGCGAGTCGGGTTCTGCGACCACCGTGGGTTTGCCCGAGTCCGCCTGCTCTCGAATCCGTGAATCGAGCGGCAACCTCCCCAGCAGGCGCACATCGAAGTCCTTGACGATCTTCTCGGCCCCGCCAGAGCCGAAGATGGCGTCCTCATTGCCGCACTTCGAGCAGATGTGGGTCGCCATGTTCTCGATAACGCCAAATACGGGAATGGATACCTTGCGGAACATGGCGAGTCCCTTGCGGGCATCCATCGTCGCGATATTTTGCGGTGTCGTCACGATCACTGATCCCGATACCGGGATCTGTTGCGACAGAGTCAGCTGAATATCACCCGTTCCCGGCGGCATATCGACGATCAGGTAGTCCAGGTCATCCCAATTGGTCTGCGTCGCGAGCTGGTTGAGCGCAGACGTGACCATAGGTCCCCGCCACACCATCGGCTGGTCGGCATCGACCAACGCGCCCATCGACATGACCTGCAACCCGTGCGCGCGCAGTGGCAGCATGGTCTTGCCGTCCCGGGATTCGGGAACCTCGCCTTCGATTCCAAGCATTTGCGGCTGGCTGGGGCCGTAGATATCGGCATCCAGTACGCCGACCGATGCGCCCTCGGCCGACAACGCCAGGGCCAGGTTAGCGGCTACCGTGGATTTGCCGACACCGCCTTTGCCTGAAGCGACCGCGATCAGGTTCTTCACGCCGGGAATTGGCTTGAGATTGCGCTGTACACCGTGCCGCGTAATTTTGGTCGTCAGCCCGATTTCGCCGGCCTGCAGCCCCTGCGCCTCGCGCAATGCGGCGTCGATATCACTCCGAATTGCCTCATGCGCACTTTCACAGGGAAAGCCCAGCTCAATGGTGGCGTTCAAGGACGCATCGGACACTGCGACATCGCGCACACGCGCGACCTCACCCAACGGGCGCCCGACCAGGGATAATTCGATGGAATTTAATAACTTGGCTTGATCTGATTCTGTTGACACTGTCACACTTCGCACGCTCGTATTAGGTAAAATTTCCCCAGGAAATGCCGGCTACGGCCGGGGAAACGGGGCCACATTGTATAGGTCGGAATCGGCTGAAAGCCAGCATTGGCGGGCAATGTGCTTGGACCAATGTGGCATAATGCCGCGACTTTGCTTAGGGCAAGAGCGAAATCTGCTTTGTTGTTGACGAAGAACACGATGATTGATGCGTCAGGCGCAGGGATGCGGTTATGAGCTTCCTTGCATCATTCCGCTCGGACCAGGTGCTGTCGCAGCTCGTCGCTGAACCCGATCCCTCGTCCCCCGACGCGCAGAAACTCGTCGATAAACTGAAGAAAGCAGGCAGCAAGGCCGTGCCCAAGATCATCGATGCGCTCGCCTTGTCGGATAAGTCGCATACGATGGTCCTCGTCGATATCCTCGGCGCGCTCGTCAATGACAAGAACCTCGACATGTACCGCGAAGGTCTCGCGGATGGCAATGAACGAGTCGTGTCCGGCACCGCGTGGGCCCTTTCCAGCAGCACCGACTACAACCCGAACTCCCTGCTCGAATTCTTTGAAGACGATGAAGTCTCGAAACCCGCGCTTATCGAGATACTTCGTGTTCACAAACAGGATCTTTCGGTCCACGAACTATTGCAGCGCGCTTACGATTGCGAACCCAAAGAGAAGGCCGCGATTTTCAGGATCATTGAAGACACCATCAAACCGGACATGGTGCCGGATTTGATCGCGCGGATGGGCGGCAAGGACCCGGTCATCAAGATTCACCTGATGAACCTGCTCGCGAGGTTTGACCAGCCCGGAATCAACAACGCCATCGAGGCGCAGCTCAAAGACCCCAACAAGATGGTGCGCAGCGCGGCGCTGAGCGCACTGGGCACGCGCGGCGACAAGATCAACGTTGACAAGGTTGCAAACCTCCTGACTGACCCGGACCTGGACGTCCAGGGTAAGGCCGTCGATGTCCTGATTGCCGCCAAGCACCCGGACACGGTGCAACATCTCGTCAATGCTCTCAAGGACGAGTCAGAATACTCACGCCGCGCGGCCGTAGAGGTTTTGAATGAAATCGGCGACGAGGACTCGGTCAAGGATCTGCTCGGAGCGATCAAGGATGACGACTGGTGGGTGCGCTCTCGCGCAGGCGACGCTTTGGCCGAAATCGGAGGTCCCAGGGTCGTCAATTCCGTCGTCAAGCTGATCAGTGAGGAAGACGAGGAAATTCGTCGCACGGCAATCGAGATCCTCAATGCCACCAAGAGCGAGGAAGCCGAAGATCATCTGATCAAAGCGACCGACGATTCCGACTGGTGGGTTCGTGAACGCGCCGTAGACGCACTCACCAAGATCGGCAGCACGAAGGTTGTGCCTAAACTGGAGGCGATGCTCGGACAAGACCCGAAGACGGACACCGTCCTGGTCCGCGCCCTCGGCAAGCTCGGCGACCACACTCACATCGCAAAACTGTTGCCGATGCTGCAACGCCCCGAGCGTGAAATCCAGCTCGAGGCAATCAAGGCGATTTCCCATTTAACCAACGCTTCGCAGGCCGAGACGGTTCGTAACCTGCTGAAAAAGATCAAGCAATCGGAAGAAGTCACGATCATCAATGCGGCTGACAAGGCCCTCCAGGAGATCGACGCCAAGTACTCCGAGACGGTTATGGAGCAAAATGTCCGTGCCGAGAAGATCGCCGAGAACACCAGGACGCTGCTGGTCGAAAACGAGGATCTCGAAAAGCTCCTTTCGCAGGCCAAGGAACAAAGTGCCGTCGCACAAGCCGATGGCGATGGCGATATCGTGCCAGCGGCCGAACCTGCAACCGCCGCTATGGCTGCGCCCGTACTGGACATTTCGAAACTCAATCCGGGCGATGTCATTGAGGGTCGCTACAAATACATCGAGAAGATTGGTAAAGGCGCCTTCGGTACCGTATTGCTGATGGAAGACGAGGTCGTCGACGAGCAACTCATTCTCAAGTTCCTGAACCCCAACGTTTCCTCCGACGAAGAGATGATGAAGCGCTTCGTGCATGAGCTACGCTATTCGCGCAAGATCACGCACCGCAACGTTATTCGCATCTATGACTTCCTGAACCTGCAGGGCTGCTACGCCATCTCGATGGAATATTTCCCCTCGCACACGCTGTCCGGCGAGATCCCTGACAACAAACCAATGGACCTGAAGAAGGCAATGGGCTTCTCTCGCGATATGGCAACCGGCATGACCGTGGCGCACCAGGCCGGCGTCATCCACCGCGATCTGAAGCCGGCCAACATCCTCGTCAATGACGAAGGCCTGCTCAAGATCGTGGACTTCGGTGTTGCCGCGGCCGCGAGTAGCGGCGACACGCAGCTGACGAAGACCGGTTACGTCATTGGCTCGCCGAAATACATGGCGCCTGAGCAGATCCTTGGCAAGAAAGTTGACGAGACGGCTGACGTCTACAGCGTCGGCGTCATCATGTACGAGATGTGCACGGGCGTGCCGCCCTACAGCCGCGGCGACCATATGTCCGTGATGTACCAGCACGTCCAGGGCAAGGCGACCAGCGCCCAGGATATCAACGAGGATCTACCCGATGATGTCGCCGCTGTCATCATCAAAGCCATGTCTGTCGATAAGACCAAGCGCTACCAGTCGATGGAAGAGCTTACAGACGCACTCGATACCGTTACACTCTGAGTCCAGACATGGCACGCATTGATGCATTCCTGAAACTCGGCCTCGCTCAAGGCTGCTCCGACGTCCACCTGGCTGTCGGCGTACCGCCGATGTTGCGGATGAACGGCGACCTGATGCCGATCAAGTTTCGCGAATTATCCGACTCGGAACTCGAGACCTACCTGCTCGAAATCCTGACCAACAAGCAGAAAGAACGCCTGCACGCGGGACACGACCTCGACTTTTCCTACGTAGGGGAAGAAAGCGGACGCTTTCGTGTCAACGTATTCAGGAAGGCAACCGGCATGGGCGCTGTCTTTCGTCATATCCCGGGCGACGTGCCGAAGCTGGACGCGCTTAACGTTCCACCTGTGCTAAAGAAATTCTGCGACTACCACCAGGGCATGGTGCTCGTTACGGGCAGTACCGGTACCGGTAAGTCGACGACGCTTGCGGCGATGATCGACTACCTCAACGAGTCACGCAATCTCAATATCGTCAGCCTTGAAGACCCCATCGAATTCGTCCATCCGAGCAAGCAGTGCCAGATTATCCAGCGTGAAGTGGGTACGCATGTCGTGAGTTTCGCCGATGGCGTGCGCTCGGCGATGCGCGAAGACCCGGATGTCATCCTGGTCGGCGAGCTGCGTGACGCCGAGACGATTTCGATGGCGATGACCGCGGCAGAAACCGGTCACCTTGTCTTGGGCACGCTGCATACGACCGGTGCCGTCAAGACAATCGACAGGATCATCGACGCCCTCCCCGGGGAACTTCGAGAGCAAACCAAGGGCTTCCTGGCAATGAGTCTCAAGGCCGTTGTGACGCAGGTACTCGTCAAAACACCGGATGGCCGCGGGCGCCGGGCCGTCCTGGAAATACTCGTCAATAATCGCGCCATTGCGAAGCTGATCACGACCGACCAGACGCACCAGATCCCGTCACAACTGCAAACCGGCAAAGACCTTGGCATGCAGATCATGGACCAGGCCCTGCTGGATGCAATCAACGCGAAGGAAATTGATCCTGACGATGCTATCCGGTTCGCGAACGAAAAGAAGAAATTCACTCGCTTCGTGACGGATACCGACCTCGTTCCGCTCCTCGACATCGGCGATCAGTCCAAGGTGTGATCGTATGAAAATAGACCGTTACCTCGAGGAAGCACTCAAGCAAAACGCCTCCGATTTGCACTTCATCTCGGGCGACCCTGTGCGTGCGCGGATCAATGGCACCCTGGGCACACTGATGAATGAACAACTGACCACGGAAGTCGTTCAGGAAGCCGTGTTCGAGATCATGGATGGCGCGGCGAAGAGAACCTTCGAGGAAGTCGATGCGGCGGATTTCGCCTACGAAATTCCCGAGGTGTCGCGTTTTCGTGTCAACATGTTTCGGCATTTGAACGGCATAGGCGCGATCTTCCGCGCGATTCCCTCGAAAGCGTTGACGCTGGATGAACTCAACATGCCGAAGGTCGTACATCAGCTCTGCAAGCACACGCAAGGCATGATTCTCGTCACGGGAAAAACGGGTTCCGGCAAGTCCACGACGCTCGCGGCGATGATCGACTCGATAAACAGGAATATGAAAGGCCATATCCTGACGATTGAAGACCCGATCGAGTTTGTGCACAAGGCGCAAGGATGCCTCATCAGCCAACGCGAGGTTGGCGTCCACAGTCCAAGTTTTGCCGAGGCACTGCACTCGGCAATGCGCGAAGATCCCGACGTCATCCTGGTCGGCGAAATGCGCGATCTCGAGACGATCAGTATCGCCGTCACGGCGGCTGAGATGGGCATTCTCGTCATGGGTACGCTGCACACGAATGGTGCAGCCCAGACTGTCGATCGAATCATCAACTCGTTCCCGGCGGACAAGCAGTCGCACATTCGCACGATGATCTCGACGTCGTTGCGCGGCGTCGTATCGCAGCAGCTGCTGCCGACGATTCACCGCCCGGGTCGAGCTGCTGCGCTCGAGATCATGATTAACACGCCCGCCGTTGCAAACCTTGTTCGCCAGGGCAAACTCGACCAGCTCGAGACGGCCATCCAGAGCGGCGGTGGCATTGGGATGCAACCCATGGACAAGGCTCTCATGGACCTCGTCGAAAAGGGCTGGGTCTCAGGCAAAGAGGCCTACCTGCAGGCCAACAACAAGCACAAGTTCGAAGAAGTCAGAGACATGGAGTAATCGCGGCCACCGTCCGCTCGTACGAGCGGCGATCCGCCGCGATTCCTGATGCAAATACTGGCATAATCGCGCCCCATGTCAGACAGCCCCCGAAAAATCCTCGTGACGAGTGCCCTTCCCTATGTGAACGGCTCCCCGCACATGGGCCATCTCGTGGAGTACATCCAGACCGATATCTGGGTGCGCTTCCAGAGATTACGCGGGCATGACTGCATCTACGTGTGTGCATCGGATGCGCACGGTACGCCCATCATGCTGAAGGCCCGCGAACTGGGAATCACACCCGAAGAGCTGACGGCGGGCTATTCGAAAGAGTTCATCCGCGATTTTGATGATTTTGGCATTGAGTTCGATAATTTCCATACGACGCACTCGCCCGAGAATGAAGCGATTGTTGGCCAGATCTTTAAGGCCCTGCATGAAAGCGGCGACATCTATACACGGACGATTGAGCAGTCCTACGACGAGAAAGAAGGGATGTTCCTGCCTGATCGCTTCGTCAAGGGCACCTGCCCGCGCTGCAAGAGTGAAGATCAGTACGGCGATGCCTGTGAAGTGTGTGGTGCAACTTATGCGCCTGAAGATCTGATCGACCCCGTGTCGGTGCTATCGGGAACAACACCGGTCAAACGCGAATCTGAGCACTATTTCTTCAAGCTCGGCGAGTACGAAGAGCGCCTGCGTGACTGGATGCAGGTAGCCAAACTCGACAAGAACGTCGTCGCCAAGCTCGACGAGTGGTTTGAAGCCGGCTTGCAGGACTGGGACATTTCCCGAGATGCGCCCTACTTCGGATTCCGGATTCCGGGAACTAAAGACAAGTACTTCTATGTCTGGCTGGACGCGCCGGTCGGATACATGGCGAGCTTCAAGCACCTGTGCGATCGAACCGACGGGCTGGAGTTCGACGACTACTGGGGCACGGACAGCCAGGCCGAGCTGTACCACTTCATCGGCAAGGACATCATGTATTTCCATACGCTGTTCTGGCCCGCCGTACTTGCAGGCGCTGGATTCCGCACACCGACCAGCGTCTACGCCCACGGCTTCCTGACGGTTGATGGCCAGAAGATGTCGAAATCGCGTGGCACCTTCATCAAGGCGCGCACCTATCTCGACAACCTGAATCCCGAGTTCCTGCGTTATTACTACGCAGCGAAGCTGGGGCCGACGATCGAGGATATCGACCTCAACCTCGAGGACTTCGTTGCGCGTGTAAATTCGGATCTCGTTGGCAAGCTCGTGAACATCGCGAGTCGCTGCTCAGGTTTCATCAGCAAGCGCTTCGACGGCAGGCTTGCGGATGAATTGCAGGACAAGGACCTGTTTTACGATGTCTTCGCCAAGGCGTCAGAGCAGATCGCGGCACATTACGAGGCCCGCGAATTCTCCAAGGCGATGCGCCTGATCATGGGGCTTGCCGACGCTGCCAATCAGTACATCGATACCTGGAAGCCCTGGGTCCTTGCCAAGGATGAGGACCAGCAGGAGCTCGTGCAGCTCGTGTGCACTCAGGGCATTAATATGTTTCGGAGCCTGATGATTTATCTTTCGCCCGTCCTCCCAGTTGTAGCGAAAGACGCGCAGGCATTTCTGAATGAGGACAGCTGGCAGTGGCAGGACGCAAGTTCGCCGCTGCTAGGCACAACCCTGCCCAAGTTCAAACCATTGCTTACGCGTGTTGAAGCTGCCCAGGTAGAACGCATCGTAGAGCAGTCAAAAGAGAGTACGCCCGTGACCGAAACCGACAAAGACGACGATTTCATCAGCATCGACGACTTCATGAAAGTTGACCTGCGGATCGCCCGAATCGAAAAGGCCGAGCCGGTCGAGGGCGCCGACAAACTGCTGGCACTCACTCTCGACGTCGGCGACAGTCAGCGCCAGGTATTCGCCGGCATAAAAGCGGCGTATGACGCAGACAGCCTCGTGGGCCGTCATGTGATCGTGGTCGCCAATCTTGCGCCACGCAAGATGCGTTTTGGCGTCTCGGAAGGGATGGTGCTGGCTGCAGGACCGGGCGGAGAGGATATCTTCCTGCTGTCGCCTGACGACGGTGCAAAACCGGGCATGCGCGTTAAGTAATCCGCAAAGCAAGCGCGTCAGGTAATCCGTAAACTAGAGTGATGACTGAGCTCTTCGTCATTCTGATCAGCACGGTACTGGTCAACAATTTCGTATTGGTGCGATTCCTAGGCCTGTGCCCGTTTCTTGGCGTCTCACGGAACCTCGAGGCGGCCATGGGCATGTCGCTCGCCACGGCGTTCGTACTGACGCTCTCTTCAGCAACGGCCTACCTGCTGCACGCATACGTGCTCGTGCCACTCGATATTGAGTACTTGCGAACGGTCGCGTTTATTCTCGTGATCGCCGCCAGCGTCCAGTTCACCGAGATCATGGTCAGGCGCATGAGCCCGATGCTCGACCAGGTACTCGGAATCTATATTCCTCTGATCGCCACAAACTGTGCAGTACTCGGCGTGGCGTTGCTCAATATCCAGCAATCCAAGGGTTTCGTGCAGTCCGTCTTCTACGGATTCGGAGCCTCGGCCGGATTTGCGCTCGTACTGGTGATGTTCGCCGCGATTCGGGAGAGGCTCGATGCCGCCGATATTCCGGCACCCTTTCGCGGTACCGCTATCGCCCTTATGACGGCCGGCATCATGTCGCTGGCATTCATGGGCTTCTCCGGCATGGCCAGGCCCTGACGGCGTCGTATGTGGCCGGCTGTCATCATAATCGCCCTGATTGCGCTCGTTGCCGGCGTGGCGTTGAGTTACGCCCAGCAGCGGCTGCCGGCGAATGACGGTGATCTCGTGGAGCAGGTCAATGAACTGCTGCCGCAAACTCAGTGCGCCCAGTGCGGCTATCCCGGGTGCCGGCCCTATGCTGCCGCAGTGGTCGATGGATCCGCTGCAATCAACCTCTGTCCCCCTGGCGGTGAGGATACGATTCGGCGGCTTGCTCGACTGCTTGGCCGAGAAGTTATTCCCCTGGCGGAAAGCGTCGTACCGGCAGTCGCCGTTATCGACGAGCCCGCGTGCATCGGTTGCTACCATTGCCGCAACGCGTGTCCGGTCGACGCCATTGTCGGCGCGCACCAGTTCATGCACACAGTTATCGCCAGCGAGTGCACGGGTTGCGAACTCTGCGTGGCGCCCTGTCCCGTCGATTGCATCACGATGAGCCCCTTGTCGTGAGCGCGCCTACCTATGATCTTGGCAAACTCCATGGTGGCCTGCGGCTGCCAGCCCACAAGGAAGCGTCGACCGCCGAGCCAATCAAGGACGTACCCGTTCCTGCGCAACTCATCTTGCCGATAGAGCAGCATGTCGGCGAACCCGCACAACCCGTTGTCGGAATAGGCGACCACGTTCTCAAGGGACAGCTCGTGGCCGAACCCGACGGCGAGATGGGAGCCCCCGTACACGCGTCATCTTCGGGTACGGTAGTCGCCATCGAGCAGTGGCCGGTGTCCAGGCGCCGGGGGGACAAGGCCCCGTGCATCATCATCGAGTGCGACGGCAAAGACGAACCGATCGCCGGAACCCCGGTTGACGACTATCGGGCGCTCGCGCCGGCTGATCTACTATTGCGAATACTCGACGGCGGCATCGTTGGTCTTGGCGGAGCGGTATTTCCTACCGCGCAGAAATTGATGCAGGCGCGGACCTGCGAGACCGAGTACCTGATCCTGAACGGTGTCGAATGCGAACCCTACATCAGTTGCGATGACGTACTCATGCGCGAACGCGCCCCGGCAATCCTGAACGGCGCACAAATTCTCATGCATGCGCTGCAGATTAGCACCTGCTACGTGGCTGTCGAGAGTGACAAACCGGCCGCGATCGCACGACTTGGCGAGGTTCTCGCCGAGCTTGACGATGATCGCATCGTTCTCAAACAGGTGCCAACGATCTATCCCTCCGGCGGCGAGGATCAGCTCGTGCAACTCGTCACCAATCGGGAGGTGCCAAGTGGCGGCCTGCCGACCGATGTCGGCTGTCTCGTGCAAAACGTCGGAACGGCGGCCGCAGTTGCCGACTGGATCCTGCGAGGCGAACCGCTGATCTCCCGGATAACGACAATCACGGGGGACGGCGTGGCGGCGCCGATCAATGTGCGGGCACGCATCGGTACAACAATCGAAGAGGCGGTCACGTATGCCGGGGGTTACACGGACCGTGCGAAACACCTCGTGATCGGCGGGCCGATGACCGGCAAGTCCGTCACGACCGATGAAGTGCCGCTGGTCAAGGCAAGTAATTGCGTATTGGTATTGGCCGAAACCCCCTTCGTCGGCGATGAACTGCCCTGCATTCGCTGCGGCGATTGCGCGGCAGTTTGCCCGGTACAACTCCTGCCGCAACAGCTCTTCTGGTACACGTGCGCGGATGACGAAAAGAAACTGCGGGAGTTCGGACTGATCGATTGCATTGAGTGCGGCTGCTGTGACCTGGTCTGCCCGAGCCACATTCCATTAACGGCCGACTTTCGCATGGCGAAAGGACGAATGCGGGAACTCGCCGATGAGAAAGCGCGTGCCGAACGAGCCAGGCAACGCTTCGAGGCACGCAATGAACGCCTGGAGCGCGAGCAGCAGGAACGCGAAGCCGAACTCGCCAGGCAAAAGGAATCGGCCAGGGCCGCAGGGCCCGCGGCTATCGCCGAGATCCTGAAACGCAAACAGAAAGACAATGAAGGGGGCTCCGAGTGAGGTTCGAGCGCCACGACGCGCCGCACTGGTCGCCGAGGACCAATGTCGCGTCCATGATGCTGCAGGTTCTCGCCGCGCTCGTTCCCGCTGCCCTGGCGCATGTCTGGTACTTCGGACCGGGGTTCATCTTCAACCTGCTCGTCGCCGGAATATTCGCGATCGCCGGCGAAGCGTTTGTCATGTGGCTACGCGGCCGCCCGGCTGAAGCCGCGCTTTCCGATTACAGCGCGCTCGTCACCGCTGCGTTGCTTGCGTTCGCGGTGCCGTCGTTGACGCCGTGGTGGGTGACCGCAACCGGCGCGCTGTTCGGCGTAGTCGTCGCGAAACATCTCTATGGCGGGCTTGGCTTCAATATCTTCAATCCGGCCATGGCGGGCTATGTCGTCATTCTCGTCGCGTTCCCGATGCACCTGAACCTGTGGGTCGCGCCACGCATGGGCGATATTGACTACCAGTACCTGACGATTGTCGAGACGCTCACTTACACCCTGACCGGAATCCTGCCGGACACACTGGGTATCGACGCTGTCAGTCGCGCCACGCCCCTCGATGTTATGAAATCCGGCCTCAACAACCTGGCGACCGTGACCGAGATACGCGCCAACCCGATCATGGGCGACTTTGGCGGCCGCGGCTGGGAGTGGATCGGCAACTTCCTGGCCTTCGGCGGTTTCTGGCTCTTGATCAAGAAGATCATCCGCTGGCAGATTCCGGTGGGCGTCGGGCTGGGCATCCTGGTTCCGGCAACCATCATGTGGCTGCTCGGCCCCGGAACCAACCCGAGCCCGGGTTTCCACCTGTTTGCCGGGGCGACAATCCTTTGTGCGTTCTTCATCGCGACGGACCCTGTGTCAGCGGCGACGAGCCCGAAGGGTCGCCTGATCTACGGCATCGGCATCGGTTTCCTGATCTGGTGCATTCGTCGCTGGGGCAGCTACGCCGACGGCGTTGCGTTTGCAGTGCTCATAATGAACATGGCCGTACCGGCGATCGACTACCTGACGCGACCGCACATTGTCGGCCATGACGAGGAGAGTGAAGCCAATGGCTAGCTCCCGCGTCCTCAAGAGTGGCGTCACGCTTGCCGCCATCGCAGCCGTATGTACGTCACTGGTGGCGATGACCTACCAGGTGACCCGCGAACGTATCGCTGCAAATGAACAGGCCTGGCTCGAACAGAGCCTGCAACCTGCGTTGGCCGGACTATTTTTCGACAGTGGCGTCAGCGAGTCGCGAGTGACGATTCCTGCTCCGCACGATCTGCCCGGTTCACCGGATGCGGTGATCTACCGCGTCTACTCGGGCGATACGCCGGTCGCTGCCCTGTTTGTTGTCAGCGCCCGCGATGGCTATGCCGGTGCCATACGTCTGCTGGTGGGCGTCGATATTGCGGGCACAGTGACTGGCGTCGAAGTACTCGAACATCGCGAGACGCCGGGGCTTGGTGATCGTATCGAGTCGACGAAGTCCGACTGGGTAAAGCAGTTCGATGGTCGTTCGCTCGCCGCCCCCCTGACGAGCGGATGGAAGATAAAGCGCGACGGAGGGGAGTTCGACCAACTCACCGGCGCATCGGTAACTCCGAGGGCGGTCATCAAGGCTATCAAGGAAACCCTTGTCTACTTCAACACTAACCAAGCAGCGGTTTTTGCAGCCGCCGCGGATGACCAGGATAAGGTGAGCGAATGAGTAATCCGTCGCTGCTCGATCGATTCAAGAACGGCCTTTGGTATGAGAACCCGGGACTCGTACAACTGCTCGGTCTGTGTCCGTTGCTGGCTGTAACGACGACATTCGTGAACGGCCTTGGACTCGGCATCGCCACGTTGTCTGTTATGACCGTGTCGAATGCACTCGTCTCGTCGACTCGTCGCTGGATAAGTCGCGAAATTCGCATTCCGATCTACGTTTTGATTATCGCCAGCCTCGTCACCTGTACCGAACTTATCTTCAAAGCCTGGTTTCCGGCGCTCGACCGTTCACTGGGTATCTTCATTCCACTCATCGTTACCAACTGCGCAATCGTCGCCCGCGCCGAGGTCTTCGCGTCACGAAATCCTGTCGGTGCCAGCATCATCGATGGCCTCGTCATGGGTACCGGCTTCGCCCTGCTGCTCATGGCGATCGGAGCGTTCCGTGAGCTGGTCGCGTTGGGCTGGCTGCTCGCGATCCTGCCGCCCGGGGCGTTTTTCAGCCTTGCGCTTGCGATTGCCGCGAAGAACTGGATCGACGGGCGCCGACGTGAGCGCAAGGGCGATGCGCTGCCACGGCATGGTCGATTGCTTAACCGTTGATTCGATGAACAGGAATAAACGCACTGCAATCTTCAGTACGCTACGCGCGCGTATGCCGGCGCCGACGACGGAGCTTGAGTACGCGAGTCCATTCGAATTACTGATTGCTGTCATTCTCTCGGCGCAGGCGACAGACATCAGCGTCAACAAGGCGACGAAGAAACTCTACCCGGTAGCCTGTACGCCCGGGGCGATCCTCGAGCTGGGTGTGAGCGGATTGAAGCCTTACATTCGTACGATTGGCCTGTTCAACAGCAAAGCCGAAAACATCATCAAGACCTGTCGTATCCTCATAGAGAATCATGGCGGCGAGGTCCCGCGTACGCGCGAGGAGCTCGAAGCACTGCCGGGGGTCGGCCGCAAGACGGCGAATGTCGTCCTGAATACAGCTTTTGGCGAGCCGACGATTGCCGTTGATACGCATATCTTCCGCGTGTCGAACCGTACCGGCATCGCCAAAGGCAAGACACCGCTCGAGGTCGAGAAGCGGCTCGTCCGCTTAACACCTGACGAATTCAAGAAGAATGCTCACCACTGGCTGATCCTCCACGGACGTTACGTCTGTAAGGCCCGCAAGCCGTTGTGCGGCGAGTGCCCGATAGAGCAATGGTGTGAGCACACGAAAAAGGAGTTGCCATGATCTTCGGCCAGGACCGCACGGAACTGCGCAAAATGTACGCCGACGCATGGCGAAAGCGCTGCGATAAGCGACCGCTATCGCCGCTCGAAACGCAAATTGCTGATGTCATCGAGATGCACCCGGAATACCACTCCGAGGTAAACAGCGACGACCTGGAGCGCGACTTCACGCCGGACGGCGGCCGGGCGAACCCGTTTCTCCATATGGGACTTCACCTGGGCATCCGTGAACAGGTATCCACCAATCGACCCGCCGGCATTGCCGCGGTCTACCAGGCTGTGGCGGCGAACAAGGGCGACGTTCATGCGGCCGAGCACGAGATGATAGAGTGCCTTGCCGAGACGCTCTGGGAGGCACAGAGCCGGAACCAACCGCCCGACGAACACAAATACCTGGAACGCCTGCGGCGACTTTGTAATAAATAGGTAGCGGACCAGGTCTGATCTGATAACGCTTTACGGGGACAGCATGAGCGACCAGCCACACAAAAGAACATCGAAGTATCCGGTTCAGGGCGCTGGTCTCGGGCTGCGCCGCCCGCTGGCCGACCAGCTCATGGCCAATCCGCCGACGGACGTGGATTTCATGGAAGTTGCGCCCGAGAACTGGATTCATGTTGGCGGCAAACTGGGCAAGAAGCTGCGTTTCTTTACCGAGCGTTACCCGTTCGTGATTCACGGCCTGTCGCTGTCGATAGGCGCGCCCTCACCGCTGAACGAACAATTGGTCCGCGATATCAAGGACTTCATGGCGGAGCACCAGGTTCGCATGTACTCGGAGCACCTGAGTTACTGCGGCGACGATGGTCAGCTCTATGACCTGATGCCGATTCCGTTTACCGAGGAAGCCGTGCATTACGTCGCAGCTCGAGTGAGGCGTGTTCAGGACATCCTCGAACAGCGCATGGCGCTGGAGAACGTCAGCTTCTATGCGCCGATCGATACATCGATGAGCGAACGCGAATTCCTGCTGGCCGTCCTGGAAGAGGCGGACTGCGACCTGATGCTCGACATCAACAATATTGTCGTTAACAGCATTAACCATCGTTACGATGCCAGCGAATTCCTGAACGCAATGCCAGCGGAACGCATCCAGTACTTCCATCTCGCCGGCCACTTTGTCGAGGATGAGGATCTGCGAATTGATACTCACGGGACCCCCGTGGACGCGCAGGCCTGGGCACTGCTCGAAGAGGCCTACAGCGTGTTCGGTCCGGTTCCGACACTGCTGGAGCGCGATTTCAATTTCCCGTCAATGGACGAACTTCTGGACGAGGTCCGCCGCATCAAGCAGATGCAGATCGAGTCCGCAGGACGGAAAGCGGCCAATGGCTGACTCGCAGGCATTCAAGGACAAGCAATACGCGTTCGCCGCGCACATCCGTGACCCCGAGAACGTCGCAGCGCCTGAAGGCATCGAATCACGGCGCATGGAAATCTATCGCAGCCTGTTCTTCAACAATCTGTACAACCTGTTGGGAACGTTCTTCCCGGTGCTGCGGAAGATCCATAGCGACGATCAATGGCGTCGTTTTACGCGCGGCTTCATGCAGCACCACCAGGCCCAGACGCCCTATTTTCTGCAGCTTCCCGAAGAGTTTCTCGGCTACCTGCAAAACGAATTCGACTCTGCGGACGACGATTACCCGTTCCTGCTCGAACTCGCACATTACGAATACGCGGAGCTTGCCCTGTCAGTCTCCGAGGAAGAAACCGATCTCTCGGGCGTCGATCGGAACGGCGACCTGCTGGCCAATATCCCGGTGAAGTCGTCGCTCGCCTGGTCGTACGCCTATCACTATGCCGTACACCGGATTTCGCCCGACTTCATGCCCGCGGAACCCGAAGATCACCCGGTGTACCTGGCGCTTTACCGCGGCGGCGATGGCGAGGTCGGGTTCCTTGAACTGAATGCCGTCACGGCTACGTTGCTCGATGCCATTGAGTTCAATGAAGACAATCTGACCGGCGAGCAGCTAATACGCGCGCTCGCTAAAAAGATCGACTACCCCGACGCCGATGCATTGGTTGCACATGGTGCGGACGCCCTGCTGGAGATGCGGCAACTGGAGATTCTCTCCGGCACGCGTGCACCAGCCTGAAGGAGTATCGAATGAACGCTCTCATCAGTTTGCGAAACCGTATTGTCGATGTCCTGGACCCGGCCGGTGCATGGCTCGCCCTGCTGCCGATCCGCCTGCTCATGGCCTGGGAGTTCGGCAAGGCCGGCTTTATGAAGCTGAACGGGTCGAACTGGTTCGCGAACGTGCAGGATAATTTCCCGTTTCCGTTCAACGTCATTCCGGTGGAGATCAGCTGGTTCCTGGCCACTTGGACGGAGATCCTGGGTGCGGCGTGCCTGCTCCTGGGGCTGTTCACTCGATTCTGGGCATTCAGCCTGATCGTCCTGACAATCGTGGCGATTCTCGGCGTGCACTGGCCTGCGGAATGGAACAGCCTTGCTGAACTCTGGAAGGGCTACGCAATAACGGACAATGGCTTCGGCAACTACCGCGTCCCGCTGTTGTTCATGGCGATGCTGTTCCCGCTCGTGTTTGCGGGCGCAGGAAAGCTAAGCCTCGATCACGTCCTCGGCAGGAAACTCGGCAACGTCTGAAACGCCTGTTCGTCTGATAGTATCAACTGAGTTGTTCAGGCATCCGAGATCAATAATATGAGCCCAGACGCCCGCCTCAGGCGGGATATAGGTTTCTTTGGTGCGGCATTCCTGGTGCTGAATTCCGTGATCGGGGCCGGCATTTTTGCATTGCCGGGAAGAGTCGCAGTCAGCGCCGGGCTCTTCAGTCCCTGGCTGTTTCTCGTAGTCGGTGTCCTGTTCCTGTCAGTCGTTTTGACGTTCGCCGAGCTGGCAAGCTACTACGAGAAGACGGGTGGGCCGGTTCTGTATGCGGGCGATGCGTTCGGTCCGGTCGTTGGGTTCAGCACAGGATGGCTGATCTTTCTCGCCCGCATGACGGCATTTGCCGCGAATGCCAATGTCATGGCCCTGTACCTCGCATCGCTGTCCGACGTGTTCGCCGGCGGCCCCGCGCGCGCAGCGATTATCACGATTGTGACTGTCGGACTCACCTGGGCTAACGTGCTTGGCGTCAAGGATGGCGTGCGGACGATGAGCGTGCTGACCGTCCTGAAAGTCGTGCCACTCATTTTGCTGGTCCTGCTCGGCCTGCAGCACGTTACCGGCGAGACGCTGATTCCGGGAGGCAACTTCCACATCGACAATATCGGCGGTACCACTCTGCTGTTGATTTACGCCTACGTGGGCTTCGAGACCATCGGGGTTACGGCGGGCGAGACTCGTAGTCCCAAACGCACGGTACCCATCGCGCTCGTCAGGACCGTCCTTGGCACTGGCCTGCTGTATTTCCTGATCGTGCTCGTCTTCATCTCGGTAATCTCTGCTGACGACTATGCCGACGCAACGCTCGTCGATGTCGGCCGGGCGCTGGCTGGGCCGACAGGCGCGATAATTATCACGCTTGCTGCCGTGTTCTCGATCGGCGGCAACCTCGCCGGCTCGATGCTGGCCGCCCCTCGCCTGATCTTCTCGCTGGCTGAGAATCGCCTTCTACCTCAATGGTTTGCGCACATTAACGAGAAGTATTCTACGCCGGATCGGTCGATTCTCGTGATGGGTGCGATGGCGCTGGTGCTCGGTTTGTCGAGCAATTTCGTCGACCTGGCAATCGGTAGCTCGGTGGTGCGCCTGCTCGGCTATATTATCTGTATCGGCGCATTACCCGTCATACGCAAGAACGCGTCACCGGAGGCGCGGGAACAGGCCTGGCGCCTGCCCGGAGGCTACGCCATACCGGTTGTCGCGCTCGGGGTCTGTGTCTGGCTCGTCGCCCAGTCCAAGGTAGACGACTGGAAGAAGGTATCGGTACTGCTCGCAATTGGCATCGTTCTTTACCTGGTGGAGAAATGGTACTACTCGCGAAAACGAACTTGACCCGACAGTGGCGGCCTCGCCTGCTGTTGATCGCGGTTTGTCTCGCCTGCTTAGGGACAGGCCAGGCCGAGCCGACGCTCGACGAACGCGAATGGCGCCAGGTGAGTAGCGAGAACTTCCGTATCAAGAGCGTACTCGGCGAAGAACGCACGACTGAGCTGTTGCGGCACCTTGAGATCATGCGCTCGTCGTTGGGCGGCGGCAACGCGACGGGTGCGGACGCAGATATGCGCACGGTCATCGTGGCCGTCGACAATCACGATGACTATGTGGCCATTGGCGCGCCCGCTTACTCCGCGGGTTTTTTCTTTTCGAACCTGCGCGAGAACGCCATCCTGATCGAAGACAGCCAACAGGCGTCCGGTATCCAGGTGATCCTGCACGAGTACGCGCACTTCCTGAACAAGCAGAGCGGGCGGATTCGCTATCCGCGCTGGTACGAGGAAGGCAACGCCGAGTACCTGTCTCACTCGAGGCTCCGCGACCAGGCGTTTGAGTACGGGCTGGCTCCCGAGAAACACCTTGCCGCACTGAGCTTCTCAGCCTGGCCGCCACTCCGGCAAACCCTGGAAGTTACCGACGTATCCGCCCTCGACGAAACGGAAGGCGCCCTGTTCTACGCGCAGTCCTGGCTCCTGGTGCATTACCTGTACAGCCTTCCCGGCAACGAGCAGGCGATTCCCGGCATGCTCCAGGATTACGCACGTCGCGTCTCCGCGGGAATGTTGCCGGTTCCTGCATTTGAGCAGGCATTTAGCCTGCAGGCCGACGAACTCGAAGACGCGTTGCTCAAGTATTTTCTCGAGAGAGAATTCCGCAGCCGCAGCGCACCCGCGAATACGGCATTGTCAGGCTTCCTGACGCGCTCCCGGCAGTTGAGCAAGGCCGAGACACAGCTGGCACTTGCCCGGATGGCATTGCGGTTCGAGAACATCTACGGAGCCGAGCAATGGTTCAACGCTGTGCTTGTAGACGAAAACCTTCGTGCCCAGGGCGAAGCGGGACTCGGCCGGGTGCTCGGATTCCGCGGGGATGCTGAAGGCGCGAACGAGCACTTTGATAAAGCGATCAATCTGATGGCGTGGGACTTCGACATCTGGATGGACTACGCGCAATACTGGGCGCAGCGGACGTCCACGGCTCACGACGGGAAGGCGAGAGCATGGTATGCCTCTCGTTTGATTCAGTCGCTCGAGAGTGCGCTGACGATCTCTGACGCGACGCCCGAACTCAATTCGCTCATGGGTTTTGCTTATCTGGCCAAGGGCAACGACACGCTCGACGCGATCGACTATCTCGAGGCTGCGGCGGACGCGGCGCCACATGACCAGGCGAGCCGCATTCTGCTGGCGAACGCCTACCTGTATGTGGGGAACTACGGCGAAGCAATCGATGTTGCCGAATCCGTACTGCTGTTTGAGCACCAGCCCAACGAGATTACCGACGCCGCCCACGACGTGATCGACGAGGCCAGCCAGCGGCGCGCGCAGTAACTAGCTAGCCCTTGCGCTTCTTCGGCATATAGAGATCGGTCAGCGTACCCTCGAATGCCTCTGCCGAGAACGCGACGGTCTCCGACAAGGTTGGGTGCGGGTGAATGGTCAGGCTGATGTCCGTCGCATCCGAGCCCATTTCGATCGCGAGACCGATCTCGGCAATGAGATCTCCGGCACTCGGTCCAACGATCGCGCCACCCAGAACCCGGTCCGTTTGTGGATCGAATAACAGCTTGGTGAACCCTTCCGGGCGGCCCAGCGACAGCGCGCGGCCGCTCGCGGCCCACGGGAACTGCGCTTTCTCGTATTCGATGCCCTGCTCCTTCGCTTCGGTCTCGGTCAGACCTACCCATGCCACTTCGGGATCGGTGTAGGCTACGGAAGGGATCGTACGGGCATCGAAGTAGCTCTTTTCCCCGAATGCCACCTCGGCGGCGACCTTTGCTTCGTGAGTCGCCTTGTGAGCCAGCATCGGTCCGCCGGCCAAATCGCCGATCGCAAAAATGTGCGGCACGTTGGTGCGCATTTGCTTGTCCACTTCGATAATGCCGCGCTCGTCGACGTGCACTCCGGCCTTCTCGGCATCCAGTGTGTCGCCGTTTGCGCGACGACCAATTGCCACGAGCACGCGATCGTACACACCGACCGACGGTGCTTTGTCGCCTTCGAATGTGACCTCGATGCCCGGCACCGTGGCGCGCATGCCCGTTACCTTCGTCTTCAACATGATCGCCTCGTAGCGATCCTTGACGATCTTCGTAAACGGTCGCAACAGGTCTTTGTCAGTTCCCGGCATCAACTGGTCCATGAGCTCGACCACGCTAACATCGGTCCCCAGCGCGCTGTAAACGCAGGCCATTTCCAGACCGATGATTCCGCCACCGACAACGAGCAGGCGCCTGGGAATGGGCGCGATCTCGAGGGCACCCGTCGAATCCACGATGCGAGGATCGTCCGGCAGGTTCGGCAGCATCATAGGCTTTGAACCCGCGGCGATGATGCACTTCTCGAAGTCGACCGTTTCGTCATTGTCGAGGCGCAGTCGATTTGCAGACTCGAATTTCGCGACGCCGGTGAGCACTGTGACTTTGCGCTGCCTGGCCATTGTCGTGAGGCCGCCGGTTAGCTTGCCGATAACTTCGTCTTTCCAGTCCCGGAGCTTCTCGGCTTCGATTTTCGGCTCGCCGAACACGACACCGTGATCCGCCATGGCCGCGGCTTCATCGATAACTTTCGCTGCGTGCAGCAATGCTTTGGAGGGGATGCAGCCCACGTTCAGACAGACGCCCCCCAATACTGGCCAGCGTTCGATCAGAATCACTTCCATACCCAGATCGGCGGCACGGAACGCAGCGGTATAGCCGCCCGGCCCCGCCCCGATCACTACCAGTTGAGCGCTGTGGGTCGCGTCACCGGCCGGTTTCGTTGCCGCCACGATTTCCGGCACGGACATCTTGCGCGTTTCCTCGATGGCCTCGACCGGCACTTCTTCTGCCGCCTGATCCACTGGTTTCTCGGCAGCGGCTTCGATCGTTGCAAAGGCATCACCCGTAGAAACACGATCGCCCACGCCGACATCTATACTGACGACCTTGCCGGCTTTTTCCGCCGGAATATCCATTGATGCCTTGTCCGTCTCGAGCGTGATCAATGAATCCTCAACAGCGACCACGTCACCCGGAGACACAAGTACCTCGATGACTTCGACAGCCTCGAAATCGCCAAGGTCCGGAATCTTGAGTTGCACGGTCACTAGGGTATCGCCCGCAGAAGCGAATCGACGTCGGCCAGCTTCTCGTTCAGGAGCGTTGTGAAGCGCACGGCCTGGGCACCATCGATGACACGGTGATCGTAGGAGAACGACAGCGGCAACATCAGGCGCGGTTCAAATTCCGAGCCGTTCCAGACCGGCTGCATTGAGGACCGCGACACACCGAGGATTGCCACTTCGGGAGCATTCACGATTGGTGTGAACGCGGTGCCGCCGATGCCGCCCAGGCTCGAGATCGTGAAACACGCGCCCTGTAGCTGGTCGGCCTTGAGTTTGCCCTCGCGCGCAAGAGCCGAGAGCTCGCCGAGTTCCTGGGCAAGCTCGTAGACGTCCTTCTTGTCGGCGTCGCGAATGACCGGAACCATCAGACCCTGGTCCGTATCGGCTGCGAACCCGAGGTGCATGTACTTCTTGTAGACGAGGCTTTCACCGTCCTCTGACAATGACGAGTTCACTTTCGGAAATTCCTGTAACGCAGCGACGCAGGCTTTCATGATGAATGCGAGCGGTGTCAGGCCGATACCGCGCTCCCTGGCCGGGCCCTTGAGTTCCTGCCGCCGTTCCTCGAGCGCTGTGATATCGGCCAGGTCGTGCTGCGTAACGTGCGGCAGGTTGATCCAGCTCGCCTGCAAGCGCGGCCCGGAAATCTTCTGGATACGCGTTAACGGCTGGACGTCGATCTCGCCAAACTTCGCGAAATCGACAACCGGTGTCTTCGGCAGTGCTGTGCCCGCCGGCGCCGCGGCCTGCCCTGTCAGTATTGCCTTGACGAAAGCTTTGACGTCGTCATGCAGGATGCGGCTCTTGAGCCCCGATCCTTTGACCTGGACGAGATTGACCCCGAGTTCGCGCGCCAGCTTGCGTACCGACGGGCTCGCATGGGCCTTCGAGAAGCCGGCCTCGTCGATCTGTGGGAGCCCGCCCGCAGGTGCCGGCTGCGGCGGCGCCTGCACAGCCGGTGTCTCTGGAGCCGGTTTGGTGGGTTCGGCGGCGCTTTGCGCCGGTGCCGGCTCGGGTGCAGGAGCCGCGGACGCCACCGCATCGATCAGGGCGATCGACGTGCCTTCCGACACCGTGTCACCAACCTTGACAAGAACCGAGTCGATTGTGCCAGCCACCACGGCGGGAACGTCCATCGCTGCCTTGTCTGTTTCCAGGGTGACCAGCGGATCCTCGACGTCCACGCTGGAACCTTCCGAGATGTGAACCTCGATGACCTCAACGTCTGAGAAGTCGCCGAGATCGGGCACGACCAGCGTCTGCTTACCACCGGATCTCACCTTCCCGCCAGCAGGTGTCGCCATCACGGTCGTATCGCCCGTCGGTGCCGATGCAATCCCGGGCGCGATAACGACCGTGTCGCTGACTTCCATCGAGAGCTGACCGATCACGTCGCCCGTCGATACCGTGTCGCCGACGCTCAGTGTCAGCTTTTCGATAACGCCGTTCTCGGGCGCCGGGATGTCCATGGACGCCTTGTCGGTTTCCACGGTGACGAGCCCGTCTTCGCGCTCTACGCTGTCCCCTGCCCCAACCAGTACCTCGATAACTTCGACGTTCTCGAAGTCGCCAAGGTCGGGGACCACTATGTCGATTGTTTTCGCCACGTGCGGTCCTCCGGTTACAGGGTCACAGGATCGGGGCGATCCGGATCGATGCCGTATTTCTCGATCGCCTCGCTGACTGTCTTCTTGTCCAGCGCGCCATCTTCCGCCAGCGCAGTCAGTGCGGTAACGGCGATGAAGCGGCGATCAACCTCGAAATGCTCGCGCAGAGCTTTGCGCGCATCACTGCGGCCGTAGCCGTCGGTTCCAAGCGAATAGAAATTGCCGGGCACCCATCCCTGGATCTGGTCTGAGACAATCTTCATGTAGTCGGTCGCCGCAATGTAGGGACCAGGCCGATCCCCGAAACATTTCTCGACGTATGACTGGCGCTGCGGTTCATCCGGGTGCAGGTGATTCCAGCGCTCGACCTCGAGCGCATCGCGACGCAGTTCATTAAAGCTGGTTACGGACCAGACATCGGCAGGAATGCCAAAGTCGTCCATGAGGAGTTCGGCGGCCCCGAGAACCTCACGCAGAATCGTGCCCGAACCCATAAGCTGTACACGAATCTTGCCCGGGCTTTCGTTGACGTCCAGCAGGTACATGCCGCGCAGGATGCCGTCCTCGACGCCCGCAGGCATCGGCGGATGCGCGTAATTCTCATTCATGCACGTGATGTAGTAGAAGACATCTTCCTGTTCGCCGATCATCCGGCGCAGGCCATCCTGAACGATCACGGCAAGCTCGTAGGCGTAAGTAGGATCGTAGGAATGACAGTTCGGTACGGTCGATGCCGTAACCAGGCTATGGCCGTCCTGGTGTTGCAGCCCCTCGCCCGCCAGAGTCGTGCGTCCGGCAGTACCGCCGATCAGGAACCCACGTGACTGCATATCGCCGCCGGCCCAGATGAAGTCACCGACTCGCTGGAAACCGAACATCGAGTAGTAAATATAGAATGGCACCATCGGAACGTCGTGGTTCGAGTACGAAGTACCCGCCGCGATCCATGAACACAGAGCGCCGCCTTCGTTGATTCCCTCTTCGAGAATCTGGCCGCTCTTGTCCTCGCGGTAATACATGAGTTCACCCGAATCCTGAGGCTCATAGAGTTGGCCCTTCGAGGCGTAGATACCGATCTGGCGGAACATGCCTTCCATGCCGAAGGTGCGTGCCTCGTCGGGGACGATCGGCACGATGTGCTTGCCAATCTGCTTGTCGCGCGTCAGCGCGGTGAGCATGCGCACGAAAGCCATGGTCGTCGATGCTTCGCGCTCGCCCGTACCATCGAGTTGTGTCTTGAATGTCTCAAGTGGCGGCACCGGCAGTGACTTCGATCTGGCGCGTCGCTGCGGCAAGAAGCCACCCAGTGCCTCACGGCGCTCCATCAGGTACTCGTGTTCCTCGCTGCCGGGTTCCGGCTTGTAGTACGGCACCTTGTCACCGATCTGATCGTCGCTGACGGGAATATTGAATCGATCGCGGAAAGCCCGGATCTCTTCGAGATCCATCTTCTTCTGCTGATGTGCCGTATTCTGGCCTTCACCAGCTGTACCCATACCATAGCCCTTGATCGTCTTGGCGAGGATGATAGTCGGTCCGCCCTTGTGCTTCGTCGCTGCATCGTAGGCCGCGTGCACTTTGAGCGGGTCATGCCCACCTCGATTCAGGCGCCAGATGTCGTCATCGGACATATTGGCAACCAGCTCGGCCGTTTCGGGGTATTTGGCAAAGAACGTGTCACGGACATACTTGCCGTCCATTGACTTGATCTTCTGGAACTCGCCGTCGACGGTCTCTTCCATGACCTGGCGCAGGCGGCCCGATTGATCTTCGGCCAGTAATGGATCCCAGCGCGATCCCCAGATTACCTTGATGACGTTCCAGCCGGCGCCGCCAAATGCCGCCTCGAGTTCCTGGATGATCTTGCCGTTGCCGCGCACGGGCCCGTCGAGGCGCTGCAAGTTGCAGTTGACGACGAATACCAGGTTGTCGAGTCCTTCACGCACCGGCATCGTGATCGCGCCCATCGATTCCGGTTCGTCCATCTCACCGTCGCCCAGGAAAGCCCAGACCTTGCGATCGCTGGGCTCGATCATCCCGCGATGCTCCATGTAACGCATGAAGCGCGCCTGGTAGATCGCCATCATGGGACCGAGGCCCATCGATACCGTCGGGAACTGCCAGAAATCGGGCATGAGCCACGGGTGCGGATACGAAGACAGGCCGCCACCACCGACTTCCTTGCGGAACCGGTCCAGGTGCTGCTCCGTCAGCCGGCCCTCCAGAAACGCTCGCGAATAGATACCGGGCGCCGAATGTCCCTGGACAAAGACGAGGTCGCCCTCCTGGTCGTCAGTCGCACCACGCCAGAAATGGTTAAAGCCGACTTCGTACAACGTCGCCGACGAGGCGTAACTCGAGATATGGCCGCCGTACTCGGTATTGACACGATTGGCATTGACCACCATGGCCATCGCGTTCCAGCGGCTGTACGCCTTGATGCGACGTTCGAGCGAACGATCCCCCGGGTATTCGGGCTCACGACGTTTGCTGATCGTGTTCAGATACGCGGTATTCGGGCTGTACGGCAGGTACGCGCCAGAGCGACGTGCGAAGTCGATCATCTGGTTCAGCAGGAAGTGAGCCCGTTCCGGGCCATGTTGCGACAAGACCGAATCAATAGACTCCAGCCACTCGCTGGTCTCGGTCGGGTCGATGTCGTCGAAGGGATTGAAACTGCTCATATTTTGTCCGCCCGGCCTTTGTCCAGGTTCCGCTGCGCTGCGCGTGAATTACGTGATGCGTCCTGCTAGGATGCCCGCATTCTTGCACGGGCTGATCGGGTCGCATATGGGGGCGACATATTCGGTGTTTGTGCTGCAAGGGTCAAGCTTCCGAGGGGGACAATTCACCGATGCAAAACCTGCTACCCGACACGCGCGATGTTCGTGTTTTTCAAAAACTTGGCCGTGTTGACGCCAAGGCGCTCGAGTCCGTCGATCAGTTACTTTTGATACTACCGGCCAAGCCGTCCAAGGCCGATTTTGGAAAGCTCCCTCAGGGATCAAAAATGCAGGCGGTTTTCCGCAAGCATGCAGCTGACGGGACGCCCGCTTTGACGACTCGCCTGCCCAATAACAAGCAAACTCTGGTTATTGGCGGCACGATCGCCGCAGATAGCGACACGTTTGAGCAACTTACGCTCGGCCGCAAGCTCGTCGCCGCGGCCGCGGCCCAAAAAGCAGGCAGCCTCGGTATTTGCGCTGTCGGCTTCAGCGAGGACAAGCAGGCAGAGCTCGTCAGCAGCGTCCTGGCCGCTGCGCTCGCCGGGGCATTCGCAATGCCCGCCTACAAGAGTAAGCCCGATCCGGTCAAGATCGGGAGCATCCGGATATTGGGCCTGGCCGAGAAAATCGACACGAGGCGCGCGGAAGCCGAGGCCAAAGGCAACAACCTTGCGCGCTGGTTGACGGCCCAGCCCCCCAACTTCCTTGATGCCATTGGTTTGGCCAAAGTCGCTCAAAGCCTGGCGAAGGAGCATGGGTGGCAATACAAGCGATTCGGCACCCGGGAACTCGAGAAGCTGGGTTGCGGCGCCTTCCTGGCCGTGGCACAGGGAAATGACAATGACAGCGCGAGTATCGTGCGTCTGCGTTATCGCCCTGCGGCAAAATCGGCAACAGCCGACCTGAGCCTCGTCGGCAAGGGCATCATTTTCGATACCGGCGGCACCAACCTGAAACCGTTCGAATTCATGCTCGACATGCACGGTGACATGCAGGGCAGCGCCGTCGCGTTGGGCACGTTCCTTGCGATCAGTGCGCTGGAGCTTCCGATTGCCGTCGATTGCTGGCTAGCCATCACCGAAAACCGCACGGGGCCGAATGCCTACAAGTCCCAGGACGTGGTCACGGCCGCCAACGGCAAGACCATCCAGACCGTGCATACGGACGCAGAGGGTCGCATGGCGCTGGCCGACACACTCGTGCTCACGAGCCGCGAAAAGCCCGGCATCATATTTGACTTTGCGACGCTGACGGGCAGCTGTATTCGTGCCTTGACGACGAGGTACTCTGGCGTTTTCTCCAATCGAAGCGAGCTGCATCCTGCGCTCAAACGAGTCGGCCGCATCAGCGGTGAACGAGTCTGGCCATTCCCGATCGGCAAGGAATTTATGGAAGACCTGAAAAGTGACACGGCCGATTTCCTGCAGTGTTCGCCGAAGGGCAATGGCGATCATATTCTCGCCGCGAGTTTCCTGGCCGAGTTCATCGAGAACGATGTGCCCTGGGTTCATATGGACCTTGGCGCAGGCGACAACGAAGGCGGCCTCGGCCACATCGCTTCGAAGTTCACCGGCTTCGGCGTCCGCTACACGATGAGCGCCATCCTCGACGCGAACCTGTTCAAGGCTGAACGATAAGTGACCGATGAAATCAGAATGGCGGACCGTTTTCGCGGTTTCCTGCCCGTCGTTGTGGACGTTGAGACCGGCGGCTTCAACTGCAAGACCGATGCCCTCCTCGAGATCGCCGCCGTGCTCATTGAGGTTGATGCCGACGGTTTCCTGAAACGCGACGAGACCATTCGCTATCACGTCAAGCCGTTTGAAGGCGCCAACATGGAAGAAGCGTCGCTCGCCGTGAATGGTATCGACCCGCATCATCCGCTGCGGCCCGCGATCGATGAGCGTGACGCGCTGCAGCGCACCTTTCGGGAGGTCCGCCGGGCCGTGCGTGAGAACCGCTGTTCACGTGCTGTACTCGTCGGCCACAACGCTCACTTCGATCTCGGTTTCCTGAATGAGGCGGTTGAACGTTCGGCGATCAAACGCAACCCGTTCCATCCATTTTCCTGTTTCGACACGGCGACGCTGTGTGGCGTGGCCTATGGACAGACGGTGCTCGCGCGCGCCTGTATTGCCGCAGGACTGGGATGGGACGAGACGCAGGCGCACTCGGCATCCTACGACGCCGAGATGACCGCCGATCTGTTCTGTGATGTTGTGAATCGTTACCGCGAGATCTTCGAAATAACGCTGCGAAACGCCCCGCCGCAACCTTGACGGCTGTACGAGGCCGCCCCGAGAGTTCGGGGTCAGTTACCTAACTCCAGAAGAGTTAGGTAACTGACCCCGAACTCCTACTCCGCGTCGAGCAGTTCCTTCAGTTCGCCGGAGTTGTACATCTCAATGACAATATCGCAACCGCCGATAAGCTCACCTTTGACGTAGAGCTGCGGAAACGTCGGCCAGTTGGAATACTCTTTCAAGCCTTCGCGAATTTCCGGATCCTCAAAAATATTCACGAATGCGTACGGCTTGCCGATCGCGTTAAGCGCGGCAACGGTCTGCCCGGAGAATCCGCACTGCGGAAAATCGGGCGATCCCTTCATGTACAGCAACACATCATGTGACCCGAGTTGCTCCTCAATACGTTCTTTGACACTCATTGATCTTAGTCCTCGATATTAATCTGGTTGGTGACCGCGACGACACCATCTGTGTTCCTGGCCAGTCTCACCGCCTGTTCCCGAGCTGCAAGGCTGCTGACCGAGCCCGACAACGTAACCGCACCTTTATAGGTACGAACGCCGAGATTAAAACCTCCGACAAGCGAATCCGCGGCGAATTCAGCCTGAATCGCTGCCGTAATCGCATTATCCGCCGACACGATACTGGCCGACCGGTCGCTACTCTGCTGATAGCCACCCGCTGACCCGCCGACCGCAAGTGCGCTGCAGCCCGCCAGGAGCAGCGCCATCAACAGAATGAATAAAATTCGCATATCTATCCTCCACGCGAAGCGGCGATTGTACCGACATTTTTCGCCTTTCGTGAATGCAATCTCTATAATGGCCGCAGCCTGGTGGGGGCTAGATTCCCGATAACCATCCGGAAACTATCAAGAAATCACACAACCCGGAGAAACAAACAATGAATCCCCTGAAGACTATTGGCGGCACGATCATCGGTGGCGTCGTCCTTGCGGTCATTATTATGTTTGCCACGAAAGGCAATCATATGGTGGCTGGTATGATTTCGCAGTCGATTACGATCTGGCTGCACGTATTATCCGGCATTACCTGGATCGGCCTGCTGTATTACTTCAACTTCGTGCAGGTTCCAGCGCTGGGTGAAGCGGCCAGTGATGAAGATGGTCCCGGGCCCGCCGGAATATCCAAGTACGTTGCCCCGCGCGCGCTGGCCTGGTTCCGCTGGGGCGCGCTTGCCACATGGCTGACCGGCGCAGCATTCCTGTTGCACAAAGGTCAACTGCACAATGCATTCATGCTCGGTCTGAACACGGACCCGGTTAACCAGTACGCGATGACGATCGGCGTCGGCGCCTGGCTCGGCACAGTCATGTTGTTCAATGTCTGGGTCCTGATCTGGCCAAACCAGAAGAAGGTGCTTGGCATGGTCGAAGCATCGGCGGAGCAGGTCGCGAAAGCCAAGAACACGGCATTCCTCGCGTCGCGCTCGAACACGCTGATGTCCATTCCGATGATCATGAGCATGGTTGGTGCCGGCCACGGCTGGGCAATTTAAGAACACTTGCTGCCAGACAATACGCAAGCCTCTATCGGCCCTGGCGTCGCGGCAGCACTTGCCGAGGACGTCGGGGCCGGTGACCTTACGGCGTCCCTCGTGGACGGCGATGCCGTTGTGGGCGCGCAGATCATCGCTCGCGAGTCGCTAGTCGTTTGCGGCGAGGACTGGGTCAATGAGGTTTTTCGGCAACTCGATGAGAACATCATCATCGACTGGTACATCGGCGACGGCGGCCGTGCGGAAGCCGATGACATCATCTGCAAATTGGTTGGCCCCGCTCGCACATTACTGACCGGCGAGCGAACCGCGCTGAATTTCCTGCAAACGCTCTCGTCGACAGCAACAATCACAGCCGCCTACGTCGAAGCTGTCGCTGGTACCAAGGCCAGGGTCCTCGATACGCGCAAGACAATTCCCGGCTTGCGGCTCGCACAAAAGTACGCCGTGACCTGCGGTGGCGGGCTCAATCACCGCACCGGCTTGTTCGATGCAATCCTGATCAAGGAAAATCACATCAAGTCCGCGGGTGGTATCACGGCTGCGCTGCGCGCTGCAGGCGATCTGGGTACCGACGTTTTGATCGAAGTCGAAGTCGAGAATCACGAGGAACTCCTGGAGGCATTGGACGCCGGCGCCCAACGCATCTTGCTGGACAATTTCTCGATTGACGATTTGAAGAAGGCCGTTGAGACAAACCGGGAATACGGCTATGTCGCGGCAGAGCTCGAAGCTTCGGGCAATGTAACCCTTGCGACGATTCGGGACATTGCCGAGACCGGCGTGGACTACATCTCGACGGGCGCTTTGACCAAGAATGTCGAAGCCGCGGATTTGTCGATGTTATTTAGAATCGATTAATCGCGGCCAATGGCCGCTCCTACGCGACAGCGCGGGTCACGCGCTTCGGTTCGGACACGCCATAGCCCTGCGCGTAGTCGATGCCCATGCCACGCAACATCGTGATGATTTCTTCGTTCTCTGCAAACTCGGCGATGGTCTGCTTGCCGGTCAGGTGACCGATCTCGTTAATCGATCGAACCATCTCGCGGTCGATCGGATCGTGCAGGATTTCCTTGACGAACGAACCGTCAATCTTGAGGAAATCAACGGGGAAGTGCTTCAGGTAGCCGAATGACGAAAGACCCGTACCGAAGTCATCGAGCGCAAACTTGCAACCGAGCTCTTTGAGCGCATTGATGAAGCGATTCGCCTGCGAATAACTTGCGATAGCGGCTGTCTCCGTAATCTCGAAGCATATCTTCGTTGCGTCGATGCCGCTCATCTGGAACTGGTCAATGACGAAAGGCAGGAACTTTTCGTCGCTAAAACTTTGGCCCGACAGATTGATCGAACACAGCGACAATCGCTCGCGTTCGTCGGCCTCTGACACCAGCCAGCGAAACGCGCTGCGAATCACCCAGCGATCGATACTCGGCGTTATCCCGTAGCGCTCCGCCGCCTCGATGAACAGTCCCGGCGAAATAATGCCACCGTTCTCGTCCCGCATGCGCAGCAGGATTTCGTAGTGGGCGCCCTCTTCCTCGGCCTGCAACGGCAGGATGGTCTGGCGGAACAGCTCGAAGCGGTTCTCCTCGAGCGCATTGTTGATACGAGCCGCCCATTGCATCTCGCGACGACGACGCATCAGGTCGATGTCGTTTTCCTGGAAGCTGTGAATGCGATTGCGGCCCGCCTCTTTCGCCGCAGCACAAGCGCTGTCGGCCGCGGTCAATAGTGCCGCAACATCTTCGTTATCCGCTGTGATCGGCACGACTCCGATGCTCACACCAAGACGGAAGGTCCGCTCTTCCCACACGAATTTGTACTCACCAATAGCCATACGCAGCGTCTCCGCCGTATTCATGGCTTCGTCGAGACTGCAGCTTTCAAGGAGCACGCCGAATTCATCGCCGCCCAGGCGCGCCAGCGTGTCACGCCAGCGAATCTTGGACTTCAATAGCGTGCCGAGCTGGCCGAGCAATGCGTCGCCTGCGCTGTGCCCGCAGGAATCGTTGACGATCTTGAACTGGTCGAGATCGAGATAGAGCAGCGCATAGGACGTTTCGCGCGCTTTCGCGCTCTTCAGGGCGCGCTCCACGCGATTCTCAAATTCGGCGCGGTTGACGAGACCCGTAAGAATGTCGTGGCTCGCGTGATAACTGAGACGTCGATTGAGATCGCGCGACTCGGAAACGTCATGAAAAACAAGCACGCCACCCGTGACACTGCCTTTGCCATCACGAATCGGCGATGCCGTACTTTCAATATACAGCTCGTTACCATCGCGGCGAATGAGCAGCGTCGGGCGCACCGACTTGATCGCGCGATCGCGACGAATTGATACTGCCAGCGGATTCTCGAGCGGCTCGCAGGTCTCTTCGTGGAAACCGCGGAATATTTCATCGATGGGTCTGCCGCTCGCGTCATCAACCTTCCAACCGGTCAGCTCCTCGGCCACCGGGTTCACATACTCCACATTGCATGCGGCATCGGTGGTGATTACGCCGTCACCGATCGACTGCAGGGTAATTTGTGCGCTTTCCTTCTCGCGGAATAATGCGTCTTCGTAGAGTTTGCGCTCGGTGATGTCGACCTCAACACCGAGCAGCCGCAACAAACGGCCGTTGTCGTCGAGGATGCCCTTCGCGCGACTCTTCATCCAGCGCCAGTCGCCGCTCTGGTGCTTCATGCGATGCACGGATTCGAAGAACGGAATCTTGCCTTCGAGATGCTCGCGCATGCGCGTTTGCACGCGAGCAATGTCGTCAGGATGAACGAGGTTGTACCAGTCGAGCATCACATCTTCGTCATCGGGATCGTAGCCGAGCATCGTCTTCCAGCGACGCGAGAGATTGATGCGTTTGGAGTCACCGTCGAAGTCCCAGATTCCGTCATTCGCCGTCATCGCGACCAGCGAGTTGCGTTCCTGGAGTTCGTCGAGAATCTCCTTGTCGCGCACACGTTCGAGCCCGACCGCAAGAGAAGAGCCGAACAACTTCATGAGCAGGTGCAGGTTCGCGTCCCAACTCTCGACCGGACGTTCATCCGCGATTCCAAGAAAGCCGGCAATTTCCCCGTGTACCGAGAAGCCGATCATCAGCGCGGCGCCAATGTGCAGCTCATTCAGGCGCTCGAGATCGTCCCTCGCTGCCTTCGGACCGCTCATCGTATCCGCGACCTCGACAACACGAAGATGGCCGAGGCGCTTCTTCAGCCATGGCCAGTCTTCGAGTTTTTCGTTGGCCAGCATGCCCGGACTGCACTGAGCGAAACCGCTACCCGATGAGAAGACGGATTCTATCGCCCTGCCGTCTTCATCGATCATCGCGATAAAGGCAGCGTCAGCACCTGCCGCATCGGGCAATTCATCAACGATGGACTGTAGCTGCTCGCCGTAGCAGGCCGGATCGAGATTCTGGATGCCAACCGCAATCTTGGTTTGCATGGCATCGACGGCGCCGCGGGTGCGTTCCCCCGCACGTGGTTTGCGGTGGCGGATTCCCGTAGTCGTTGTGGTGTCGGACGGATTCGTCATTACGGGAGAACATTTTGACACGATAGGAAAGGAATACAAGCTAAGTCGCTGTATTTTTTTGCTTTCTGGACAAAATGCCCAATTTACATAACAGCGAATTGACGCTCGGCGTCAACCAATGCGCCGGAGCGCCGTTATCTCCTGAGAACCGACACGCAAGTGCACAAGGAGATTGCTATGAAACTCGCGTACCGAGGATTGCTACTCTCAGTAGCCCTGATATTGACCGCCTGTAGCGGCGGAAGCGGAACAAACGAGATAACGGGTTCCGATCCAACAGCCGCATGTGACCCCGGCGACCCCAGTACCCACGCGGAATGCGGGACGGTGCTGGTCGCCCTGACGGATGCGGACGGAGATTTTCTCAACTACACCGTTGATGTCCTGTCGCTGGAACTGGAAACCGCCAACGGCCGCATCGTCGAGACGTTGCCGCGTGCGACACGCATTAACTTCACCGACTACGTGGACCTGACAGAACTTGTCACTGCTGCGGCAATTCCCCCTGCGGTCTATGTTGCCGGAACGATTCGTCTCGACTACACAAATGCCGAGGTCTTTGTCGAAGATGGAGATGAGTCGAAGGAAGCCGTCGTCAAGAATATGAAAGGCGAAGAACTGACGCAGACTGAACTCAAGATTCACCTGTCGAACAGGCACCAGCTGCGCATAAGCAAAGGACGCGCCGCGCTCCTGCAACTCGATTTTGATCTCGCTGCCTCGCATGAGGTGGATATCGTGCCAACACCTGCGGACGCTTTGTCGGAGCAATTCATCATTGCCGAAGTTGCACCGGTCGATGAGAAAGACATCCGCGTACGTGGACCGCTGGTCAGTGTCAGCGAAGACTCAATGACGTACACCGTCGCGATTCGTCCGTTCCATGACCGGGTTGGCGATTTTGGGCGGGTACGCGTTCACGTGACTGATGAGACCGAATTCGAAGTTAACGAAGAGCTGTTCACAGGTGTCGATGGGCTCCGTGCACTCAACGCCGCCGGCCAGGGCACACCGACTGTCGCAGGTGGCACACTGAACGTCGCCAACCACGAGTTCACGGCCAACATAGTCCTTGCTGGCTCCAGTGTTCCAGGTTTCAATCGCGACGCCGTTGTCGGCAACGTCATCAAGCGCGACGGAAATTTCCTGACAGTTCGCGGCGCCACGATCATACCTGCAGATCGCCGTGCGCATTTCCATGACGATGTTGTCGTCGAGATTGGACCGGAAACAAAAGTCTTCCGCGACGGCCATCGCCAGAGCGACCTGAGCATTGATGCCATCTCGATTGGCCAGCGTGTCACGATTCGCGGTTCGCAGCCGACGCCAAGCACTGACGCGACTGCGCCCCAGGTCCTGTTCGATGCCACGGAGGGTGCCGTCAGGATGCATATGACGCGCCTGACCGGAATCGTTAATACCGTCATGCCGGGCCAGACCGATATTACCTTGCACGGCATCGATCGCCGTCGCGTAGGCATTTTCGACTTCACAGGAACGGGTGCTTCGCCGGACGAGGACGCCGACCCGGATAACTACGAAGTCGCGACCGGTAACCTGACGCTTGCGGCATTTGCCTCGGGCAAACCGATCGTCGCGAAGGGCTACCCGAACGCGTTCGGTGCAGCACCGCCTGACTTCTTTGGACGCACAGTCATCGACTTCACTGATGTCCGCAGCGCGTTGGGAATAGGCTGGGGTGCCAAGGGTACGGTCGCGCCGTTTGTAAGCATCGGCCCGGACGGCCTGTTGCTCGACAATGCCAACGAGGACATCGACGTCCGGCATCACATCAAGCAGGGTCCTGTGCTCATCGATCTGACCACGCTGGATTCGAATACGACGATTGTGCCGCACGAGACCGACCGCATGGCGTTCTACATCAAGTCGCCTGACAGCCTGCGCATGTATTCGGACTTCACTGACTTCGTCAATGACCTGAGTACGAGCCTCGACGGCGCCACAGCAGCGCGTTCGATGCACGCGCGCGGTAAATACGATGTGGACACCAACGTGTTCACGGCCTACAAGATTGGCGTTTACTTACTTGAGCCTTAAGACGAAATAAGCCCCCTGTTCCCCCGCAGGACTTATGCAATGGCTCGGCCCCGCCGCAGCAATGTGGCGGGGCTTTTTCTATGAGTCGAGTGTGCAAATGCAAGGACTAGAAGCGGTAATTGAATCCGGCAGAAATGAGCGCCCCGGCCTCGTCCTTCGAACCGTCGAAGTAGCGACCGGCAAGTCGAAACGAAAGCGGTCCGCTGCCAATGTCCAACCCAAGCCCGAATTCGACAGCAGTGTCACCAAACGGCCCGTTACTACCGCCGGGCTCGAGGTCCGCCGTATACCACGCTCCGCCAAACAGCCCGAAGATCTCGACTGAATCGCCCGCCGGCACGATTAATCGCATAACGAAATCGCCGCCTCTGACTTCGATTTCTGTTTCCGTCCCGCCAAAGTCGTCGTCAGCGGTTCCGAGAGAAAAAATGCCTGCCCCAAGCGCAAAATTCTCGTTGAAGCGATACTCAACACCAAAGCTGTAAGCGAACGCACTACCGTTGAAAGTGTCGTCGCCGTCCTCGTCGCTGATTTCACTGGTACCGACGCCGAAATTGACGGCAAATCCGCGTTTGTCATCGGCTTTCAATTCCTCGGCTGATAGCAGGGTGACTGTAGCGATCAACAGGGGGAGAAGTCGGTAGTTCATTCTGATCTCCATTCGAGGGCCGTCGTTGGACCTTCGACGGGCCAGCGTTCGCGGTCAGCTTGTTCCTCCAGCTCTTCAATTCGATCGTCGGCAGCGGGATGTGTCGACAGGTATGACACAACATCGAGAAGCGAATCGTCTTCTTCGTCCCAGCGCTGGAACAGTCGCCACGCCTCGTCGACGTGGCCGTAGTGCGTGTAGACGAGCGCAAGCGCGAACTCGTCAGCCTCGGACTCCTGTTCACGACTGAACCCACGCAACGCAAGGTCGGTCACTTTGATACTCAGGCCGGATACGTCGCTGCCTGTCGCTACGGAGAAGAACAGCGTGAGCACGATCCCGCGGCCAAGGGCGCGCAGATGATCGCGGTTCTTGAAGTGGCCAAGCTCATGTCCGAGCACGAACGCCAGTTCGTTTTCGGACTCCACCTGGTCCAGCAGGCCTTCGGTCACGATGATCAGCCCGCCCGGCAGCGCCATCGCGTTGGCCACAGGAGCATCGTCGATCTCCACGCGAAACTCGTAGGGTGCGTCCTGCCAGTGAAATGCGAGACGGTCCACCAGCAACTGCGTCTTCTGGAGCCGTTCATCCCTCGGAGATACGGTGACAAGGTCCTCGGGCAACCAGTCTTCGAAGAACTCAGCCTCTTTCTCAACCGGGACAAAGTAAAGCGCGATCTCAATAATGAAGACCAGCGCCAGCGCGATGACGATGAATATTGCGGTCAGGCCAACAACCAGCGTCCCCGCCTCGACGAGCGGATGCGTGTCGCTGACATTGACTCCCTCCCTGGGTAGTTTGGGATTGAATCTCACAAACTACCTGTTCACGGTCTACTGGCGAAGCGCGACGCGAATTTCACGGCGGTCCCGAACGCGAGCATCTCGACGCCCGCTATGCCCTTGCCATCGCCGCGCGCATTGGCCAGTCGTGAGGTCTCCAGCCGCACATTGAAGACGGCGTCATATCCCTGCTCGCGAGCCGCCTCGGTCATGCGCAGCAGCGCCTCGCGGCGTGCCCGATCGAGCAGCGGCTCGTAGGTTTTGACGCGACCGCCAACCAGGGCACGAAGACCGGCTATGACTCGCTTAAAGTAATCGAGTGATACGACGATGCTGCCCGCGACCAGGGTCGATTCCGAGGCATTCCAGTCATCGGGCATGGTGTCGAAGGACACGACAGGGAAACCGACGTTATCCTCTTCGCGACGGCGGATATTTCGAAAGTGCTTCCGCTCGATCATGCTGCCAATGAAATACGCCAGCATTAGCAGTAACAGCGGAAAGCCGAAATTCATGAACAGGCTGATGCTTTCGACAGTGTTACCGTCCATATCATTCGACTCGCACGGCCGTCCCATAGGCGAACAGCTCGGCTGCTCCCTGTGAAATGGAGCTCGTCGCAAAGCGGACGTTGACGACCGCGTTGGCCCCCATCGACTGCGCCTGCTCGAGCATACGGTCGGTCGCCTCTTTGCGGGAGTCCTGCAGGAGCTCGGTATAACCCTTGAGTTCCCCACCCACCACGTTCTTGAGGCCGGCCATGATGTCACGCCCAATGTGCTTTGCTCGAACCGTGTTTCCCGATACGACGCCGAAGAATTCAACGATTCGTCGGCCGGGAATACTCTCCGTGTTGCTGATTTCCATCCAGATACCCCAGGTAGATGACTTTCGCGATACTATCATCCTTGCACCGGGGCGCTCATTTGGCCCGGTAATGAGACACAAATCCCAAAAAAAGTGTCGAAATTCATTGATTTGTCACAAAGGCGCACTATACTGCCCGCAGCTAGAACGATCGGCTGATATTTGTGTATTCCATTTCGAAGTTCCTTAGAAAAGTCTCCGTCCTGTTAATTCATAAGTACCAACATCTCTTCTCGCGACCCGGCCCAGGTTAACGGGCCACATCAAAATTGATTAAATAGGAAAAGACTATGTCCAGAACAACCGGAACAGTAAAATGGTTCAACGAAGCCAAAGGCTTTGGCTTCATCGAGCAGGAATCAGGTCCCGATGTATTTGCTCATTTCAGCAATATTTCAGGCGACGGATTCAAGACGCTGGCCGAAGGCCAGAAGGTCGAGTTCACAGTAACAGCTGGCCAGAAAGGCCCGCAGGCTGAGAACATCGTAGCCATCTAAGCTAGCACTAGTTTGGAACGAAAGGCGGGTCCTCACGGACCCGCCTTTTTTTGTGCTCGCGCTCCGGGCAAAACGACGGCCTAGCTCGCCTGTTCGAATTCGCCAGGCTCCTGCTTCGCCAGGTGCTCGTACGTTGCCCAACGCCGGTCAACAGTCTCCTGTGCCATCTGCATGAGCCGTTCTGCCTCCTCCGGGTTGGTCTTGGTCAGCACCTTGTAGCGATTCTCGTTGTACGCGTATTCGCGCAGAGGAATGCTGGGCGCCAGGGAGTCGAGAACGAATGGTTTCTTGCCCGCTGTGCGCAATGCCGGGTTGTAACGAATCAGCGGCCAGTAGCCACTCATCGTTGCAAGCTTTTGCTGCCGGAGACCGTCCTTGAGATCGTAGCCGTGCGCGATGCAATGACTGTAAGCCAGGATCAACGAGGGACCGTTGTATTCTTCGGCTTCCCGCATCGCCAACAGCGTCTGTTGCGGATTCGCGCCCATGGCAACCTGGGCGACATACACGTTACCGCTTGAGATGGCCTGCAATGCAAGGTCCTTCTTGCCAACACGTTTGCCTGCCGACGCGAATTTTGCGGATGCGCCGAGCGGCGTCGCCTTTGACATTTGCCCGCCCGTGTTGGAATACACCTCGGTGTCCATCACGAGGACGTTGACGTTGCGCCCGCTCGCGAGCACATGGTCCAGACCACCGGAGTCAATATCGTAAGCCCAGCCATCACCACCAACGAGCCAGATACTGCGGCGAACCAGGTGATCGATAATCGACAGCAGCGCCGTTGCCTTTTGACTCTCTCTCTTTTCGAGCAGCGCTTCGAGTCGTTTCTTGAGATCCGCGACACGACGCCGTTGCGCGCGAATCTCGCTACCGACGCGCTGTCCGCCATGAACGAGCAGGTGCGCGATTTCTTCACCTATCTCGGGCGCCAGTTCCGTAACCATTTGCTTGGCAATCGCCATGTGGTGATCGGCCGCGATGCGCATGCCCAGCCCGAACTCGGCATTGTCTTCAAACAGCGAGTTCGACCAGGCGGGGCCGCTGCCCTCGGCGTTCCTGGCCCACGGAGTGGTCGGCAGGTTACCGCCGTAAATCGACGAACAACCGGTCGCATTGGCAACAATCAGGCGCGGCCCGAACAGTTGCGACAGCAGCCTGACGTAGGGTGTCTCGCCACAGCCCGCGCAAGCGCCCGAGAACTCAAACAATGGCTGCAGGAACTGCGCGCCGCGCACTGACGAGTATTCAATTTCCGCGCGGTTGTTAAACCCGAGCGTCTCGAAGAACTCGATGTCTGCTTTGGCTTGCTCGAATAACGGCGCCTTATGAGTCATGTTGATGGCACGAACCTCAGGGTCATCCGGGCTCTTGACCGGGCAGGCGTCAATGCAAAGATTGCATCCCGTGCAGTCTTCGACATACACCTGCAACGAGTAACGCGTCTCGGGAAAGCCGCGCGCAGAAATCGGTGCCGACGGGAAGCCAACCGGTGCTTCTTCGAGTTTGCTCTCGTGAAAGAACTTTGCTCGAATGACCGCGTGGGGGCAAACAAATGAACAGTTACCGCACTGTATGCAAAGGTCCGGCTCCCACTTTGGTACGAGATCAGAGATGTTTCCCTTCTCAAATTGAGAGGTTGAACTCGGGTAGGTGCCGTCTACGGGAAACATGCTTACCGGCAGATCATCGCCGTGCCCGCGCATCATCTGTGCGGTGACCTCGCGCACGAATTGCGGTGCGCTGTCAGGCACGACCGCGTCCAGCGCGCGCTCGCTGGTCACACGATCCGGCACTTTGACCTCGTGCAGATGATCAAGTGCTGCATCCACTGCGGCGAAATTCTTTTCGACGACTTCACGTCCTTTCTTGATGTACGTCTTTTCGATCGCGTTCTTGATCTGTTGTATCGCCTCCTCGCGCGGCAATACTCCTGATAAGGCGAAGAAGCAGGCTTGCATGACCGTGTTGATGCGCTTGCCCATACCGGCTCTGCGCGCAACACTCGAGGCATCGATTACGTGCAGACTGATATTCCGGTCGATAATTATCTGCTGAGCCTGTTGCGGCAGCTGCTCCCAAATCTCGTCGGCCGCGTAAGGACTATCGAGCAGGAAGACGGCGCCGTCTGCTGCGTCTTTCAGCAGTTCGATCTTGTTGACCAGGTTGAACTTGTGGCAGGCGATAAAGTTGGCCGACTGAATCAGGTAGGGCGCGTTGATCGGCTCAGAGCCAAATCGCAAATGCGATACCGTGCGCGAACCGGACTTCTTCGAGTCGTAGACAAAATACCCCTGGCAATGCAGGTCCGTGTTCTCGCCGATGATCTTGATGCTGTTCTTGTTGGCGCCGACGGTTCCGTCCGCCCCCATGCCGAAGAACTGCGCGCGCGTGACGCCCTCGCCTTCGATCTGGAACGAGGGATCGAATTCGAGACTCGTATGCGTGACGTCATCATTGATGCCGATCGTGAAATGATTCTTCGGCTCGCCCTTCTCAAGTTCCTCGTAAATCGACTTGACCATCGCAGGCGTAAATTCTTTAGATGACAACCCATAGCGCCCGCCGATCACGCGTGGCATGGCCTTGATCGCGCTATTCCCCAGCGCCTCGGCAAGCGCAGTGATGACGTCCTGGTACAAGGGCTCGCCGCTCGCGCCAATTTCCTTGGTGCGATCCAGCACGGCGATGCTTTTTGCCGTCGGCGGCAAGGCGGCGAGCAGATGCTCGTTCGAGAACGGCCGGAACAGGCGCACGTTGATCATGCCAAGACCCTTCGCCGGCAACGCATCGAGCGTCTGCCTGACCGTCTCGGCGCCGGAGCCCATGAGAACGATGACGCGCTCCGCATCCGGGTCGCCGTAGTAGTTGAACAGCTTGTATTGCCGGCCAGTGATCTTCGCGAACTTGTCCATCGTGGCCTGCACGATCCCGGGCGTCGCCTGGTAGAAGCGGTTGACGCTTTCGCGGCCCTGGAAGTACACGTCCGGATTCTGGGCGGTGCCGCGAATGAACGGATTGTCCGGGTTCAGCGCGCGGCGGCGATGCTCGTAGACCAGGTCATTGTCGATCATTTCGCGTATCTGGTCGTAACTGACGAGGTCGATCTTGCTGACTTCGTGCGATGTACGGAAGCCATCGAAGAAGTGGACGAAAGGCACGCGTGACTCCAGCGTCGTCGCATGACTGACGAGTGCGAGATCCTGTGCAACCTGCACCGATGAAGACGCGAGCAGGCCAAAGCCCGTCGTGCGTGCTGCCATGACGTCCTGGTGATCGCCAAAAATGGACAGGGCCTGGGCCGCTAATGCACGTGAAGCGACATGGAATACGGCCGAGGTGAGCTCGCCTGCGATCTTGTACATATTCGGCAGCATCAGCATCAGGCCCTGCGACGCCGTGAAAGTCGTCGTCAAAGCGCCCGTCTGCAAGGCACCGTGCGCGGTACCGGCCGCACCGCCCTCGCTCTGCATTTCGATGATATCGGGCACATGGCCCCAGATATTCTCCTTGCCATTCGCTGCCCAGACGTCGGCGGATTCCGCCATCGCCGAAGACGGTGTAATCGGATAGATCGAGCAGATCTCACTGACGGCGTAGGCCACTCGCGCGACCGCTTCATTGCCCTCCAGGGCACGTTTCTCGGTCATGTGCTCGCTCCTTCGGTGCCAGGCTCGTCGAACATTTCAATCGCGTGGCAGGGACATTGCTCGAAGCACACGGCACAACCTGTGCATTTGTCGAAATCGAACTCGTAGCGCTTGCCCGGGCCGAGCTTGATGATCGCGCCCTCGGGGCACGCGCCATAGCAGCCGTCACACTCAAAGCAGTTTCCGCAGGACAGGCAGCGTCCTGCTTCGAACAGGGCCTCGGACTCCGACAGGTTCTGCATGATCTCGTCAAAACCTTCGCGATCGGCGATCGGCAGACGTTCCTGCTCAACCTGCGGTGCGTGCGTGCGGTACCAGAGATGCAGGCGTTCGTGACCGATCAATTCGTTGCGGGGACCGCGGCGATACCTGGAGTCGTTGAGATAGGCGTCGATGTGCCTGGCGGCGTGTTTACCGTGCCCTACGGCAATCGTTACCGACCGATCCGTCGGCACCATGTCACCGCCCGCAAAGATGCCGTCATGACCGGTCATCATGTTGTCGTCGACTATGACGGTGTGGTCCCACTCGAATTCGATGCCGGGGACAGACTCCAGGAAAGCGGTATCAGTATCCTGCCCGACCGCCAGGATCAGGGAGTCAGCTTCGAGCTCTTCATACTTTCCGGTAGGCTGCGGTCGACCGTTCTCGTCGAGTTCCATTACTTCGACCTTGAAAGTGGATTTGTCGATCTCCTTGATCGTACGCAGCCAGTTGATCTTGACGCCCTCTTCGAGCGCCTCGTCCGCTTCGAAATCGTGTGCCGGCATGCTGCCGCGATCGCGGCGATAGATAATCATTGCCTCCATCGCGCCAAGGCGCTTCGCCGTGCGTGCCGCATCCATGGCTGTGTTGCCACCACCGTAAATAGCGACCCGGCGCCCGATTTTCGGCGCCTCACCTTCTTTGGCCTGGCTCAGGAAGCTCACGGCGTCGAGGATCTTGCCGGCGTCGCGATTCGGAATATCGATCTTCTTGCTGATGTGCGCGCCAACCGCGACAAACACTGCGTCGAAACCGCCCTCTTCTTTTTCCGTCAGAACATCCTCGACACGATGATTCAGGGAAAAAGAAGAG
>Ga0209456_10000021_pt1 | contig 73250 bp, 71 predicted proteins | sample COG_11_FD_184755 | JGI IMG/M metagenome (GOLD analysis project Ga0209456, IMG submission 184755) | Pelagic marine sediment microbial communities from the LTER site Helgoland, North Sea, for post-phytoplankton bloom and carbon turnover... | ecosystem: Environmental > Aquatic > Marine > Neritic...
GCGCGAAAGTCTGATACTAACCATTACATTTCCTGTGCAAAAAGAGGCAGACATGCCTTGACTCGGGCCGGCCCGAGTAGACGGCGCATTGTACGGGATTTGCGCCAAATGTGAAGTATTTTGTGGGCTAAAATATACTTCTATTTCAGAGACTTACATCGAGGACCCGGCGGGGCACGTCGAAATCCGCGAAAAAGTAGGCGAAATGACCGCCAATCGGGCCGATTTAACGAAATCCCGGCGGCATCCCGCCAGGCGGCATCCCGCCGCCGGGCATGCCGCGCATGAACTTCTTCATGCCGCCTTTGGAGACCTTTTTCATCATCTTCTCCATCTGCAGGTGCTGCTTGAGAAGCCGGTTCACGTCCTGGATCTGTTGTCCCGCGCCAACCGCAATCCGCTTTTTCCGGGAACCGTTGATGGTCTTCGGGAACCGCCGCTCGGTGGGCGTCATGGAATTGATGATCGCTATCTGGCGGCGGATCTTGAGTTCATTGGCGCTGTCCTGCAGCGCGGCCGGATTGACGTTACCGGGCAGCGGCAGCTTTTCCAGCATCGACGCGAGCCCGCCCATGTTCATCATCTGCTCGAGCTGATCCCTGAGATCGGACAGATCGAAGCCCCTGCCCTTCTTGAGCTTTTTCGCGAGCTTCTCGGTCTTGTCCTTGCTGACCTTGTGTTCGATCTCCTCGACCAACGACAGCACGTCGCCCATGCCGAGGATACGGGACGCCATCCGATCCGGATGGAAAACCTCCAGCGCCTCGACCTTCTCGCCAACGCCCATGAAGCGAATGGGTTTTCCCGTGACCTCACGAACGGACAGCGCGACACCGCCTTTGGCATCGCCATCCGCCTTGGTCAGCACAATACCGGTCAGCGGCAGGCTGTCATTGAACGACGTTGCCGCGTTGACCGCATCCTGTCCCGCCATGCTGTCGACGACGAAGAGAGTCTCATGCGGGCCCGCCGCTTTATGGACCTCGATGACCTCGTCCATCATTTCGGTATCGATGTGCAGGCGCCCCGCCGTGTCGACTATAAGCACGTCGGCATGCAGGCGACGGGCTTCGTCAAGCGCCCGATCGACGATCTTCGTCGGCTTTTCGGAGGCCTCGCTGGCACAGTGCAGGGCACCAACTTCGCCAGCCAGGGTCTGCAACTGCAATATCGCGGCCGGGCGATGGACGTCCACGCTCACGAGCATGACTTTCTTCTTGTCATGTTCGATCAGGCGCCGCGCCAGTTTCGCCGCTGTCGTGGTTTTGCCCGCACCCTGCAGTCCCGCAAGCAGGACGACGACGGGCGGCTGCGCCCGGAGATTCAGCGGCTCGGTTTCGGAACCGAGAATGCGCACGAGCTCGGCGTGGATGATCTTGACGAGCTCCTGTCCGGGAGTGAGGCTCTTCCCGACCTCCTCGCCAAGCGCGCGCTCACGGATACGATCAATGAACGTCTTGACGACAGGCAGCGCCACGTCCGCCTCCAGCAGGGCGAGACGCACCTGCCGCAGCGTATCCTTGACGTTCTTTTCGGTCAGCCGGCCCTTGCCGGTCAGCTGACGCGCCGCGTCCGAGAGGCGGCCGCTCAGATTTTCAAACATGCGCGCATTCTAGGCGCGTACCGGGAAACAGGCAATCGGGGTTGCGACGCCGCAGCGCTTCTACAAATTGAGGATGGTCCCTGCGGACAACATCTGGATGTTCTTGTCGGGAGCCGCCCGCGTGACCTGCTCGTAGATCCTCGATTCCTCTCCCGGCTTCATTCCCGTGATCCAGATCTCGGGTTCGTGCCGCAGGCGTTTCAGATCCTCCGTCAACGTCTGCGGCGTGTAGTGGCCGGAGTCAGCGGCCAGTTCGGCCATCTCATCGGGAAACGACACTTCGATGACGAGCACGCGCAGGTCGTCGCAGGCGTTGAGAACCGGCCAGAGCGTTTCGTTGGTCTTGGTATCGCCACTGACGGCAAATGCGCCGCCCGAGTTCTGCACAGTGAATCCAAGTGATGGTACGGAGTGCATGACATCGACCGCGTAGAACTCGCGGTGGCCAATCGTGATCGTGTCTCCCGGACTGCAAACGCGGTAGCGAAGCATCGGGTTGTGGGCCGTGGGCAACCTCGAGAAATCCGGCCAGATCACGCCATTGAAAAGATGGTCCTGCACTGCTCGCAGGGTTTCCTCGCGCGCGTAAACCGTGAGCGGCATATCGAAGTTCTCGTCGAACACGCGATCAACCAGCATAGGCAACCCGGCAATATGGTCCAGGTGTGCGTGTGTCAGGAATACATGGCGGATGGAATCGAGATCTTCGAGTTGCAGGTCGCCGATCCCGGTACCTGCATCGATAAGCACATCGTTATCAACCAGCATCGCGGACGTCCGCGAGCCGGCGCCGATTCCGCCACTGCAACCTAGTACGCGAATTCGCATAGGGAGGGTTCTCTTAAACTCGTGCTTATGGGATGATCTGACGTTAGGTCAATGCCTGCCGGGTTTCTGTGTCTCAAATCACAATTTTTTTGCTGTACCTGTTGGCAGCCGGGGCTTACACGATGACCCGATTGCCACGGTTCGCGACGCAGGCGCGGCCCTATTTTTTCGTTGCCTGCCTGCTTTCGGCCATCGCGATCGTGCTGCACGGCGATGCGCTTTTTCCGCTGATCCTGCCGGAGAACGGCTTCGACTTGTCGGTCGGCCATTTGATCTCGATGATCGGGCTCGAACTCGGAGTCATTGCACTGATTGCCGCACTCGAACCGACCTTGCGCGGGATGAGTGCCGGAATGCTCATCCTGTCGGCGGCTACAGCGCTGCTCGTAGGATCACCAGGCGATGCGACGGCGGGCGCCGCACTCGCCTGGCAGGTACGAGCGCACATTTTGCTGGCACTATTCTCTTACGGCCTGCTGACGGTTGGTGCAATCGTCGCGGTTTATGCCCTGATCCAGGAACGTCGGCTGCAGACAGCACGAATCACACCGATGAACCAGCTTTTCGCGCCGCTCGAAACCACCGAGAAGTTGCTCATCGGCGTTGCCGGCGGTGGATTCGCCGGGCTGACCCTGGCAATCGCATCAGGGCTTTCATTCGTCAGCGATCTCCTCGAACAGCATCTCGCCCACAAATTCGCGCTCTCGCTGGTGGCATGGCTTATCTTCGGAATACTGCTTCTCGGCCGGTTCTTCGCCGGCTGGCGCGGCAAGCGTGCCGTAAAGCTGTACCTCTGGGGATTCGCAACGCTGTGCCTCGCCTACTTCGGCAGTCGCCTGGTCCTCGAAGAAGTCTTTAACCGCAGCTGGGGTTGAGACGCGCGTTCTTGACAGCCCGCGGGCAGGCTGTTGAACTGACCCGGTATTGATTATTCGGAGGCCCCTTGGGCGACGATGTTCCATTAGCAGGCCTACTTAGCCTGCTTGCTGTTTTACTGCTGCTTTCCGCGTGTTTCTCCGGCTCGGAAACGGCGCTCATGAGCCTCAACCGCTACCAGCTTCGCCACAAGGCACGTGAAGGTCACCGTGGCGCCCGACTTGCCGAAAAGCTGCTCAAGCGCCCGGATCGTGTTATCGGGCTTATCCTGCTCGGCAATAACCTCGTCAATTTCTTTGCGGCTACGCTCGTCGGGATTTACGCGTTCAAGATCGGAGGAGACCCTGCAGCGTTTCTCGGCGCAATCCTGCTAACGCTCGTTGTACTGGTATTCGCGGAAACCGCGCCGAAGACGCTGGCTGCGCTGCATCCCGAGCGCGTGGCGTTTCCGGCAGCAACCATCTACTACCCGCTGTTGATGATCACCTACCCTTTCGTGTGGCTGACGAATGCGGCCGCGAACGGCGTGCTTTTCCTGTTCGGCGTGCGTGCGAAAGACACCGAGCTCCAGGCGCTGACTCGCGAGGAACTGCGCACTGTCGTCTTTGAAGCCGGGGCGCGGATTTCCACCCGCTACCGGCAGATGCTCATCAGCATTCTCGATCTCGAGAAGGTGACCGTCGACGATGTCATGGTGCCGCACAACGAGATAATCGGTATAGACCTGGATGATGATGATGAAGCAATCCAGACGATCATCGAGCGGAGCGAACACACTCGTTTGCCGGTCTTCCGCGACAACATCGACCAGGTCGTCGGCGTCCTGCACTTGCGCAGACTCGCGAACCTCGCGCAGCAGGGGCTGAGCAAGCGGCGCCTGGAGGATCTTTTGTCGGAGCCGTACTTCGTCCCCGAAGGCACACCGCTCAGCACTCAGCTCGTCCAGTTCCAGCGCCGCCGTGAACGCATCGCATTGGTCGTCGATGAATACGGCGATATTCAGGGCATCGTAACGCTCGAGGACATTCTCGAGGAGATCGTCGGCGAATTCACGACCGACCCTGCAGACGATGGCGAAGACGTAATCAGTGAAGGAAGAGATAAATTCCTTGTCGACGCGAGTGCAAACATCCGCGAGGTCAATCGTTCACAGAACTGGGACCTGCCCACCGATGGACCCAAGACGGTTAACGGGTTGATCGTCGAACTGCTTGAGACGATTCCGGCCCCGAACACCTGTCTCAAGATCAGCGGCTACCCCATCGAGATCGTCGAGTCCGACGACAACCGTATCCGGTCGGTACGGATCGGCGAGCGAATGCCGATCGACGAGCAGCCAGGCTGACAATTACCAGGCCTCGTCCAGCGCCTCGCCGAGCCGACGCACTCCGACAACCTCGATTCCCTGCGGCGCGCGCTTCGGCACGTTGCCGGCAGGCACAATCGCACGCGTGAATCCCTGTTTCGCTGCGGCGGCAATCCGTTCAGTACCGAAGCGCACCGGCCGAATCTCGCCCGCGAGGCCGATTTCGCCGAAACAGACAACGCGTTCCACAAGCGCCCGGTCGCGAAAGCTGGAGACGATGGCGAGCAAGGTCGGCAGATCGACAGCCGTCTCGTTGATACGCAGTCCGCCAACTACATTGACGAATACGTCTTCATCGCTAACGGCAAGGCTGCCGTGCCGCTGTAATACGGCAAGCAACAATGCGAGGCGATTCTGGTCTACGCCCTGCGCAAGCCGTTTCGGGTAATTGCTGTTCCCATCGGCGACCAACGCCTGGATTTCGACGAGTAGCGGTCGACTGCCCTCCCAGGCAACCGATACGACGCTCCCGGGTTCATTCACGGAGTGACGTGAAAGAAAGATCGCGGACGGATTACTCACTTCACGAAATCCCGTCTCGGTCATGGCGAAAACGCCCATTTCTCCGCTCGCGCCAAACCGGTTCTTTACCGAACGGATCATCGTATAACGACTGGCCGGGTCACTTTCGAAATACAACACGGTGTCGACCATGTGTTCGACCACTCGCGGACCGGCTATCGCACCTTCCTTGGTCACGTGCCCGATAATGAACACAGAAACCTCTTTCTGCTTGGCGAACTGCACAATGCGGCCGACGCTCTCCCGCAACTGGGCGATCGAACCGGGCGCCGACGGCAAGTGCTCCGACGTCATCGTCTGGATGGAATCGATGACCAGTACACTTGCCTTGCATTGTTCGGCCTGCTCGAGCACGTTTTCGAGTGACGTATCGACGAGCAGGTTCATGCCAGCGGCATCCAGACCCAGTCGCAGCGAACGCTGGCCAATCTGTCGCAGAGACTCCTCGCCCGTGGCGTAGCAAATTGCGAGCTCGCCCATCAGACTGGCCGACACCTGCTGCAGCAGCGTGGATTTGCCGACGCCTGGATCGCCTCCAAGAAGCACTACCGCACCCGGCACCAGGCCGCCGCCCAATACGCGATCGAATTCGCCGAATCCCGTGGCATGCCTTTGCTCCACGTCATCGGGCAGCTCATCGAGGCGTTGCGGTGCCACCGGGCCGCGGCCGGCGGCCGCCGGAGCGCTGAAGGTCGTTTCTGTCAGGGTGTTCCAGGCCGCACATTCGGGGCACTGGCCCGCCCATTTGACGCTGTGAGCGCCACAATCACCGCAAACGTACGCCTTCTTCGCCTTTGCCACAGCGCTGCTTCCCCTGGAACAGATTTTCGGGCAGTTCACGCGACTCGTGCCCGGATTATTGTTAAATTCGCCCTGGACGGCGAGAGGTCAATAATAGCACCGGGTCCAGGGCACGTATTACATAAAAATGCCAACCCTATCTCATTACGAGTGCTGGCATTTACCTATAATTTTGCCCTTAAAACAGGTACATGAACCATTTTGAAGACCGCAAAATCCCAAACGCGAAATCGTCTCATTGCGCTCTCGTTCGTCGGCGTGCTGATGCTGCTCATCTACGGGCCGCTCGCGCAGTGGTTCGTTGTCGCCGACCGGCTGCTGTACGACTCGTTTGCCGGAGCATTGCCGACAGATCCGCTCGAGAATGCCTACATATTGAGTATCGACCCACAGCGGGTCGGAGCGGATGAAGTCCTCAACCAGTATGGAGTGGTCCTGCAGGAGCTGAGCGAACGGGAAGTGGCGCGAATTATCCTGGCCAACCCGCCCGCGTTTACGGAGTCGGAGGAGCTGCCTGGCTGGACTGCGGTGATGGCTTCGGCCGCCACAGTTTTTGTGCCGACACGGCATCGATTCGCCAACATCTCACCGAACGAAGGATTCGTGCAGGTAAATACCGACAACGACGGCGTGCTGCGACGGTCCATTCTCTGGCACCGAAACGGCGACGTGATGTCGCCGTCGTTGCCACTCGCGATCGCCTTCGCCGAATCGACGACCGCCACGGCGCCGCGCATGTCGAGGACCGATGACGCCATCTATTTTTCCAATTATGCCGAGCTTCCAAGGCTCAGCGTCTCCGAATTGTTGAGCCGATCGAAGAACACGATGCTCAGGGGCGCGACCGTGTTCGTCGATGCGGACCCGACGCTTGTTGGCGCGGCGGCAGTACTGCCCTCGGGACAGTTCGTCACCCATTCGGAATTGACCGCCGCACTGCTCGCCGATATCGAGAATGAGCGCATGATTATTGCCCCGTCGTGGGTCAAGGCGATGGAGTGGCTTGCGCCCGCGTTGCTGGCTATCGTTGCGGTGCTTTTCATGCCCGACCGCAATCGACGAGAGATCGCCGTTATGACCGTCAGCGGGATTATGCTCCTGTTGCTGTTCGAGGTCTTCCTGCTCATGGCGCTGCATGTGCGCATCGACCTCGGCAGACCGATCCTGATCTTCGCGGGTGTTGCATTGCTCAGCGCATACCTCGTGGCGGACGTGAAGAAGGTCTCCTATGATGCCTTCAAGAAAGGCTCCGACTTCCTGTCCGCAGGACGCCTGGAGCCGGCTTTCGCCGAATTCCGGCGCTGCAATCCCTCCGAGACCGTCGCCGCAGTCATGTACAAACTGTCATTGGCCTTCGAAGAACAGGCCAAACCCGAGCGCGCCGAGGCCGTTCTCGAATGGATGAAGCGCACCCATTCGGGACACCCGGATTCCGATCTTGCCAAGCAGAAGCTCAGCAGCGGGGCACCGCAGCGACTGGGTCGTTACATGATCCAGCGTCGCATCGGGCGCGGCGCTATGGGTGCCGTGTATCTCGGCAAGGACCCGCGCATCAATCGCCCCGTCGCCGTCAAGGCGATCCCGATCGAGAAAGAGTTCGAAGATGATGAGCTGAAGGAGGCCCGCCTGCGCTTCTATCGTGAAGCCGAATCCGCGGGTCGCCTTACGCACCCGAACATCATCACGGTTTTCGATGCGGGCGAAGACAAGGGACTCGCCTATATCGCGATGGAGTATGTTCCCGGTATTCCGCTAAAGGACTTTACGGATCCAAAGAGACTACTGGCGCCGAAGCGCGCCCTGGAACTATGTGCGGCCACGGCTGAAGCACTGGACTATGCGCACAACCAGGGGGTCATCCATCGGGACATCAAGCCCGCGAACCTGCTGTATAACCCGAAAGACGGCTCGCTCAAGATCAGCGACTTCGGGGTGGCGCGCATTACGGACAACAACAAGACGAAGACCGGCATCGTTCTGGGTACGCCCATGTACATGTCACCGGAGCAGCTCGCCGCAGAAGACCTTACCGGTCTATCGGACTTGTTTTCACTTGGTGTTACTCTATACGAATTGCTTGTAGGCGAGGTCCCGTTCCGCGCTTCGAACATCGCCGTATTGATGACAAAGATAACAACCGAAGATCCGGCCCCGGTATCAACCCGTCGTGCCGGAATACCACCGAGCGTCGACGCTGTACTTGCCAAAGCGATGGCGAAACAACCGAACGAGCGCTTTTCCTGCGGTGCCGAGATGGCTATCGCCCTCAGGAACTGCGCGAGAATTTCATAAGCCCTTATTGAGCGATAAAGACCGAACCTGATGAGCCTGCGCGCAAAAATTGACTTTGCAGAGATCACCGACACCGGGCGTGTGCGCGAGCACAACGAGGACGCGATCGGCTCGAATCCGGACATCGGCCTGATGGTTTTGGCCGACGGCATGGGTGGCTACAATGCGGGCGAGGTCGCGAGTGGCATTGCCGTGCAAATCGTCACGGAACTGGCTTCCGACGGCGCCAGCCGCGAAGAACGCAACGATATTGATCCGCATAGCGGCATGATGCGCCAGTCTATCGTGCTGCGCGATGCTGTCTACCGCGCCAATAAAATCATTTTCCAGACTGCTCAAAGTCAGACGCACTGCGAAGGCATGGGTACGACGATCGTCGCCTGCATGTTCTACGACGACAAGGTTTCGATCGCGCATGTCGGCGACTCGCGGGCCTACCGCTTGCGAGGCGGTCAGCTCGACCAGATGACGCTCGACCACTCGCTGTTGCAGGAACTCGTCGATCGCGGTTTCTACTCCGAAGAGGAGGCACAGCGTTCAACGAACCGGAACTACGTGACCCGGGCGCTGGGCGTGGAACCGACCGTGGAGGTCGAGGTTCACGAGCACGACGTGCTAACCGACGACGTATTTCTGCTGTGTTCGGACGGCTTGCCCGACATGGTGGAAGATGACGATATTCACTTAACTATCAGTACTTTTAATGCTAGTCTTGACGTGGTTGGTCAACAGCTTATTGACTTGGCCAACGACCACGGTGGACGAGACAACGTATCCGTGATGCTTGCGCAGGTAAAAGAACCCTTCCCCGCAAGGAAGGGTTTACTTGCAAAGATTGCGGGTTGGTTTCGTTCATAGGGATGCAGCGGTCTAAGAGCGAGAAAACATGGCACGGTTAATTCTAAGCCTGGACAATCAGGTTCTGGCTGAATACAACATGACCAAGGAGCGCTACACGATTGGGCGTCTTCCTGACAACGATGTAAGGATCGACAATCCAGCGGTGAGCGGACACCACTCGCTGATCATCAATATCCTTAACGACTCCTTCCTCGAGGACCTCAACAGCACCAACGGCACTTACGTCAATGGTAAGTTGATCAAGAAGCATGCTCTGCAACATGGTGATGTCATCACCATCGGCCATCATCAGCTCCGCTTCTCGGATCAACAGACCAATGAGTCCGAGCAGGACGAGTTCGAGAAGACGATGGTTATCCCGGCCGGGCAACAGAATGCGGAGCAACTTGCGAAAGCCGAGCGGGCTGCGGAAGCGGCTGCCGCCGAAGCCATTGCTGAAGAGGCTGCGCCGGACGTAGCGGCTGCCGTCAAACTCGATCCCGAAGAGGCCGCCGGACTCGAAGATTCGCCGCCACCAGCACCGCCGCCGCCGCCAAGGAAGGAGCCGCCACCACATTCGGCGACGCAGACCGGCATCGACCCATCAACCGCGCCGAGTGCATTGCCGCTTGCCAAGCTGCAGGTGCTCAGTGGCGCATTCGCGGGACGCGAACTCGAACTGACCAAGGCACTGACGACGCTGGGCCGCCCGGGCGTGCAGGTTGCGGCGGTCACACGGCGTGCCGAGGGCTACTACATCGTGCACGTGGAGTCCGGCACGGACGGCGACTTTCCGCTCATCAATGGTCAGCCAATCGGCGCCCAGGCGCGCAAACTCGAAGACAACGACGTGGTGCAGCTGGCGGGCGTGAAGATGGGCTTTTTCGCAGCCTAGGCGAACTCGCTGTCTTCGCGGTGCATCACGCCGCATACAAGTTCATACGGAATCGCGTTCGCCCAGGGCGCGACCTCCTCCACCGGCAGGTCGTCGCCCCACAATGTCGCTATGTCGCCTACTGAGTCTGTCGCTTCGGGGCCCAGGTCGACCGCAATCATATCCATGGAGACATTGCCAATCAGCGGCACTTTCCGGCCGTTAACCAGTACCGGCGTACCGCTCCTGAAATGCCGGGTATAGCCGTCACCGTAACCTGCAGAGATGATTCCTAGCCTGGAATTCCTGTCGCTTACGTAGCTTCCCCTGTAGCCGACCCTGGCGCCCGCATGCAGGCGCTTCACGGCAATGAGCCTGGCCTCGAATTGCATGACGGGTTTGAGCCCGATATCGGCACCGCACTCATCCGGAAACGGCGATATGCCGAACAGCGCCAGGCCTGGGCGAATCCAGTTGTCGCCCGCAAAACCGAACTCCCGCTGTGCGTCGGCCACCGCCGGCCAGCCGAATGTCGCGGGTGTGTTGCCGATACTGACCGCGCCGTCGAACCCGTCTATGAGGGGCCGGAATCGCTGTAGCTGATTCCCGGTCGCTTCGGACTGCAGTTCATCGGCGCTGGACAGGTGGGTCATCAGCCTGAGTTCGTCAACACCTGCCGAAGATACCAATCGACCGATGACGTGTGTCGCGTCTTCGGGCTCGAAGCCAAGACGATTCATCCCCGTATCAAACTTGAGCCAGACGTTTACGGAACCCGAGCTCGAATCATGCAGCAGCTCGACCTGTTCGTGGCAATGCACGACGGGCTCGAAACCGCCGGCTACGGCAGCCTGCATTTCCGCTTCATCGATAACCCCGGACAGCAACACGATAGGTGCGGCGATACCGTGATTCCTTAGCTCTATGGCCTCGGGTACGCGTGCGACCGCAAAGGCGTCGACATCCGCGAGCTGCCTTGCCACCGTCACCATACCGTGGCCGTAGGCGTTGGCCTTGATCACGGCCATAATCTTCGAGCCACGGGCCGCCGCGCGGATGGCTTCGAGGTTGTGATCGAGTGCGCCGAGCCGGATAAGTGCTCGAGCCCCGAAGGTCACTGATAGCCCTCGTCCGGAAAATCGCCGTAGGTGTCGGGAACCCAGTTTTCGAACTTGGTGTAGCGCCCGACGAAAGTCAGCGGGAAATCGCCGATCGGGCCGTTTCTCTGCTTGGCAATCGAAATATCGGCGATGCCTTTGCGCGGCGTGTCCTGGTTATAGACCTCTTCGCGATAGATGAAGACAATCACGTCGGCGTCCTGTTCGATAGCGCCAGACTCGCGAAGATCAGACATGACGGGCCGCTTGTCAGTGCGCTGCTCGACGCTGCGATTGAGCTGCGAGAGCGCAACGACCGGCAGCGACAGCTCCTTCGCGAGCGCTTTCAGGCCCCGCGAAATTTCCGAAATCTCTGTCGCACGATTCTCTTTCGTGCCCTCGACCTGCATGAGCTGCAGGTAGTCCACAACGATCAGGCCCAGGCCATGCTCGCGCTGCAGCCGTCGCGCCCGCGCACGAATCTCCGTGGGAGACATTCCGGGCGTGTCGTCGATAAAGATTGGCGCGTCTGACATCAGCTGTACGGCTGTATTGATTCGTGACCAGTCCTCGTCCGGGAAGTTGCCGGTCCTGAGGTGCGTCTGGTCGACGCGGCCCAAAGAGGAAATCATGCGGAATGCCAGCTGTTGCGATGGCATTTCCATCGAAAAGATTGCTGTCGGCACCCGGGAGCCGATGGCTGCATTCTCCGCGACGTTGACAGCCAAAGTGGTCTTTCCCATCGACGGCCTGCCGGCAATGATGACCAGGTCGCCGGCCTGCAGCCCGGCCGTCAACTTGTCGAATTCGGTATAGCCGGTCGAGATACCCGTGATGCTGCCATCAGACTGATGCAACAGGTCGATACGATCGACGGCTTCCGGGAGAATCTGCTTCAGCGACTGAAAGCCCTTGCGCCCGCGGCTGCCCTTCTCTGCGATCTCGAACACGAGCCGCTCTGCGTCATCGAGTACTTGCGACGCGCTACGGCCATCGGTGGCGAAGGCGCTGCCGCTAATTTCGTTGCCGGCATTGATCAGCGCTCTGAGCGTCGCCCGCTCGCGCAGGATTTTGGCGTAAGCCCTGGCGTTCGCCGCCCCGGCAGTCTCGTTCGCGAGCGTGGCGAGGTATTCCAGGCCGCCGGCCTGATCGAGTTCGCCCCGGTTGTCGAGATACTCGGAGACCGTAACGACGTCGCAGGGGCTCCCGTCTTCTATGAGGTTGCCGATCGCCTTGAAGATCAGCCGATGATCCTTGCGGTAGAAGTCCTCGCCGACGACCACGTCGGCGACCTTGTCCCAGGCTTCGGCATTCAACATCAAACCGCCGATCAGCGCCTGCTCGGCCTCGATGGAGTTCGGCGGTATCTTGAGGCGCTGCTCAGCGCCTTCGTCAGTAAAGCCGTCGTCCAAAGCTCGGACCATTCGATGAATTCCCCGTAGATATCAACCCTGATTCTAAGGTACCACAGGGGTCCTTAGTCGGCAGCTACTACGTGAACCAGGACCTCGCCTTTGACGTCGCTGTGCAAATGCACACCGATCGGGAAGTCACCGAGCTCATGAATCGGGCCATCCGGCATACGAATCTCCGCACGTTCGACCTCTACCTGAACGCCGGCAAGCGCTTCGGCGATATCGATAGGTCCAACCGAGCCGAACAGCTTACCCTCGCTGCCTGCATTAGCCGCAATAACGACTTCCAGGCCCTCGAAAGATTTTGCCCGCTCCTTTGCTTTCGCCAGCTCTTCGGCCGCGGCCTTCTCGAGCTCGGTACGACGCGCCTCGATCGCCTTCATGTTCTCGGGTGTCGCGAGCGCCGCTTTGCCCTGCGGCAGCAGGAAATTGCGGCCGTAGCCCGGCTTGACCTTGACCAGGTCGCCAATGCCACCCAGGTTCTCGACGTTTTCCAACAAAATAACGTTCATAGTTTCGACCTTGTTAAGCTCTCTTCATACGACGCCGGAATCCAAACCATGCGTCGGTGTAACCAAAAACCGCCAGCGCCGTCATCAACAACACCTGCAGGAATGGCAGCAGCACATACACGGCGACCAGCGCCGCCAGCGGCAAAATGCCTTCCCCATGCATCCAGTGCACGATCGCGAGGCCCTGTACCCAGAACATCACGAAGATGACGAACGCTGTATTCTGTATCCAGGCAGCTTCCACCAGGAACGCCAGCACAGAGGCCAGCGCCAGAGTGAACGCGATGACACGCCCCAAATTCAAGTCACGAAACCGGCCATATTCGGCGATTTCGATGGGCAAGCGTCTATAAAGCGCATACCCGAGTAATAATCCAACGATGTACAACATCCAGAACGCCAACGCGGCCGATATTGTCATCACCTCTGCCGTGAACAACTCGGTGTTCAACTGCAGGTTGTTCTGCTCTGCGAGCAGCTTCATCTGTTCGAGATACGGTTGCCAGAATGCGACCGGATCCGTGACGACGATGTAAAATCCCAACATCGCCAGTATCGTAACTATCACCGAAACCTGCATAACGAGCGTCAGCGACCGCAACCTCACCAGCAAAGCAGTCAGCAGGAACACGGGGACCCACGTCCCTGCCGCCAACGCCACGATCGATTCGATCGACACCCCGAAAAGCAACGACACCGTCAACAACACGGCCGCGGCGATCAGCGCTTCGATCAGCGCGAGCCTGAGTCCTTGCGCCAGCACCAGCAGCGCCATGATGACCCCGCTGGTGAGTTGCGGCGCCGGCAGTAACAGCGTTACTGCCAGGCCCATGACGGCGTTTTGCGGTCGCAGAACGAGCCACGCGGCGATCGCCTGCACCCTGACCTCCGACTAGTGTCGGTCCGTGTACGGAAGCAAAGCGAGGTAGCGAGCCCGCTTCACGGCTGTTGCCAACTGGCGCTGGTAATGCGACTTCGTGCCCGTAATACGGCTTGGCACGATCTTGCCGGTCTCGGTTACGTAAGCCTTTAGCATGTTGAGATCTTTATAGTCGATCTCCTTGACGCCTTCGGCAGTGAAACGACAGTACTTACGCCTGCGTGAATAACGACTCATTGCATTTCTCCTCAGGCGCTCTTCGCAGCAACTTCTGCTGCCTTATCAGTGTCTTCAGCCGCAGCCTCGGTTTTCTCTGCGTCTGCTGTCGCGGTCTCCTCGGCGGGTGCTTCTGCAGCCTCCCCGGACTTCCCATCTTCTGCGGGCTTCTCTTCCGCGGGCTTCTCTTCCGCGGGCTTCTCTTCCGCGGGCTTCTCTTCCGCGGGCTTCTCTTCCGCGGACTTCTCTTCCGCGGGCTTCTCTTCCGCGGGCTTCTCGTCCACGGGCTTCTCTTCCTCGGACTTCTTCGCCGCGGCAGATTCGCTGCGCATCGCGGCTTCGGCAGCTGCTTTGGCCTCACGCCGCTGCTGCGCTTCCTTTTCCTTGGCTTTCTCTTCGGCGACGGCTACGGCCATCGGCGATGCCTCGGCTACGGCTTCGTCGCGGGCAATCACGAGGTGACGCAGCACGGCGTCATTGAACTTGAATGCACTCTTGATTTCCTTGATCACGGGGAAATCGCACTCGACGTTCAGCAGAGCGTAATGTGCTTTGTGGATTTTGTTGATCGGATGGGCCAGCTGGCGTCGGCCCCAATCTTCCGAGCGATGAATGTTGCCGCCCGACTCGGTCACCATGCCCTGGTAGCGCTCTACCATGGCAGGAACCTGCTCGCTCTGGTCCGGATGGACCAGAAACACTATTTCGTAATGTCTCATTGTCTTCCCTTGTGGATGAAATCGGGTCCGGCACCCTGACGCAAATCAGGCCAACCCTGCCGATTACAGCTACCCGGCTTCCCGGTGCAGCAAGAGTATTAAAAAAACCGCCCTACCAGGGCGGGAGGCGAATCCTACCCAAGCCTGAGGCGTGGTGCAAGCCATAATGAGCCGGTTTTCAAGGCCCTGTCAGCCCCTCTGCCGCAGGATCTCGTACAGGCAGATGCCCGTGGCCACGGAGACATTGAGGCTCGAGACGACCCCGTGCATCGGCAGGCTCACGAGCGTGTCGCAGCGATTCGCGATGCCTTTGCCAAGGCCCGTATGCTCGCGGCCCATAACCAGCGCCATGGGACCTGCAAGGTCCGCCTCGAACAGGCTGCTGTCAGCCTTGTCGCTGGTACCGATACAGCGGACGCCATAATCGGCCAGCCAGCCCATCACGCGCCCCAGGTTGGCCACCGCAGCGAAGGGCAATTCCTCGGCGGCGCCAGATGCCACCTTGCTCACCGTCGGGCCGAGCCCGGCCGCGCCATGGCGTGGCACGACAACGGCATCAACGCCCGCCGCATCCGCCGTGCGCATGCAGGCGCCGAGATTGTGCGGGTCCTGAATGCCATCCAGGATCAGCAGCAACATCGGATCACCTTTCTGCAGCCGGTCCTCAACGAGCGTTCGCAACGCGCCCTCGTCGAGCAGCGTACTGCGCCTCACTTCAGCGACAACGCCCTGGTGACGCGCCTCGCCACTAATCTGCGTCAGCCGCGCGCGATTTGCGGGTTGTATCTCGATTCCAGCCTGGCGGGCCGTTGTGATGATCGCCTGCACACGCGGATTGGCCGTCTGGTATTCCGCGTAAAGCTGCCGTATTTCGGCCGTATCGCCGGTCAGCAATTGCTCGACCGAACGCAGTCCGGAGATGTAGTGCGCCTTGTTCATCGTCGTTTTTTCTGCTGCCGACTCTCAGCAGGCCGAAAGTCGATGCGCCGGGTTTCCATGTCGACCCGATGTACCCGGACGCGCATGGACTCGCCGAGATGGTAACTGTGCCCGCTGCGCTCGCCGATAAGGCGCTGCGTGCCTGCGTCATACTGATAGTAATCGTTCGCAAGACTCGTAACATGCACGAGGCCATCGACGAGGAGCTCGGTAATCTGTACGAATACGCCGAAATTGGTGACACCGGTTATGACACCGTCGAATTCGTCACCCAGGTGTTGCTCCATGTACTGGCATTTCAGCCAGGCCTCGACCTCCCGCGTCGCGTCCTCGGCCCGTTTCTCGTGCGCCGACGTGATCGTGCCGAGGCGCTCCATTTCGCGACCACCGTAGTCGAACTTGCCCGGCTTGCCGCCGCGGACGATGTGCCGTATGGCACGATGCACGAGCAGGTCCGGGTAGCGACGAATCGGCGACGTGAAGTGCGCGTAGGAATCGAGCGCCAGGCCGAAATGCCCGATGTTGGCCGGCGAATATTCGGCGTGGGTCAACGATCGCAGCATCGTCATCATGATGGCCGCACTGTCCGGTCGGTCCGCGGTTTGCCGGATCAGCTGCGTGAAATGCCGCGGTTCCACGTGTTGCGGATGCGCCACTTTCAGGCCAAGCGAGACGAGATACAGGCGCAGGTCGCTAAAGCGGTCCTCGTCGGGCTTGGCATGCACCCGGTAGAGCCCGGGAATCCGGTGCTGCTTCAGGAACTTCGCCGCCTGAACATTGGCCGCAATCATGCATTCCTCGATCAGCCGGTGCGCATCATTGCGTGGCACCACTTCGATGCGATCGATCTCGCCGTCCTCGTTCAGTTTGAACTTCGTCTGCGGCAGGTCAATCTCAATGGCACCGCGTCGGCCCCGGGCCTTGGCGAACGCCTTGTACAGGTCATGCAGCTCCCTGATCGCAGGCTGCAGGGATTTCGGCACCGATTTCGTCGATCGGCCTTCGAGGAAGGCACTCACCTGGCCATAGGTCAACCGCGCCTTCGAACGCATGACGGCCTCGAAGAAATCCGCGCGCGTTACCTTGCCCTCGCCGTTGACCCGCATTTCACAGACCATGCAGAGGCGATCCACCTTGGGGTTAAGCGAACACAAGCCATTCGACAGGACCTCCGGCAGCATCGGCACGACGCGATCAGGAAAATACACCGATGTGCCGCGCCTGGTCGCCTCCTTGTCGAGCGCAGAACCGACCTTCACGTAATGCGAGACATCGGCGATCGCGACCAGCACGCGCCAGCCTCCGCCCGATTTTTCACAGAAGACCGCATCGTCGAAGTCTCGCGCGTCGGCCCCGTCGATCGTGACGAGATTCACCTCTCGCAGGTCGACGCGACCGCGCTTCGCCTTGGTTGGCACGGTAGTACCGAAGTGCTCTGTCTCGTTCAGGACCGCGCGCGGCCACTTGTTGGGGATCCCATTCGAGTGGATCGCAATGTCGGTCGCTATACCCTTCTCGTCGAGCGATCCGATGACCGTGGTGATCCGACCCGTAGCCTGCTCGACCTGGGTCGGGTAATCGAGAATCTCGGCGACGACCATTTCGCCGGCCTTGGCACCTCCGGCCTCACCCTTCGGTATCAGCACGCGGTGCGCGAGTCTCGGATTATCCGGGATGACGAGCCCAATACCGCGCTCGCGGATGAACTGGCCGGCAATCTCGCGGGTGCCACGTTCGAGCACATCGACGAGTTCGCCTTCTGCGCGCCCCCTGCGGTCCATACCGGTGATCCGGATTGCGACGCGATCACCGTCGAACAGCGGTCGCATCTCGCGAGCCGAAAGGTACACGTCGTCCGCGTCGCCGTCATCGCGGACGACAAAGCCGAAACCGTCCCGGTGGCCACTGACCGTGCCTGTCACGAGATCCAGCTTGGCGGTCAGGCAGTACTCACCGCGCCTGTTCTCGAGGATCTTACCGGACCGGACCATCGAGCGGAGGCGGTCCACCAGCATCGACCTCATGCGCTGCCCTTTGAGTCCGAATCCCTTGAGGATAGCGTCGGCCTTCAGCGGCTTGCCCGCGTCGCTGAGAAAGTCGATCAACTCGTTAGGGCCAGGGATCGGGTGCTTGTAATCCTTGCTCTTGGTCTTCTTTTCGGTTTTCTTCTTTCGACGGGCCAAGTGTTGCAGCTCCCAGGCAAATGACGCCAAATTGGCAATTGACAGATCGCGACCGCTTTGAGTACAGTGCGCCACCCGCAGGAACTGCAATTGTACGCGGTTCGGCCTGCCCAGGTGGCGGAATTGGTAGACGCGCGGCGTTCAGGTCGCCGTGTCCTTACGGATGTGCGAGTTCGAGTCTCGCCCTGGGCACCAGTTACGAGAAAGCCCGCATCAAGCGGGCTTTTTTTTGCCTCGCAACGATCATTCACTATTCGAGCTGCCCCAGCCTGTCCCCTTGCAGGTACTTCCTGCCGACCTCGGCATCGAGCACGACGTTCTTGTCCTGGAACAGCATCACGATATCGGAACCACCGAACAGGAAGTAGCCGAACTCGTCGCCCTTCTGCAGCATCGCTCCCTCCTCAGGCGTCAGGTTCACCGATGATACGTACGCCATGCCGATCGGCAGCACGGCAACCAGCCCTACCTCAGGGGAATCGATCACGATCAGTCCGCGCTCCTGGTTGAATTGGTAGGTATCGCCATCGACCACATTCAAGGTACCGTCCGGCTCGCGGAAAACATCCATGTAGACCCGGCCGTGGATGTTACGCACTTCCATAACCTCACCCGCGACCGGCACGTGATAGCGATGATAATCATCAATGTAGAGGAAGCTATGCGTGTAGATACCGTTGCTAAACGCATCTTCGTAAGGACTGCCGGCCAACAGCTCGGATATCGCCCAGTTGACCCCTTTGACCGTGATGTTGGAATCCTCGTCGATAGGCCACTGGCCCATGAAGACCGCATCTGCGGGCGACACGACGACCCCGTCATCGCGAGGATCAGCGATCGGGCGCTTGCCGGGGCGTACTTCCCTCGCAAAAAACTGGTTGAACGTCAGCCAGCCGCTGGGCCCTTCGAAATAGTCCTCGATCTTGTAATCGGGTGACGACGTAAACGTGTCGATCCCCTGCGCCGAAGCCGGTGTATCGAGGAATGCGCCCCACGCTTCGGCGAGATGGTTCATCCAGGCATTGAACTGCTCGTCCTGGTTCAGGAAATCATCGGGTGCCTGGTTGACAACGAAATAGAATGCCAGGGCCCTTGGCACGATATCCCGCTCGAACGGAATCAGCGTTACGACCTCGTCCAGGTAGTCCAGGAAGGAATCGACATCTGCAATGCCCTCTACCGCCGCATTGTCTATAGCGCCCTCGAGCGCCGCTTCCAGGTCCGGGCGCTCGCCCAGGAGAACAACCAGTTCATCGACGACCGGCTCATGTCCCTGGACTGCCGTCGTTTCGGTCACGCTCTCGCTTTGACATGCAGCGAAAAGAACGATCACGGCAAGACCAAACAGCTTCCTGGTGTTCTTCGGAATAAACATAGTCATTACCTTCTCTCCGGAAGATTCCGGAATTCTTTCGCAGGACTGCAGCACGTCAATTCCGGGTTGTACCTAAGGCTGACGTGCAAACTTTTCTCCTGCAAGTGTTATGTAGATCGCGGCGGACATGCCCGAGACACCGAACAACATCGTCATAACCACGATCTGGTACTTGGCGGCGACGATCGGCGATACGCCCGAGAGGATCTGACCCGTCATCATTCCGGGCAACGCGACGACTCCAACCGCGAGCAGAGAATTGATCATCGGGATCATCGCAGCCTGCAGGGCGATACGCCGCGACTCGTGGAATGATACGCCCCGCTCCGTTTCTGCCTGGAGCCGTTCGGCAGCAAGACTGACCGTATTCATCGCACCTGCGAAGATCATCCCAGCCAGCGGAATAAGGTAGCGCGGACTGAACCAGGGTTCGACTCCGATGACCAGCTGGCTGACCATTGCCAGCGTCAGGACACCACTGACAGCGATCGCGACGAAAGCGCTGCGATAGACATGCGCCTGCTTTTTTCGAATGGGCCTGATCGCGATCCAGCTTGCAACGAAGAGCATCACGGCCAGCACGGCGACAATGATCCCGGGTTCGTCAGCCTCGAAAATGTAGACGAGGACATAGCCGATCATGAGCAGCTGGAGCAGCATCCGGGCTGTGGCGTATAGCGCGGTCTTCGCCCCTGCCGCCCAGCGATACATTATTACGACGGCGACGGCTGCTGGCAGGAAAGCCAACAGGAGCCCTTGCCAGGTGATCACCTGCACGGCTGAATTCATCGTTCTGTCCCGAAGAACCTTTATTCGCAGTGTAGACGAAAAGGCCCCCGATTCGGGGGCCCTGTCGTAGAACTGTTAGTCGACCCGATCAGGCTAGTCGGACTCCGCCACATGATGATGCCCGACCTCGGTCACTGCATGCGCAACTTTGGAAATGTACTTCTTCCAGACCGCCTCGGCCTCGTCAGCCCCACCTTCCTGCTCAGAAAGCGCCGCAAACCATTTGACGTCGTTCGGTGAACGGTACCACTCGAGGTCCTTCATACCCCCGGCCATTTCCCACACAAACGCTGCGTCCCACTTGCCGGTCTGGTAATGGATTTCCATGACCGGCCCCGGCGTTCCCGCTTTCGCGCCGGCCGGCTTGAAGTGCTCCGTGATAATCTCCATCGCGGATTCCCGTTGACCGGGTTTGAACTTTACATGCGTAACACTCAGGTATTTCGCATCGTCGCCCTGGGTTACGGGCCCTTCGTCATCGTCCTGGGCGAATACGGAACCCGAGAACAACGCGAACGCGGCCAACACGGCAATCGAATTGCCGAGAGATACTGTGGTTTTCATTTTTTCCCCTTTGCTTTGGATTTTTCGTTTTTATTTTGAACGCAAGGTTCAGTGCTTGCAGCATAATACAGGCGGTCAATTTAAGCGAATGTCAGCTCTGTGCAGTCTCGCGCTCCCGGCGGGATTCGATCTGTCGTTGCACTTCTTCGAACAAGTCATCGCGCAGGCCCGCAATCTTGAAAAGTTCCACGACCGTGAAGAACGGTGCTGCAAGATTCGCCTGGATGGGATGCTTTACGAGGACAGGCATCGACTTCTCGACGGCGTGACCTATGAACTGCGCGATGTAACCACCAAAAAAACACGCCGCCGCAATTATCCATCCGGCATTGCCGGGAAGGTTGCCGAGCCAGGACGCGAGCATTGCGATCAGAAAACCAGCAATAAGAAACGCCAGCGCGAACCAGACATCCAGGGTGACGTAGAAGAAAAAGAACACGAGCAGTAATACGTGCGCGAGGCTGAATGACACATCATTAACAGCGAAACCAACCCACGTCAGGGGAATCATGACGCCCAGCATAATCGTAGGAATTCCGATCATGTGAATGAACACGTTGAACGGATGCTGATGCGATGCTGCGTATCCTGTCAGCATGTCCATGAGCTTTCCGGATGCTTTCATCTTCTGTCTTATCCCCGATAACGGCTCCGCAAATCTAGCATGAATCGGTATACTGTTGACTACCCCTTCAAACATCGAGGTCGCGCTCCATGACGTTGCTGACCGTCGGCATCGCTCTTTTCTGCCTGCTGCACCTGGTTCCTGCAATGCAGCCTCAATTCCGGGAAGACCTGCACGGGAAACTCGGTGAGAATGCGTATCGCGGGCTGTTCTCCCTGCTGATCGTGGGGTCGCTCGTCGTGATCGTTTTCGGCTGGAAATCCGCCTCGCCAACACACGTCTACGTGCCACCGCTGCAGAGTGGTCCGCTTGCGTCGGTGCTGATACTGGCCGGCCTGGTACTTTTTTTTGCGGCGCAGACGAACGGCAATATCAAACGCATTGTCAGGCATCCCCAGATGACGGGTACGATGCTCTGGGGTATCGCGCATTTGCTCCTGAACGGCGATTCCCGTTCGGTCGCACTTTTCGGCAGCTTAACGGTCTGGGCGTTGCTCGAGATAGTGTTGATCAACCGACGTGACGGCGCCTGGGAAAAACCCGGACCCGCGGGGCTGAAGAACGATCTGATCCCGGTCGTAGCCGGTGTCGTAGTATTCGGCGCAATCATGCATTTTCACGCCACGCTTTTTGGCGTGTCAGCTTACCCGAGCTGAGACGACGACGCCCCGGAGACTGCGTTGCAAAAGACTCTGCTATTTATCGCGCTGGTCCTGGCAATAAGCTGGCTCGTAATGCGAATCCTGCGAAGCGACTCGAAGAGCGAGAAGCCGCCGGCGGGACAGCTTACGGAGGGAACGTCTGCGTACCACGCCGTCTCGTTGCAGTACTCCAGCAATGCCTGCGATGCCGCCAAGGCGATGACCGGACGTCGGTTCCTGTCCAGCGCTGCGCCGAGGCTGCCGCTGCCCGAGTGTAACGCACTCGAGTGTCGCTGCCGGTTTACGCACCACGATGACCGCCGCACGGGCAAAGACCGCCGCAGTCCGTTCTCTCCGGCCCGACCGACCGAGTCGACCGGCACCTTCAGGGCCGAACGCCGACAAAGAAAAGATCGGCGTAAAGACGCCGATCCCGAAGACTTCTAAGCACCGGTTCCCGGCTAGTAGCCGTAGTCGACGAGCACTACCTGGTAGTTCTCCAGTTCAACCTGGTGGCGAGCGCGTTCATCGTACAGGCCTTTGATCTCTGCCTCGATTTGACCCGTACGCTCGGACATTTCCTTGAGATCCAGCAACAGTACGACCCGCTCCTCGGCGGTCGTCTCGCTGCTGATCAACGCGACCTCTTTGGCGGACATATCGTCCCTGATACGATCCAGCTCATTTTCCCTGGCGTTGATCGCGTTGGTCGCGCGATTGACGTTCGCTCGCAGTGAGTACAGCTGGTACCCGGCGCCGTAGGCGTCGAGGAAAGCCGCTTCGTTGTGCGCGCTGCAGACCCCGTTGTATCGGTACCCACTGGAGCCGACGTTGAAGCCGCGGCCCGGCTGGCAGTACTCATCGAGGCCTTGCGCGCGGCCGTGCTGGTATGCTGCGAAATCCGGTGTTACACCGTGTTTTGCGCAGGCCTTGCGACGCGCGCCGAGTTGATCCGACGTGTAGCCACGAGCGCCATCCTCATAGCCTATGGCTTCCCAGTCGCTTGTCAGGCACTCATCGCCACTCATCGTGGCACAGCCACTCAGCCCAGCGAGAGCCAGGACCGTCAATATCAGTTTCAGATGCCTCGTCATAACCCACTCCATCAATTCGGTACGCTCGATGCCTGTCACCGACGCTACCCTCAGGTGCTCGAGAGCGCCGTGATGACATTCACAATTACTCCTGTATCACTGAACGGCAGCTGAAAACCGGGTACTCGGGCGGGCCGGGCGGCCTGTCATTGTGAACTGCGTCACAGTTCCCCGGCGTTGCGGCGGATACGCTGAGAATTCACCAAAGGGAAATCGGGTTCACACGGATGGACATTGAGGCAATCAGCGGCGCGGCCACTGTCGCGCTCACGAGCACTGTCGTTTTCCTGCTCATCGCCAAGTTCTGGAGTGCGCTTTCGCGTACCGTAGGATCCGGACCCAATTTCGCCGACAGCATCATGCACGAGGCCGCGCAGCGCTTTCGTGACGAACTCGAGAAGCTGTCTACAGCACAGTCCATCTACCTTGGCGGCGCGCTGGTGTTCGCAATGCTGTTCACGGCTGCGTACGTGCTGCGGGCACAGGAACTATTCATCGGTTACCCGGCCTGGCAACTGTATCTGCAACTCGCGTTCCTCGCGCTGGCACTGACATTCGCCGTATACCAGCTTGGAACGACTTTCATCGCAGGACGCCAGGTGCGCTTCCAGCGCGATGCGAACATCGCGATCGGCCACCAGTTGCACCAGATCTCGAGCGGGATTACGCGTGTCTTCCACGATGTAGAGACAAGCGCCGGTGTCATCGACCACGTCTTCGTCGGTCAGAATGGTATCTACGCAATTAACGTCGTCGCGAAACGCGGCGGCAAAGGCAATACGGTTCGCCTGCAGGACAACGCCCTGCATTTCCCCAATGCGAAGCTCAAGTACTCCATTGTGGATATGGCAGCCAGGACCGTGCGACTCGAAAAAGACTTCGGAAAACTACTCGGACACAAGGTTCGAGTACGTTCGGTCATCGCCGTACCCGGTTGGGGCATCGGTGAACAAAGCAGCGAACACCATCTGCTGGTCAACGAGCGCAACGTCGCAATGTTGCGTGGCTGGCGCGACAACTCGGATCACCTGATGAACGAGGACGTGGGCGCCCTGCAAAAAGAACTCACGGCCAAGTGCCTGCGTTCAGTCTGAGTCAGGCAGCGCCCTCCGCCGCTTTCGTGAGCTGACTCTGCGCATCCGCGAACTGCCGTGCCGCCTTTTGCATGTAGGTTTCCGCTTCCTTGTCGTAACCGTCAACGGACGACGACCAGACTCGATTGATGTAACGCTCACCTGCCGCGAAACTGCTCATGATGTCGGCATAGGCCTGCAGGCCGAACAGGTGCACCATACTCTCACGCGCATCAGCGAACCGCCGCAGATCTTCGCGGAGCCGATTGTCGATCTCGGCGCGCAACGCCTCCCCTTCCTGCTTCGATGTGGTCGTCATCCTCTGCAGATCGCGGACGACATTATCGAGCGACTGACGCAGCTCGTTGCGATTGGTTTCGAGCACGGTTTCGGACTGGGCGTGCGCGCTTTCAGCCCGCTTGACCATGACGATTCCCGCGATCGCGGCGAGCGCCGCGAGCACGAACATCGTCCAGTTGACACTCTCGACATCCAGCGCGGTTGCGTACGCTCCCACAAGGAAACCCGCGACGATTAATACAAAACCGGTTGATTTCATAATCGAACTCCCGCTACAGCGTGTCCAGGACCATGCCAATTGCGTGGCCGACACCGACCAGCGCTTCGCCGACGATAAGTCCCGCGGCAATGGGTATACCAATCTGTTCGCTCCAGTTCTTGCCTTTGAACCGATCGGCAAGCTCCCTGGCGAGCGTACCCAGCGAATATGTCAGCACGATATTGAAGGGCAGGTAGAAGCCGAGGCCCACGGTGATGCCGAGGCCGCCCATGAGTGCCGACAACACGCCGCCAAGCACGGCGCCGGCGGCATATTTTTCCGTCGGCACATCACCGCCCATGATGCCGTCGATGGTGCTCGCGAGCGCTTGCGCCTGCGGAGCCGGCAGAGTCTCGGATCCCAGTCCGTGCGACTTGTCGAGCACGAAGATCACAAAGATAACCACGATCGGTCCGAGCCATGCGCCGATGAACTGCCCGAGCTGCTGCATGCGCGGCGTTGCACCGACGAGGTAGCCGGTCTTGAGGTCGAGCATCAGGTCGGTAGCTTGCGACATCGCAACGCACATTGCGGCCCCAACCATGAGCGCAGCGACGATCGAGTCGGCACGGTCCATGCCCAGTGCCTGCGTCAAAACGATGAGCAGGGTAATGCCAACGAGCGTCATGCCCGACAGCGGTGACCAGTTCGTTCGACCTATCGCCTCGGACAGGATGATTCCCGCCATCCAGATCCACAACGTGCCGAGCAGCGCCATCGCAATGCCGCCACCAATTCCAATCGTATCTACGGCTGTAACAGCCATGTAGCTGAGCAGGACCATCGCGCCACCGACAGCGAAGTAGAGCAGCTTGATCGGCATCTCGTCGTTCGAAGCACCCGTCTTCACCTGGGCTGCCTTCTGCATCGACTTTATTGCGCTAAGAATCAACGGTGCGGCCAGGATGACTCCCATGATCGCGCCGCCAATCAGCATGCCGATACCGAACGGCCGGTAGAGCAGGAGGCGCAATGGGCCCGGCTCACTAATTACCTGGCCCGTGGCCGAGTCCAACGGGAAGCCATCCGTTAACGCCAGCATGGGCGACAGGAACCAGTAGGCCACGAAACCGCCGATGATGAACGCGATGCCGCCGCGACCGGCGATGAAGCCGACGCCAATCGTCATCAATGAGAGGTACCAGATACCGTTCATGTAGTTCGGCAATCCGATCAGGGCGCCAAGGTCCCAGTCGGAAACGCCCGTTCGAATTGTGATCGCATGTACGGTGGCGCTGACCAGCGCGGCGACCAGCAGAATGACCGCCTTGCGAACACCTGCACCCGGCGATTTCAGGATCGTCGCCACGGCGACACCACCCGGGTACGTCAGGCGCTCATAGTCGATCATGTGTTTGCGCAACGGGATGATAAACGCGATGCCGAGAAACGCACCGGCAATACAGCCGAAAGTCAGGATCACAGGATCGAAGCGGTCCTGGAAATTCAGCAGGAAGATTGCAGGCACCGAGAACATCATGCCCGATGAAGCGCCGTTTACACCGCTCGCGATGGTCTGAACGATATTATTTTCGATAATACTCTTGCGTCGCAGAATGCCGCGCAGGATACCGAAACCGAGAATCGCAGCGAGTTCCGAGCCCTCGATCGAAAAGCCGAGAATCAGCGCCGCGTAGCCAATTGACACCGCGATAATACAACCGAGAAACCAGCCGACGATGACGGCGACCCAGGTTAACTCCGGATAGGGTGCCGTTGAATGATTAGCAGGCAAGTTGCGCCCCCCTTATTTTTTTGCAAAGCCTAACACAGTGGCTCCAGCCGCGCCGCCAGTTGATCCTTCTGGATGACCTCGTTGAACTCGTCGGCCAGGGCCTCGCAGGCACTGACGCATTGACGCCACGCCTTGACGCGCTCGGCCGGGGCATAGTTCACGAAGTCGGTCCGGTCGGGAATCTTCGCATTCGGCAATTTCGATACGAACTCGGCCGACGGGCTGATGAGAATCGTCCGATCCACGTTGCCAGGATTCGGCTTGCGCCACTTTAGTTTCTTGTCGAACCAGCCAGGCACGATGCGGTCGTAGAAATGCGGGAACAGCGTCATACGCTCGTGCGCACTGTGCGGCAGGTCGAGATGGTAATCGATGACGCCGCCGTCACGATACACGCCCGGGCGGGCAGCGGCGATATCCCGAACCCCCGACAGCACGAGCGGGATCGAGCCCGTCGCGAGGATCGCATCCTGGAGGTTCGCCGCGCTTAGTTCAACGCGCTGCAACGGAAATCCCGAGAGTTCGAAAAACGGTGGCGTATCGCGCTTGTCGAAGAACAGAGCGCGTTCGAAGAACCAGCCCAGCGTGCTACGACTGACGGCATTCAGCAGGGCCGCTGTCAGGAGTGTGACCCCGAGGACGAGCCTGTTCTCGCTCGCCGCGACGTGGCGGCTCCGCACGGCCATGACGTGCATTCGAAACCTGGGATTGTGAAGAATCTCCTGCACGCCCCCCTCGCCGAGTACCAGCGAGAGAATCTCACGGCTCTTCGCCGTGATCTCGTGAATATCGGGTTTCTCGCTGTAAGTCTGCCCGAGGTACGCTCTTTCGAAGCGTTCTATCGCAGCAATGGGATCATTCTGCGCGTAGCAGGCGAAGCGCCATGATCCTATCGAAGAGCCGATCAGGTGAACAGGCCCCTGCATGCGGGGCGCCACGTTTTGCAGGATCGCACGGTCCAGCTGGCTAAGCACCAGCCATTTCGCACCGCCCGATGCACCGGCGATCGTGCCGATGCTCGCCACGTCGAAGCCGTGCGTCTGAATTGACTTCAGCGCGCCGCTACCCGCTCTGAATGTCAAACAGGACGACTTCAACGTAATGCGTACGCGGGCGCGCCGCTACTCGAACGGGTGTGTCTTGATTATCGTCTGCTCGCGATCGGGCCCGGTCGAGATAATGTCCACCGGAACGCCGGCGAGCTCTTCGATGCGGGCCAGGTAATCGCGCGCCTTCTGCGGCAGATCGCCGAAGTCGGTAATTCCGACGGTCGATTTCTGCCAGCCCGGCCATTCCTCGTAGACCGGTTTGCATTCGGCGAAACGATCGGTAACGACAGGAAGGCCCGCTATGGGCTTGTCATCGATCGCATAGCCGACACAGATCTGGATGGTCTCGAGTTCATCGAGCACATCGAGCTTGGTGACGCACAAGCCTGAGACGCTGCTGTTGATGATCGAGCGCCGCAAGGCCACCGCATCGAACCAGCCGCAGCGTCGCGGGCGACCCGTTGTGGCCCCGAATTCAGCGCCAACCCTGGCAAGGTGTGCGCCGTCTTCGTCGAAAAGCTCGGTCGGGAACGGTCCTGCCCCGACGCGCGTCGTATAGGCTTTCACTATACCGAGTATGTAATCGAGATTGCGCGGTCCGATGCCCGTGCCCGTACTTGCCGCGGCCGCAACCGTATTGGACGAGGTTACGAACGGATACGTGCCGTGGTCGATGTCGAGAAAACTGCCCTGCGCACCCTCGAACAGAATACTCTCGTCCGACGCCGCGAGGTCGTGAAGTATCTGCGTGATGTCCACGGTTATCGGCGCAATCAACTCGGCGTAGCCGAGCGCCTCATCGAGCGTCTTCGCAAAATCCACGGTCTCGGCGCCAAAGTAATGCTTCAACAGGAAGTTGTGGTAGTCGAGAATCTCTCCGAGCTTCGCCGCGAAGTTCTCGCGCACGAAAAGGTCCGATACCCTGAGGGCACGCCGCGAGACCTTGTCCTCGTAGGCGGGCCCAATACCGCGACCCGTCGTGCCGATGGCGCCCGAACCTCGCGCTTTCTCCCGCGCCACATCGAGCGCGACATGCGACGGCAGAATCAGCGGACATCCCGGGCTGACGCGCAGGCGCTCATAGACAGGTACTCCGCTCTCTATCAGCGCATCGGCCTCTGCGACCAGCGCGTCGAGCGCCAATACAACGCCGTTACCAATAAGACAGCTCACCCCTTCGCGCAGGATGCCCGACGGGATCAGGTGCAGCACTGTCTTCTCGCCGTTAATAACGAGCGTATGGCCTGCATTGTGACCACCCTGGAATCGGACGACGGCCGCCGCGCGGTCCGTCAGCAGGTCAACGATCTTTCCCTTGCCCTCATCGCCCCACTGGGTGCCAATGACAACTACGTTTTTTCCCATGGCCTTTGTGCTCTTTTTGTCCGGAAGCCCTATCCACGAACCACGAATAACAATATCAGACCCGCGGCCATGACGATCAGCCCAATGTTGCGGATCTGGTTATCACCAAGCCGCGCAATCTCCGTCACCATCTCCCGGTACTTCGACGGCGAAACGAAGGGCAGCATACCCTCGATAATGAGCACGAGCGCCAGCGCGGTGAAAATCTCCGTGGCTATTATTGGCCGCCCGACTGGTTCAGGTAGCGGAAGAACTCGTTGCCCGGGTCGAGAACCAGGACATCTCCCGGTTTACCCAGCGACTTGCGGTAGGCATCGATGCTCCGATAGAACGCATAGAATTCCGGGTCCTTGTTGTAGGCGCTCGCGTAGATCTCAGCCGCTACCGCATCGCCCTCGCCGCGGATCTTCTGCCCGTCGCGGTAGGCACTTGCAAGGATGACCGTCACTTCGCGATCCGCGCCGGCGCGGCGCTTCTCGGCCTCCGCGCGACCGGTCGATCGGCGGTCTGTCGCAATACGCGCGCGTTCCGCCGCCATCTGTTGATAGACCGAGTTCCGGACCTCGTCCATGAACTCGACTTGCTTGACGCGAAAATCGATCAGCGAGACGCCAAGGTCCTCGGCCGTCGCGGCCGCCAAGGTGAGCATGTCACGCATGAGTTCCTGGCGCTCGGCGGAGATTGCTTCCGACACCGAGCGCTTGCCGAACTCCGTGACAATGGCGTTCTTGATGATCTCCGATAGACGACCATTGGCGACAGTCAACGCGCCGCCGGTCGATGTATAAAAGCGAACCGAGTCGACAATGCGCCACTTGACGAAGAAGTCGACCTGCACGGCCTCATTCTCGGCCGTAAAAATTCGTTCCGGACGGTCGCTGATCGTGAGAATTCGCTTCGGGAACTTACGGATGTTCTGTACCAGCGGCCACTTGAAATGCAGGCCAGGCTCGTAGTCCGCCGTGACGACTTCGCCGAGCTGCAGTTTGATCGCGAGTTCGCGCTCGTTGACCGTGAACGCGGACAAGCCGATCACGATAAACGCGACACCAACGAGGACTACGCTTGCAAATCTTCCGCCGTTCATTGCCGTATCCTCCTCTCGCGCGCGTCGCGCGCCTCTTGCGCCGCATCGGTTTGCGGCGTCTGCGGCAGCGAATCCGCCGAGCGGTTCGCCTCGCCCGAGGGCGTCGAGCGACCCGACTGGTTGATAAGCTTGTCGAGCGGCAGGTACAGCAGGTTGCCGCTGCCTTCCTTGTCAATGAGCACCTTCGACGAGTTGCCGTACACCTCTTCGATCGCCTCGATATAAAGACGATCACGGGTCACGCGCGGCGCTTTCTCATACTCGGTCAACAGGGCCTCGAAACGCGCGGCTTCACCCTGTGCGTCGGCTACAACGCGGTCGCGATAGGCTCGTGCATCTTCAAGGACACGCTCGGCATCGCCGGCAGCTTTCGGTATCACATCGTTCGCGTAAGCGTCAGCTTCCAGTCGATAGCGCTCGCTGTCGTTACGCGCTTTCTGTGCATCATCGACCGCAGCTTGCACGGCCTGCGGGTAGTTGACCGTCTCGAGCGAAATCGAAGTAACCGAAATTCCGGCGCCGTTGCCATAGTTGTCGATCGTGGCCTGCAGTACCTCCTGGGTGCGCGAGGCGATCTCGTCACGACGGCCCGTTACGAGTGACTCCAGCGTACTGGTCCCGACCACTTCGCGCAGCGCGCTTTCGGTGACGTCCTGCATCGTGAGGTCCGGCTCGACCACCTCGAAGCTGTACTTGACCGGGTCCGAACGTCGATACTGGACCACCATGTCGATGAACACATACTGCTCGTCAGCCGTCAGCATCTCGGTTCGATACGCGTAGTTGGAAATTGCGATCGTGTTGACCAGGTCGACAGTCTCGATCGGGAACGGCCAATGCCAGTGCAGGCCCGGCATCGTCGATACTGTATAGGCACCAAAACGCTGTACGACGCCACGCTCGGCCTCGTCGACACGATAGAAGCCCGTCAGGCCCCAGGCGATCAGCAGTATGACGGCGAGTACGATACCGCCGGAACCACCTCCGCCTCCCCGGCCACCGCCGAGGATACTGCCGAAACGCCGTTGCCAGTCTTGTACGATCTGATCGAGATCATTCGGCGCGTCTCCGTCTCGTTTCCACGGATCCTTGCCATTACCTTGTTCATTCCATGCCATTTTGCTACTTACTCGTTTGCGGCCGTTGCCGATGGACTCATGGGCAATGGCTCCAGTTGATGTTCGGCGAGATTTTCACGCTTGAGGAATCGCCGCAAGTCCTTCTCTGTCATTTTCACCTCGAGACCCCACCCGCCGTCCTCGAGGGAGACCTCACTAGAGACCGCGGCGAGCTCGAATAGTTTGGCTCTCTGCCGTCCCTGTGCAGGTGAAAGTCTCAAGTATCGGTGTACGGTCTTCTGGCTCAGCCGGCGGCCAATCGCCTCTTTGAGCATCGGCAAGCCCTCGCCACTCAGCGCGGACAGCCATACGGCGCGCCCTTCTCCCGCGCGATTATTCGTGATTCGCGGTGTCCGGTCCAGCTTGTCGATCTTATTGTACACCCGGATCTGCGGCACCTGGTCCGCGTCGAGCTGCCTGAGGACCGCGTTGACCTGGCGCACGCGCTGCCAGCGGTTGGGATCGCTGGCATCGATCAGGTGCAATATCAGATCCGCCTCGCGCGCTTCCTGCAGCGTCGAGCGAAATGCCGCGATCAACTCATGCGGCAGATCGCGCACGAATCCGACCGTATCCGCCAGGATAACGTGCGCACCTTCCGGCAGGTCGAGTCGCCGCACCGTCGGGTCGAGCGTTGCAAATAGCTGATCCTGAACATACACGTCCGCGTCAGTCAGCGCGTTGAACAAGGTCGACTTGCCGGCGTTGGTATAGCCGACGAGCGCTACCGTCGGAATTTCCGCCTTTAGCCTGTTGCGCCGGTTCATGGAGCGGCGCGTATCCACGTGATCGAGTCTTTCCTTAAGTTGTCGGATACGACGGCCGATCAGGCGACGGTCGGACTCGAGCTGGGTCTCGCCGGGTCCGCGTAGCCCGATGCCGCCCTTCTGGCGCTCGAGATGCGTCCAGCCGCGCACGAGGCGCGTCGAAAGGTGCCGCAATTGCGCCAGCTCCACCTGCAGCTTGCCTTCGAAGCTGCGCGCACGCTGCGCGAAAATATCGAGAATCAGGCCCGCGCGGTCGAGGACCCGACACTTGAGCTCGCGCTCCAGGTTGCGCTCCTGGCTGGGACTGAGTGCTGCCGAGGAAATAACGAGTTCCGCGTCGTTCGTCCGGAGGAGCGACCTGAGCTCGTCCAGCTTCCCTTTACCAATGAAATACCTGGGGTCCGGGCGCCGCCGGGAGCTGACCAGTTCAGCCGCGATCACGGCACCGGCTGAGCGCGCCAGCTCGGCGAACTCATCGCGTTCGGAATCATCGGGTAAGCCATCGGGACTCGCGTGGACGAGAACTGCTCGCTCGCCGCTTTGCGGTCTTTCAAACAAGTACGACCTCCTGACGGAGTGACGTTATCGCTCGCCTAATCGTCATCTCCTGCTTCGTCGTCCGGCAACGGCAGGCGAACGTTGCGCGACGGCACAACGGTCGAAATGGCATGCTTGTAAACCATCTGGTTCACACTGTTCTTCAGCAGGACCACGAACTGATCAAACGAGTCGACCTGGCCCTGCAGTTTGATGCCGTTAACCAGGTAGATGGATACAGGCACCTTTTCCTTGCGCAAAATATTGAGGAAGGGATCTTGCAGTGTCTGCCCTTTAGCCATTTGGGGTCTCCTTATTTTTCATTATTCTTTCATCAAATCACGTGTCCCGGTGGCGCCGGGATGCCCATTCACACGATTCGGCCTAAGCTTGGAAAAAGTCTAACACAGCCGAATTCGGCGCAATATGCCCAATAGCCGTCAATTCAACTGTTTCACAAGAAATCTCGATATGGCGTCGATTGCATCCGGTTCAAGAGCATCGACCAAAAATACCGATTTTTCCGAGCGCAACCACGTGAGCTGACGCTTGGCCAGCTGCCGTGTCGCAAACAGCGCACGGTCGGTGGCCTCTTCGAGCGAGCACTCGCCCTCGAGACAGGCCCAGAACTGGCGATAGCCCACCGCCCGCATGGCAGGACTCTCCCGGCGGACTCCCGGTCGCCGACGGAGTCTCTGCAACTCCTCGACAAAGCCAGCTGCCACCATCTTCGAGAGCCGTGCCGCGATGCGCTCATGTAGCAGGCTGCGCGGCTCAATGGAGAGGCCGATCTTCACATACCGAATATCGCTCGCGGGAGCCTCGGCCGAGCGCTGCCAGTCGGTGAGTGGCCTGCCGCTGGTCCTGTAGACCTCGAGGGCGCGCTGCAGGCGCTGGCTGTCATTGGGGTTGATCCTGTCGGCGGCTGCGGGATCTACTTTCCTTAATTCTTCGTGCACGGCCGGCCAGCCCGACTCTGCAGCCAGCGCATCGATTTCCTGGCGAACCGCATCATTCGCGGCGGGCAGGTCGGCGATTCCCTGCGTCAGCGCTCGGAAGTACATCATCGTTCCGCCGACAAGCAGCGGGATGCGCCCCGTCGAGAAAACCTGCTCCATCGCGTCACGCGCGTCGCGTACGAAATCGCCCGCCGAATAGCTCTGCTCGGGATCGCGTATGTCGATCAGCCGGTGGGGTGCCCGGCGCAGCGTGTCGACATCGGGTTTTGCGGTGCCAATATCCATGCCCCGGTAAACGAGCGCCGAGTCGACGCTGATAATGTCACAGGGGAAGCGCTTACAGAGACTGACGGCCAGCTCGGTCTTGCCCGAAGCGGTCGGCCCCATCAGGAGGATCGCCGTGCGCATCATCCGGACGCCTATCGTCCTCGCAGGAACAGGCGGTCGAGTTCCGACATCGTTATGGTTGTCCAGGTGGGGCGTCCATGGTTGCACTGGTCCGCCCGTTCGGTGCTCTCCATCTCGCGGAGCAGCGCATCCATTTCATCGAGCGATAACATCCGGTTCGCACGCACCGAATGGTGGCAGGCCATAGTCGCGAGGTAGTCGTCGCCGACGTCCTCGATCCGGCTGCTGCGGCCGGACTCCGACAGGTCGGCGAGGACATCGCGCAACAGTGATTCGACATCCGAGTTCTTGAGCAGCGCAGGCACCTCGCGAACTGTCAGGCTCGCCGGACCCGACCGGTCGACGACGAGACCAAGCTTCTCGAGGACCTGCGCAGACTGCTCCACGAGATTCGCCTCGCTCTCGGCAACCGCGATGTGCTCCGGCACGAGCAGCGGCTGGCGCACGAGGTTCCGGTCTTCGTAACCGCTTTTGAGCTTCTCATAGACGATGCGCTCATGCGCCGCGTGCATGTCGACAAGGACGAGACCATCCTTGTTCTCTGCCAGGATGTAGACGCCGGCCAGCTGCGCCAGGGCAAAACCCAGCGGCGGAACTTCTGCCGGACGGGCCTCGACAGAAGGCGATACGGCAGCCATCGCACGATAACCAGCGAGTGTCTCGCGAACCTTGTACGTCGATGGCGTCGAATGCGGGAGCGGCATGGAGCCCTGGTCAAAAACGCGGTCGCGCGTCATCGGAATGGGCGCAACGTTGTGGCCACCCGGGCGGGTATCTTTCAGTGCCGTCTCCAGCGCCTGCGCAACTACGCCGTGCACCCGGCGGCCGTCGCGAAAGCGCACTTCGTGTTTCGCGGGATGGGCATTCGCATCGACGCCGGCAGGGTCGATCGTCAGGTTCAGCACATAAGCCGGATACCGCCCGTGAAAAAGAACATCGCGATACGCATGGCGAGCCGCGTGGGCCAACGTCTTATCCGAAATGCTGCGGCCATTCACGAACCAGTACTGCAGGTCCGGTTGGCTGCGATTGAATGTCGGCAAGCCGATCCAGCCTGACAAAGCGATGCCGTCCGCTTCTTGCTCGAGGTAGACGCACTGTTCGGCGAAGGCCTCACCGCAAATACTCGCAACGCGTTGCTGCCTGAGCTCATCGCTGGCAGCAGCCACAAGATTAAGCACGGTACGCCGGTTGTGGGTCAGGGCGAATGCGATCTCCGGCCTGGACAAAGCCAGTCGCCGCACCCATTTTTCGATGTGCCCGAACTCGGTCCGCTCGGTGCGCAGGAAGCGGCGACGCGCCGGCGTGTTGTAAAACAGATCATGCACTTCCACCGTCGTGCCTTGCGGCTGCGCCGACGGACGAGGCTCGCTGATCGAACCCGCATCGGCCTCCACCTGCCAGGCCGAATCGGCTTCGGTCGCACGCGACGACAGGGTCAGCCGCGCGACCGAGGCGATACTGGGCAGTGCCTCACCACGAAAGCCCAGCGATGCCACCGCCTCGAGATCATCGAGGCTCGAGATCTTGCTCGTTGCATGGCGAGACAGTGCGAGTGCAAGCTCGCTCTTGGCGATGCCCTTACCGTCGTCACGAATGCGAATAAGCTTCTGTCCGCCGGCGACGATATCGATCTGTACGGACTGTGCGCCTGCATCGAGACTGTTTTCCAAGAGTTCCTTGACCACGGATGCCGGGCGCTCGACGACCTCGCCAGCGGCAATCTGGTTGATGAGATGACTCGGGAGTTGCTGGATGGGCATTGCGGCGATTCAGATGACGGCAGCCGTCATTTTTTCAAATCGTCGCCCAAAAGTCTTGTTCGAACGCGTTCAACCGCCTGCGAAGATCGGGATACTCAGAGTCTGGCCAACGCGGATCCTGTCGGTCGAGAGCTTGTTGGCGGCACGAATGGCCGCCGTGCTGACGTTGTAGCGCTCCGCGAGCTCCGAGAGCGTGTCACCGCGGGTAATGACGTGGCGTACCTGCCGCGCGGGCTCGCGCCGCAGATTCGCCGCAATCTGCGTATCGGGTGGCGGGTTGGTATAGAAGTAATTCCGAACTCCGGCCAGGATCGCATTGGCAAGCCGACCCTGGTGGCCCTTGTCGCGCAGTTTTTTCTCTTCGGCGGGGTTCGAGATGAATGCGGTTTCGACGAGAATCGACGGCATGTCCGGCGACTTGAGCACCAGGAACCCGGCCTGCTGCACCGTCTTCCTGTGCATCTTGGCGACCGTGCCCATCTCGCGCGCGATTTTGTTGCCCACCTCGAGACTTGCGCTTAACGACGCGTTTTGTGAGAGATCCAGCAGCACATAGGCCAGGTCGTCGTCCTTGTCGTTGAGCGAGACGCCGCCCACCGACGCGTTCTCGCGCTTGGCGAGCTGGTGCGCCGCTTCGTCGCTTGCGCCCTTGAGCGACAGCGCGTAGACGGAAGCGCCGTTGGCACGACGGTCGTCGACGGCATCGGCATGCACAGAGATAAACAGGTCCGCCTTGTTGCGACGCGCAATGTCGGTGCGCGCCCGATGATCGATGTAGATATCCTTGTTACGCACGAGCACGGCCTTCATGCCCGGCTCCGCGTTGATGCGCCTGGCCAGTTCCCTGCTGATTGCCAGCGCAACATCTTTTTCACGTGTCTTGCTTCTGCCGATCGAGCCCGGATCATGACCACCATGGCCGGCATCGATTGCGATGACGATGTCGCGTCCCGGCCGGTACTTCTCGGAGGCGCGCTTGACCGGCGCCAGGCTGCCGGAGCGTTGCAAATCGATGACAAGGCGATCGCCGAAGCGCGTGTTCGGGCCCGTCGTAAAGCTGCGCGAGCGGACATCGGCACTGAGATCGAGCACGACCCGCAGGTTGCCATCGGCCCTTATCGCACTGCGAATTGAACTTACGGCGCCAGTGCCGGCGGGCATTTCCGTGAGGGAGCCGGCCAACCGGCCATTCTTGATGTCCACGACGAGCCGGTCCGGGCCTCGCAGAGTAAAGATATTGTGGGTAGCCGACTGGCTAAGATCCAGAACGACGCGCGTCTTGTCGTTTTCGGTCCAGATACGCACGTTTTCGACCCTCGGCCCGGCCAGCGTAGCGGCTGAAAACAGCAGCAGCAGCACAAACGTTGTCGATCGAAATTGAGCCATTGTTTCGAGGATCGGAGCCCGGGCACGTGGATTATGTCCGGTGAGTATACGATTCTGACAGCAAAAACCAAGACTTTTTGCTTCAAAATTAATCAGATACCTGACTTAGTTAATCTTTTGAGTCAGCTGAGGCAAGCTCGCTGACCAGGGTCTTGCCACGATCGCTGCGGCCCGCGACCTCGGCCCGACGCCCATCGCCGTCATATCTCAATGTGATCTCGAGGTCCGCCAGCGCCATGAGCCCGGGCGCGCGATCCGGCCACTCGACGAGGCGACAGCCCTCGTCCAGCTCTTTCCAGCCCAGGTATCGCAGCTCCCCTTCGTCGGCGATTCTATATAAATCAATGTGATATATATTCCCTCGCGGCACCGCGTAGGGTTCTACGAGTGTGTATGTCGGACTGGGAACGGGTCCGCTATGGCCAGCGCCCGTGATGAAAGCCCGCGCGAAAGTCGACTTCCCGGCACCGAGTTCGCCGCTCAGGAGCACCGTCCAGCCGGCCAGGTCGTCGGGAAGCGTGTCGAGCAGGCGTCCTGCGAGCGCGACCGTGGCCGTTTCATCTGCAAGGAAGACGTTCACGGGTTGACGACGGAACGGAGTTCGCCCATCAGGTCGGACGCCATCATCCCGCGCTCGCCGGCGACCGCCGCACGATCGCCAGCCCGAGCATGAACCTCGACACCGACCAGGGCGGATTCTGCCGTATCGAGGCCCTGCGCCAGGAGTCCGGCGATGATACCGGTCAGGACGTCACCCATTCCCGGCGCCGCCATGCCGGGGTTGCCCGCTGTGCAAACAGACACGTCGCCTGCAACGGCTGATACGAGGGTACCGGCCCCCTTGAGGACGCTGATTCCGCCGTATTGCTCTGCGAGCTTGATGACGGCAGCCCTGCGGTCGGACTGGATGTCTGCCGTAGAGCAGGCCAGCAAGGACGCCGCTTCACCGGGATGCGGCGTGATGATGCGGTGGTCGACGCTGCCCGGCGTTGCCGCGAGCAGGTTCAGCGCATCGGCATCCCAGACCTGGGGTCGCGTGTCGGCGGCGACGACCCCGTAAAGCTCCCGTGCCCAGTCCGTCTGCCCGAGCCCGGGCCCGAAAGCGACAACGTCGCTCCTCGCGAGCAATGGCTCAAGGTCACGGGCCGTCGCTACCCCATGCGACATCAGCTCGGGCCTCGTCGCCGTTAACATCGCGGCATGAGTGGGGTCCGTCGCAATACTGACCCTTCCCGCCCCGACGCGCAGTGCGGCTTCTGCGCAAAGTCGCACGGCGCCGGGCATTCCCGCACCGCCGCCAATGACCAGCAAGTGTCCGAAGTCACCCTTGTGCGCAGCCCTGGGCCGTCCGGGCAGGGCCCGCCGCAGCACAGCGTCGTCGATACGCCGGAACTCGGGTGTCACCGAGAAAATATCCCCCGGTATTTCGAGCCCGTCGAACAGCAACTCGCCGCAGTAATTTGGCGCCTGGCCGAGCAACAGACCCGCTTTCACCCCTACAAACGTCATGGTCAGGTCCGCGATAACGGCGCAGCCCAGGACTTCGCCAGTGTCGCCGTGTATGCCTGTAGGGATATCGAGGGCCAGGACCGGGGCCGAATGCCCGTTGATAGCCGCGACGGCGCGCGCAAACTCGCCACCAACCTCACGTTCCAGGCCGCTACCGAGCATCCCGTCCACAAGCAACTCCGCTTTGTCGTCGAGTTCGCCGTTCCAGGGCATGACGACGCCACCTTCGGCCACGAAGTCGTCGTAAGCCTTCGCCGCGTCGCCCTGTAGCCCGGCCGGTTCGACCAGCGACAGTACCGACACGACGATCCCGTCGCTGGCCGCGAGACGCGCAACAACGTAGCCGTCACCGCCGTTGTTGCCGGCGCCGCAAATGATCTGCCAGCGCGCCGCATCCGGAAACCGCTGCCGCGCCGCGCGTGTCGCGGCCGTGCCGGCCCGGGTCATGAGCGTGTAGCCGGGAATGCCGTTGTCTTCGATAGCCGTCCGGTCCATCTCACGAACCGATGCGACGGAATAGATCTGGACGGGTAAGGTCTGCATGCGGGAGATTATACTGGCACGGCGACGGGATCCGACATTGACGATATCCACGACTCATTACGGCAATACCGATATGGTGGCACTGAAGTCCGACATCAGGGACTGGTGCGCCGAATTGGGGTTCCAGCAGGCCGGTGTCAGCGACATCGATCTCGCGACTGCGGAAGAAAGGCTCGGGAAGTGGCTGGCGGAGAGTTTCCACGGCACGATGGAGTACATGCAGCGTCACGGGTCGAAGCGCAGCCGCCCCGCAGAACTCGTACCGGGCACTTTGCGTGTCATTTCGGTACGTATGGACTACCTGCCGGAGCCGCAGGACGCGGCTGTGAGACTGCTCGATCATGAATCTCGCGCCTACATTTCGCGATATGCACTCGGTCGCGACTACCACAAGGTGCTTCGCAACCGGCTGCGCGCGCTCGCGCTCAGGATAAGAGAGTCCCTTGGCGACTTTGGCTACCGGGTTTTCGTAGACAGCGCACCCGTGCTCGAGAAGCCACTTGCCGAGAAAGCAGGAATCGGCTGGATCGGCAAGCACACGAACCTCATAAACCGCGACCACGGCTCATGGTTCTTTCTGGGCGAGTTGTACACCGATCTGCCGTTGCCCGTCGATGTGCCCGAGGAGTCGCATTGCGGAAGTTGCACGGCCTGCATCGAGGTCTGCCCGACCGATGCCATCGTGGCACCCTACTCGCTCGACGCGCGACGCTGCATCTCCTACCTCACGATCGAAAACAAGGGAGCCATTCCTGTCGAGTATCGCAAGGCGATCGGCAACCGCGTATACGGGTGTGACGATTGTCAACTGTTCTGTCCCTGGAACAAGTTCGCGAAGGCGACGGGCGAAGACGACTTTGCGCCACGGCACGGACTCGACACACCAGGTCTCTGCGACCTGTTCGCCTGGGACGAGGCCACCTGGTTACAAAAGACCGAAGGCAGTGCCATCCGCCGTATCGGTTACGAACGCTGGCTGCGCAACATCGCTGTTGGGCTCGGCAATGCCGCGACGACGCCGCAGGTTGTTGCAGCCCTCGAGGCGAGGCAGGATTCGGAGCTGGAGCTGGTCGCGGAGCATGTAGCCTGGGCGCTGGACCAACACGCAACAAGAACAACGACGGAGAATTGACATGTTCGAAGCACCCGCATCGCCCTATCTCGTGCCGTTCGATGGCAGCTTCCGCGTCGCGGCAGCGAGCACGAAGCCACAGACCGACAGCCGTCCGCACAGCGGCAAGCATCGCCGGCAGCGAACCGAGCAGTTGAAGATGTTGCAGCGGGTGCTGGCCGCGGGGGACCGGCATGCCATCCTGCTCGTCTTCCAGGCCATGGATGCAGCCGGCAAGGACAGCACGATCCGGTCCGTCATGCAGGGCGTTGACCCGTCAGGCTGCCAGGTTTTCAGCTTCAAGAAGCCGTCCAGCCTCGAACTCGACCACGATTTTCTCTGGCGTACGACATGCCGCCTCCCGGAACGCGGCCGCATTGGCATTTTCAATCGCAGCCAGTACGAAGAAGTCCTCGTCGTGCGCGTACATCCCGAGATCCTGGGATACCAGAAACTGCCCGGTGAGCTGAACCTCGAGACAATCTGGGAGGATCGCCTGACGTCCATTCGGCAACAAGAAGAGCACTTGGCACGCAACGGGACCGTGATCCTCAAGTTCTGGCTGAACGTCTCGCGCGACGAGCAGAAACGACGCTTCCTTGCGCGGCTGGATAATCCGGACAAGAACTGGAAGTTCGAGCCCCGGGACGTCGTGGAACGCAGGCACTGGGACGACTACATGAACGCCTATGAGGCCGCTCTCAACGGCACGTCCCGGCCCTGGGCGCCCTGGTATTCGATCCCGGCCGACAACAAGCCCTACATGCGAGGTTGCGTCGCCGACATCATCATATCGACCCTGCGGAGTATCGGCTTGCAGTACCCGACGCCGTCCGGAAAGGACCGCGAAGAATTCGCCGACGCACGCGCCGAACTCGAGGCGGAGCAAGGCTGAACGCATGTTGTGACGCGTGTCACAGTCGCTATTTAACCAATAATGTGGCCCAGTCGATACTTATCGTCGCGCCGAAAACGCGACAATGCTTTCTTTTGTGGACCAATTCGGCACCGTGCAGGAATCACTAGCTATCAACTCGGATTATCGCCGCTCGTTGCTCGAGGGGCTCGAACTGTTTCAGGGAGTGTCGCCCGAAGACGTGCATGAGCTGCTACAGCGATGCGACCGGCGGGACCTCGCCAAGGGCGAACTGCTGTTGTCGCCTGGCGCCAGGAACGAGCATGTTTTTGTCGTGCTGTCGGGCAGCCTCAACGTCCATGTTGGATCTCCGGAAACCCCGGTGCTTGCAACGATGGAAATGGGTGCCTGCGTCGGCGAGATGTCCATCATCGAGGATCGCGATCCCTCGGCGTACGTAATCGGTGCCGAGGACACGCACATGCTGGTGATCCACCAGACTGTACTGTGGAAAATGGTCGATGCCTCGCACGAGTTCGCGAAGAACCTGCTCGTCGTACTGTCCGAGCGCGTCCGTAGCCACAACCGGGTCATCGCCGACAGCTATGGCGAGATTCGCAAGTTCGAACGCCATGCGACGACCGATGCACTCACGAACCTGGCAAACCGGCACGCGATGCAGGAAACGTTCCCTGTCGAAATTGCTGCGTGCGTGAGCGACGAGCAGCCCGTCGCGCTGATGATGATCGATGTCGACAACTTCAAGGAGTTCAACGACATGTTCGGCCATATTGCCGGCGACAGGGCGTTGTCTGCCGTATCGAGGGTTCTTCGCGCCCAGTTCCGTCCGAAAGACCTCCTGGTTCGCTATGGCGGCGACGAGTTTTCAGTGCTTTTGCCCGGCGTAGATACCGAGCAGGCGCTCGTCATCGGCGATCGCGTTCGCGAGGCGGTCTGTGGCACGACCGGCGACGGGTCGGACTCCCTGATCCAGATCCCGCTCAAGGTTTCTATGGGCGTCGCGGAGCTCCAGCCGAATGGCACGCTCGACTCCCTGATACGCGCCGCTGATGCGGCCCTCTATCGCGCCAAGAACGCGGGTCGTAACATCGTATCGCGTTAGACTGCGACGGACCGCTAGACCGCCACGACAATGTTGTCGATGAGCCTTGCGTCGCCGAGGTGTGCCGCCGCCAGGACGACGAGGTCGTCGCAGTCGCGGTCCGGTGGCTCCAGGTTCATAGCTCGACGAATCGCAAAATAATCCACCGCGAGACCTGCGTCGGTGAGGCGCTTGGTCGCGTTCGCCTCGAGCTCCGAAAAATTGCGACGACCGTTCTGGAGTTCGGCACCCGTCTCGCTGAGGGTCCCGAACAACGCAGGCGCCGCCGCACGATCCTCGTCTGACAGGTAAGCATTTCGTGAACTCATCGCGAGGCCATCGTCCTCGCGAATTGTCGCGCCCGTGATGATGGCGACCGGCAGGTTCAGGTCTGCGGCCATATGCCGAATCACGAGCTGCTGTTGATAGTCCTTCTGGCCGAACACCGCAACATCGGGTTGCACGAGTGCGAACAGTCGTGCAACGACGCTCGTGACGCCATCGAAATGACCGGGCCGAGACGCGCCGCAGAAGTTTTCGGTCAGCCCGGGAACAGAGACCGTCGTCGCCTTTTCGACGCCGAAGGGATACACGGTTGCGACGTCCGGCGCAAAAATGAGATCCGCCGCGGTGGTCTTCAGACGTCGCTTATCGAGCTCCAGTGTGCGCGGGTAATCTTCGAAATCCTCGCCTGCGCCGAATTGGGTCGGGTTCACGAATATACTCACGACAACCCGCTCCGCATGTTCCCGTGCAAGTTCGACGAGCGACAGGTGCCCCGCGTGCAGGCTACCCATTGTCGGAACGAGCGCAACATGCTCATCGTTGTGCCGCCACTCATCGACCTGTTCGACGAGCTCCTGCTTGCTATGTACGACTTTCACTGAATGTGGTTACCTGGATTTATGAGAAGCAGTGCTCGGGCGCCGGGTAGCTGCGATCTTTCACCGCCCCGACATAGGCACTCAGCGCTTGCAACGGCGATGTGCAGTTTTCCTGGAAGTTCCTCACGAACCGGGGCGTGCGGCCCTGCGTGATATCGAGGATGTCATAGAGAACCAGGATCTGGCCGTCAACATCAGGACCCGCACCTATGCCGATCACCGGAACTTCGAGCGCCTTCGTGATGACCTGCCCGACTTCGTTCGGCACACACTCCAGCAACACGATATCCGCCCCCGCATCCTGCAGGCGCTTCGCCGATGCGACCATCTCCTCGGCCTTGTCGGGCTCCCTGCCCTGTACCCTGAAGCCACCGATCTTGTGCACCGACTGCGGCTTCAGCCCGAGATGCGCACAGACCGGGATGTCGTGCCGTGCCAGGTGCTCCACGATCTGCACCTGGTCGTCGCCACCCTCGAGCTTGACCATCATCGCACCGCCCTCCTGCATCAGGCGCACCGAATTATCGAGCGCCTGGCCGGGTTCCGTGTAGCTCATGAACGGCATGTCCGCAACGAGGAACGCCCGACGCAAGCCGCGGGCAACGTTGCGCGTGTGGTAGACAACGTCGTCGACGGTGACGGGCACGGTCGTGTCGTGCCCCTGGATGACCATGCCCAGGGAGTCGCCAATCAGCACGAGGTCGGTCCCGGCCGCATCGACGAGCACAGCATAACTGGCATCGTACGCGGTCAGGCACGCGATCGGCACGCTATCGGCCTTCATCTTCCTGAGTGTCGCGACGTTGACCGGTGGTTCCGGCATGCCGCGCTGTTCGAGTTGCGTGTACATGATTCCTCTCGGCGTCAGGCGAGTGCCGCCGCCACAGGATTAAAGAAGTGTCGGCCGCCTGTTGTTCGTTCTATTTGTTGAAACAACTGCTCGTAGTCCGCATCGTTGTTGACAGGATCGATCTGTGACGCGTTCACAATCAGCAATGGCCCGTCATCATACGCATGAAAGAACCGGGCGTAGGCATCAGTCAGTCTGTCCAGGTACGCCCGGTCGATGAAACGGTCATAAGAACCGTTCCTGCGTGCAAGCCGCTGCATCAATGCATCGACCGAGGCCTGCAGGTAGATGACGAGATCGGGAACGGGGGCATCGACGGCGAGGTTTTCCGCGATCTGGTCGTAGAGCTTGAGTTCCTCGGGGTCAAGGTTGAGCTCGGCGAAAAGGCGGTCCCGTGTGAAGAGATAGTCGGATATCCGTACGTCGGAGAACAGGTCAGGCTGCCGCAGCTCCTCGATCTGGCGCGCGCGCGCAAACAAGAAGAACATCTGTGCGGGCAAGGCGGCTGAACGACCATCGCGGTAGAAGCGCTCGAGGAACGGGTTTTCCTCGACCTCCTCGAGAACGAGGTCCGCCGACAAGCTGCCCGCCAGCCTTCTTGCAAGTGCCGTCTTGCCGACGCCGATCGGTCCCTCGATGGCAATATAGCGCGACGCCTTGCCTGCGGTTTGCAACTGACTGATGGACACTGGGTTCCTTATACGATGCGTGCGATCTGTGGTTCGTCCATGTCGACCGGGATATCTGCCAGGCGGCCCAATCCTGGTATGACGAGGCCGGGCGCAATCTCCGTGAGGGGCAACAATACAAAATTTCGCTCGGCAATGCCCGGGTGCGGAACGACGAGCCCTGGCACGTCAATGAGCTGGCTCGAAAACACCAGCAAATCGAGGTCGAGAACGCGCGGACCCCAGCGAACGTCGTTGGGCTCGCGACCACGATGCTGCTCGATCTCCTGCAATGCCGCGAGCAGGTCGCTTGCACTCAGTCCGGTCAACAGGGACGCGGCTGCGTTGACATAGTCCGGCTGCTCGATGCCCCCGAAGGGTGCGGATCGATAGAACGATGAATGGGCAATCAGTCGCGTTTTGTCAATCGTCGAGAGTGACTCCAGCGCGCTTTCGAGCTGGCCGGCCGGGCCGTTAAGGTTACTGCCGAGGCCGATGTATGCAGGGAGCCAGCGATTCCCGAGGTCTGTCATCGCGCACGCTCAGCCGCTGTCTGTCTTCTTGCGCCGACGCCTGCGTCGCGGACGCCGCTTCTTGTCGGGCTGTGACTGCATCTGGAAGCTCCTGGCGCGCTCACTCTCCGGTTGTGTCTGCACATCGGTCCAGAACCGGGCGACTTGCTCGTCGACCTGGCCCACTTCCGATCGCAGCAGCATGAAATCGTAGGCCGCCCGGAACCGGCGGTGACCGAGCAACTTCATTGCGCGCTTGCCGCGCATCTGGTCAAACCTGGGCTGCAGCGCGAGCATCTCCCGCATTGGCACCGTAAAGCGGCGCGGAATCGAGAGCCTGCGCTGCTGCTCGGCGAGGATTTCATACGAGGCGAGACTCAGCGACTGCGATTCCGACATCTTTTCCTCGGACCGTCGAACCGCAGCCAGTTTTACGACCGGCGACCAGAAAAACACGGCCAGCAGGAACATCGGCGTCACGGACTTGCCGGCGGCCACCCTGCGGTCAGTATTCTGCAGAGCGGCTCTCACAAATCGCATGAACGCCTCGTCGTCGGTCAGTGCTTTCTCGGTCGCCGGGAACATCTCGGCGAACAGACCATGCTGTCGCAGGAGGTCGAATGTTCTTTCTGCATGCCCTGCCTGAAAGAGCTTCAGGAATTCGTCGAACAGTCTCGCCGCGGGCACGTTCGATAGCAGGCGCGCGTGATGATGCATTGCCTCGACAACCGCCGGATCGATCGTGAAATCCAGCTTGGCAGCAAACCGGACCGCTCGCAGCATGCGCACGGGGTCTTCACGCAGCCGAACCTCGGGGTCGCCGATCAGTACGAGTTTGCGGCGCTCGACGTCCTGCACACCGCCAGCGTAATCCCAGATGCTGAAGTCGGCGATGTTGTAGTAAAGCGCGTTACAGGTGAAGTCGCGGCGCCATACGTCTTCGTCGATAGTGCCGTAGACGTTGTCGCGCAGGATGCGCCCCTCCTGGTCGAGGGCAGAATCGTCGTTGACGTGCACTGCTGCCGCCCGGAAGGTCGCAACCTCGATGATCTCGCGGCCGAAGCGCACATGAGCGAGGCGGAAACGGCGGCCGATCAGCCGGCAGTTTCCGAACAGCGCGCGCACCTCGTCGGGCGTCGCATTGGTGGCGACGTCGAAGTCCTTGGGATGCAGCTCGAGCATGGCATCGCGTACACAGCCGCCAACCAGGAAGGCCTGGTAACCGGCCTTGTGCAGCCGGTACAGGACTTTGAGAGCGCTCTTTGAAAACTCGCCCCGGGTGACGTTGTGGGCGGCGCGGGGGATTATTTGTGGCTCTTCTGACCCCGGGTTACCGCTATTTTTCAAATGAAATTCCGCTTGGATTAAGGAAGCGTCCGTATCATAGCAGCGACGCCTGCTCCGGCGGTAACCAGCTTTCGATCCGGGGCGAGCCCGCGCTGCGATCGAGTCCATCCCCGGGGACCGCCAAATACCGCCTGAAACTTCTTGAGCATTTGGATCGTGGCCGTATAATAGCGCCCCCGGCTCATTGGGCCGGCCAGACTGCTCCCTTCGTCTAGTGGTTTAGGACGCCGCCCTCTCACGGCGGTAACAGGGGTTCGAATCCCCTAGGGAGTGCCAAACAAACGCAAGACCCGCCTTGTGCGGGTCTTTTTGTTTGTTTTGTCTTCCTATGGAGGAGGCTGACCTCTGGTTCGATCCGAGGCCAGCAGAGCTGGCCGACAGACGCCGCAGGCGCCCCGCAGGGGGCGAAACAGCCCTGAGGCTGTTTTGATCAATCCCCCAGGGAGTGCTAATCAATTACCAGCTACCCACGACTTTCTGTAGTCGTGCACGGTATTCGATCCAGGAATCCACCGTACGCTCGAGTTTCTCGGCGCAGTAGCTACGCACCTGTTCCTTGCCCACGATGACCCCATTCTCGACCAGGTTCGAAATACGATCGCCGTATATGGTGGCAGCGTCGATCAGGCCATCGACCTCTTTCGCCAGCCGCTCCCGGGCAGCCTGGCAGCTCCCGGCATGGTTCCGGAAGTCCGCGACGACCGCCTCTATATCCACTTTGTCGAGGAAATCGGTCGCGACATGTTCTTCCTGCCAGACGAGCATTAGCCAGACAGTCGTCGCGATGTCGTCGCTCATCGACAGCAGTTCCTCCGTGAGCCCGTCAGGAACCTTCGCCGCCGGATCCCCGGGCCACAGCCATTCCGGGTGTCGGCTCAGTTCGAAATGGACGCGCTCGACACCGTTATGCCCTGGTAACAACGCCATGAAAGTCTCCGGTAGATCAACCCGATGAGAAGTTACAAGCTATCCAATCCCGGCGAAGCGTCCTGACGCGCCAACAACGCGACTTTTGGCGCCACGGTGATATCCGGAGAGTCCCTCTCGGCATGCCGGCCATCAGGCCAACCAGCCCATGAAACCGGCCAGTGCGACGCCGCAATAGGCGACGGCGCTCAACATGCCGCAGACCAGGATAAAGCCGGCTACCCACGCCAGAAGCCTGACCACGAAGCGCTCACTCCTGGAAGGACGCTGGAGTCCATCAATAACAACACGAATCGATACGCTCGCAAGTACGAGCGTCACGAGTATCAGCACTGCCGAGATTACTGCGATCATCTATCCACCCTCGTGCAATCGGGGAATCGACACCGCTCTCGTGGAGCGGCTTCCTATGCACAAAGGCTAATGACGTGCTCTCGCTAACTATATTCCTTAGACCGCAGACTTTTGTCCGAGGAGGTCAGCATCGCTCAGAGCGGGTTCTCAGGGCGAAGCCGCCCAGGTCAGGAGACTTACTTGGGCAGCTTCAGGCGTGTGACGATGTCGCGGAAACGAGGGTCGTCGCGCATCGGCTCGACCGTACCGCCGTAGCTGTAGTCGAAGTCGATCCACGGTAACCAGTCGGCGCGTGAATCGTACGCCAACTCGAGAAACTCGATCGCTTTATCGATCTCGCCGAGGGCCGAGTACGTAAACGAAATATGCAATAGATTGCGCGGCGTTGGGTCCTGGTTGAGTAGCGCCACGAGCTCCAGCGCTTCCTTCCGGCGCCCAGCCAGGGCATAGGTCGGCGGCAGCGCCCAAAGGACGAACGGGTCTTGCTGGTTGCTCCTCTCGAGCAAGTCGATAGCCTCATCAAGGCGACCCTGCGCTGTCAGGATCTGCGCATGCATGTAATGGCAGAACCCAAACTCCGGCGCAAAACTCAGGCATTCGCTCGATCCCTGTTCCGCCTCCGCCCAGCGCCCTTCCAGCATGTAGATCCAGGCAGCAAACCCCGCCCACAGCGGATCCAGTGGACTGAGGTCCCTGGCTTTTTCGGCAACAGCGATTCCCTCCTCCATCTTGCCCTGGAGTATCAGCAGGTACGCATAGTGCGCGTACATCTGGTCCAGGCTCGGACTCAGCTGCAGCGCTTTGAGCATCGATGCCTCGGCCGTGTCCCAGTCCCAGTCGTAGTACATCTGCGCCTCGGCCAGCGCAGCCCAGCCTTCGCCGGAATATTCATCGAGTTGCAGCGCTTTGCGGGCCGCGGCACGTGCTTTCGGAAACGCGTCGTGGGCATTTATGCCGTGGCCAATCGTGTTGTAACCCAGCGCCAGCCCCGCGTAAGCCAACGATTGCCTCGGGTCGGCACCAATCGCATCGTTGAGAATCTCGAAGCCCTGTTCAATGGCGACCGGATTGAGCTGCTTGACGAAGTACATTCCCTTCAGAACGAGGGCGTAAACCTCCGGATCCACTTCTCGCTTGCGGGTCAGGCGACTGCGTTCATCGGGTGTCAGTTTGACGCCAACCTCGCCCGCGACGGTGCGAGCGACCTCACCCTGGAGCACCAGGATGTCCTTTACGGCACGATCGTAACTTTCGCTCCAGAGCAATTCGTCGAGCGCAGCGTTGATGAGTTGCAGGCGCACGAGTACGCGTTCCCCGAATCGCTGCACGGTCCCCTCGATGACATAGGCCACACCGAGTTCCAGACCGATCTGGACGGCCGACTTGCGAGTGTCCGAGTAAACGCCCGTCGAGGTACGCGAAGTGACCCGTAACCCGCCCACCGTAGCGAGATCCGAAATGAGCGCATCCTGCAACCCGATAATGAAATACCGTTCTTCGGCATCGCCAGTGAGATTCTCCAACGGCAGTACAGCGATGGAGTTCGATGGGATTTCCCTGCCGAAGATACTGACCTGGGTACTGTCAACTTCCTGGATCTCGCGAATCACGCCGGTGACGATAATCAGGAGCACCACCGACAGCGCCGCGAGCAATCCGAAGTCGATCGCTTGCAGTCCAATATCACCCGAGTCCTCACCAGCGGCGAGCGGCATCGTCTTCTCGATACCTGCCGCCGTCAGCTGATAGCGCCAGCCGAAGATCACTGCAATGGGAAATCCAAGGAAGGCCCCGATCCAGACGAACCGGATCGCGGCATCGGGTATGTCGAGCGCGGGAAATGCAAGTGACGCGACCTGCAGTAGCACCCATGCAGCCACAACGTAAAGGGCGGCCGTTCGAAACACACGCCGCCGGCGGAGTTCCTCAACGAGTCTCATCGCGAACTTCCCACTACCCGATGCGACTCACTGTAGCAGAAAACTAAAAGAAGACGCGCAACGCAACGACCAGCGACCAGACCAGCATGATGGCCGATGGCAGGAACGAAAGCGTGAAGCCTGGCGACCGGCTTGCCGGGTCCTTGAGGTATTCGGCGCGGTACATGAAACGGCCCGCGATGTACACGAGTCCGAAGCCGGCCGCGTATGTCGGCTTGACCAGATGACCGAAGATCCAGAGCGCAGGCAGGAAAACGACGAGCTGCTCCATCGTGTTCTGTTGTACGCGGAACATACGCTCGAACTCGGGCGCGCCGGAAACCGCGGGCGCCGAGACGCCGTACTTCCCGCGGAATGACCCAACCTGGATCGAAAAATAGACAAACTGGCCGAGCGCCAGGATCGTAACAATTGCAAGGATCTCCATTGAATTCCCCCTCTCTGGGACTTTTGTTCGATTTTCTGTGACTATTGCTACCTTGTCACCGACATGACGACCCTCATGGCCGAGTCGCCCCCCGATAAGATACGTACCCTCGTGCTCGACAAGGTCTTCGGCCTGGAACGCCATGAATACATAGCCGTGGCATGGTCCTTCGCCTACTTCTTTTGCGTCTTGTCGTCCTACTACATCCTGCGACCGGTTCGCGAAGAGATGGCAGTAGGCAGCGGCCCCAACACCATACCCTATCTCTTCATCGGTACGTTCGTAACGATGATCTTCGCAACCTCGGCCTTCGGCTGGGTTGCCTCCCGTTATCCGCGCCGCACATTCCTTCCCTGGGTCTACCTGTTTTTCATATCGAACATCCTGATCTTCTGGTTCGTGTTTTCGCAGGCGATTGACCAGGAAAAGGAGTATGTCTGGCTTGGTCGCATCTTCTTCGTGTGGGTCAGCGTTTTCAACCTGTTCGTCGTATCCGTGTTCTGGAGCTTTATGGCGGACATTTACACGCGTGAACAGGGCCGCCGATTGTTCGGCCTTATCACCTCCGGGGGCAGTATCGGTGCGCTGGTCGGAGGTGTAATAACGAGTTCACTCGTCACCAGGATCGGTTTTCAGAACCTGCTACCCATATCGGCTGGCGTCTTGTTAGTCGCGGTGTTCTGTATCGGCCAACTGAAAGACTGGGTTCACCACGAGCACGAAGATGAGATCGACGAGACTGTCGAGAGCGACAAACCCCTGGGCGGTAACCCGTTTGCGGGATTAACGCACCTGTTTTCTTCAAACTACTTTCTCGGCATCGCGCTGATGTCACTTGTCGCCAGTATTCTTGGTACAGCTCTGTACATGTTTCGCGCCGAACTTATCGAAACAGCGATCCTGAGCCCGGACGCCCGCACACAATTCTTCTCCAACATGAATGTAGCGCAGAATGCCCTGGCACTCATTGCGCAGATGTTCCTCGTCAAGCAGGTAGTCACACACTTTGGAATCGGTCGTTCCCTGTCCCTGTTTCCGTTTGCGTCGATCATCGGATTCGCGATTCTTGCAATGGAACCAACTCTCATGGGCGTCGCAGTTCTCGATGTGATTCGACGCGGCCTCGGCTTCGGATTCAGCAAGCCGTCGACCGACATGCTGTATTCTGTCGTCACGCCCGAAGAGAAATACAAGACCAAGAACGCGATCGACACGGCTATCTATCGCGGCGGAGACGTCGTCGGCACCTGGTTCATAAAATTCCTGTCAGCTATGGGTGTGGGTATGGCCGCCATCTCCGTCCTGATGCTGCCGTTTGCGGTCGTTGCAGCGGTCGTTGCGCTATGGCTCGGACGTGACTATCGTCGACAGGCCAGGGAACTGAGAGAAAGTGGTATTCAATGATGGACAAGAACTGGAATCGTCGAGAGGTATTGGCTGCAGGAGCGCTTCTGGGCACGCTGCCCGGCACCGCGCTCTGCGCAGGAGAGGAGAAAATGCGCACGGCCGCTATTCCCGCCTCTGGCGAACAGCTACCGGTCATCGGGCTGGGCACCTACAGCGTTTTCGACGTCGACAGCACCAGCGAGGCGATTGCGGCGCGGCGAGAGATCGTGGACCGACTAACTCACGCAGGTGGCAGCGTCCTCGATACTTCACCGATGTACAACCGTTCGGAGAGGGTTATCGGTGATGTCATCGATGACGGCGCGGAACGCAAAGAGCTGTTTCTTGCCACGAAGGTCTGGACTGACGGCCGCGACTCCGGCAGCACACAGATGCAGCGCTCGCTCGAACTCATGAACACGAAAACGATCGATCTCATGCAGGTTCACAACCTCCGCGACACGGCGGTGCACCTTGGAACGATCCGCGAATGGCAGGAGGACGGACGCATCCGCTACAACGGGCTCACGCATTACACGGCAAGCGCGCATGCGGCGCTCGAACGCGAGATGCAGGAATTCAAGCCGCAGTTCATTCAGATCAACTACTCCCTGGGCGAGCGCGAAGCCGAGGAACGCGTGCTGCCGCTGGCCAGGGAGATGGGCATTGCCGTTCTGATCAACCGGCCGTTCCAGTCGGGCCGGCTGTTCCGGGCGGTCGCCGGTCGCAAGATTCCCGATTTTGCCAGTGAGATTGCCGAATCCTGGGGCCAGTTCTTCCTCAAGTTCATCATCAGCCATCCCGCCGTGACCTGTGCGATTCCGGCGACGAGCAAACTCCATCACATGCTCGACAACCTGCAGGCCGGTTTCGGCGAGATGCCTGACGCTGATCTGCGCAACCGCATGTCCGAATTCTTCACGGGCCTCTGAATCATGGGTAACACGGGACTGCTGCGGCGCGTCGCAGCCATGCTCTACGACGCGCTGCTCATCGGCGCTTTGTTATTTCTCGCGACGATTCCGTTCATTGCGATACGAGGCGGCGAACCGGTCGAGCGCGGCGACAACCTGCTGTACCAGGCCACGCTGGTTATCGTCGTTTTTGGTTTCTTCGTGGGATTCTGGAGTCGCTCGGGAAGGACGCTCGGTATGCAGTCGTGGCGGCTTCAGCTGCAGACACGCGACGGCCAGGTGCCGTCATTCGGGCGCGCCAGCGTGCGTTTTTTCGCGGCGATCGTCTCCTGGATACCGCTGGGGCTGGGTTTCCTCTGGCAGCTCTGGGATCCGGAGCGGCTGACCTGGCACGACAGGATCAGTGGAACCCGCATGGTGCACTACCCGAGCGACAAGAAATCCGGCTAGCGTACGCGGGATAGCGCGACCACGGTAACCAGTAGCAGGATGCCTGATGGCAGCCAGTTGACCAGTATCGGATTGAGATTGAACACCTGGCCCGAATTCGCCAGCGTCTCACTGCCGAGGTAATAGGCCAGCCCGACGATGACGCCGATCATGAGCCGCCCGCCCGCGCCGCCCGTGCGCAGGGCACCGAACACGAACGCGAGAGACAAAATCGGCATGATGATCACAGCCAGCGTGCGCGATGCACGGTACCAGAGCTCGGACTCGTAGCGCGACGCGTCGAGATTGTTGCGCTTCAGATAGTCGATGTAGACCAGCAGCCCGCGCGCAGAGAGACTCAGCGGCTTGGCCAGCGAACTGCCCAGCAACTCCGCATCGACTTCGAACGACTCAACGGCGAGCGTCGATTTGACGACCTTGACCCCGTCATTGCTGAAACGGGTCTCTCGAAGATTCTGCAGCACCCAGCGATCGGACTCGTCAATGCCCGAGTTTTCAGCCCTGGCGATCGTGTCGAGCTCGTTCTTGTCGTTAAACCGAAACAGGTAAATGCTGCCGAACTCGAACTCGGAGTTCACCCGCTCGAGGTGCAGGAAGACCGGGCCGTCCTTGACCCAGGTCGCGTTACCCAGGCGGCTGTCGTCCTTCCCGTAACGCGCTTCCGCGCGGATGTTACGCGCATAGAGATCGAGCGGCGGGCCGATGAATTCACCGATCAGACCCGTGATCACGAGCAACAGTAATCCTGACAGTGCGACCATGCCGGACAGCTTGCCGACCGACATTCCCGATGCGCGCATCACAATGAACTCGCTGTTCGCAGCAAGTCCGCCGAGCCCGAGCAGTGAGCCAATGAGCGTGGCGACAGGCAGCATTTCAAATGCGAGGTTCGGCAGACGTAAGAGCGAGTACAGCGCGGCCTCTGTAGTCTGGTAGTCGCCCCTCGTATCGTCGAGTTCGGAGATGAAATCGATCAGTCCGGCAAGTGCGAGCAGCACCACGAGGACGAGTCCCGTGCTCTTCACAATCGTCCGCATCATGTACTGGCTCAGGATGCCATTCATCGCAGTATCCGTTTATGCCAGTTGTTCTGGTAGCCGATCAGCAATGCGGTCAGCAGCAATACGCTACCGTGGACCCACCACAGCCCGAGCAGCGGGGATATCCTGGCCTGCTCAATCCATGCCTTGGCGGCGCTCAGCATATTGAAGTAGACGATGAATACGAGCAGCGCGACGGCCAGTCGGCCATAACGGCCGGCTCGCGGCCGGCTCTTGCTGAGCGGGACCGCGAGCAGCGCCAGGACAATCATCGACAGCGGCACACTGATTCGCCATTGTCGTTCGGCGATGTGCTCGAGCTGACTCGACTTCATGAGACTCGTAAACGACATTTCGCGCGGTTTCGGGTCCGACCTTTCGAGGCTCGGCAAGCGGTAAGGAATCCCGTGCTCAGCAAACTCAACGACACGGAATTGCGAAGTTCCCGGTATACCTTCGTAGCGCCGCCCGTCGTGCAGGATCAGCAAGCGTGTTTCCTGGTCCTCGGAATCGATCTGTTCCCCGCGTTTTGCAACCACCACCTCGATTTGCCCCGTTTCCGACTGACGCTGGATAAACACATTCTCCATGTCGCCCTCTGGCGTGACGCGCTCGCCGTAGACCACGGCCTGGTCCGGCCCGAATACCGTGAATCGACCGGGCTCGATACTCGCGAGATCCGCCTCGCGGCGCGCCTCGGCACCAATCCGGTCAACCGCGGCCAGCGCCTGTGGCGCGCCGGCAATCGCGAGCCAGGCCACGGCCGGCGTGAGTGGCAGCAATAGCCACAGCAGTGGCCGATAGATGCCGGACGGGCCAACGCGACACGCCATCATCGCGGGCATCTCACTGTCACGATAAAGGCGACCGAGCGCCAGCATGATCGAAAGGAACAGCCCGATAGGCACAAGAATGGTCAGGTACTGCGCCGCCGACAGTCCAATTACGTCGAAAGCGGCGTCCCTCGGCAGTTTGCCCTTGGCGACGTCACCCAACACCCGGGCAAACTGGTTCGTCAGCAGGATCATTAACAAAACCATAGTGACCCCGAGCCAGGTCAGCGAGATTTCGCGAAATATGTACCGATCGAGGATTCGGATCATCGGCGTCCGCAATGGCGTAGCTGCTTGCAGCTGAAACAGTTAGACTACCGCTTTTGTTTTGTCCGCGACAGCCCCGCAATAACAACAAGGTACGCTACATTTATGGAATATTTCACCACTACCAGCAAACCCTCTCGTCGTGCAGTCGACTGTGTCGTTGTCGGCGTTTATGACCGCGGCAAACTCGGCGTCGCTGCGGGCGATATCGATGCAGCGAGCAAAGGGGAGATTCGTCGGCGCATCAAGAGCGGAGATATTTCGTCGGCGCTCGGTCGCTGTGCAGTTCTAACAGGCGTCGCTGGCATCAAGGCGGATCGGGTTGTTGTTGCAGGACTCGGCAAGGCAAACCAATTCGACGTGAAGAACTTCCGCAAGGCTTTCGCGGCCGCCGCGCAGGCCATTTCCCAAACCAAGGCCCGGCAGATTCTCAATGGCCTGACGGTCGAGCCTGTCAAAGACAGCAGCCCCTACTACCTGGCACGCCATACGGCCGAAGTTGCAGGCGAAATCCTGTACCGGTTTACGAAGATGAAATCGGGCCGCAAGAAATCTGCGAGCTCGTTGAGCAAGATCGGCCTGTTGGTAGCCGGTCGTGGTGACAGTGCATCCTCGATGAAAGGCGCTGGTCACGGCGACGGCATTGCGGCCGGTGTCTCGCTCGCTCGTGACCTCGGCAATCTGCCGGCCAACGTGTGTACGCCGTCATTTCTTGCGCGCACCGCGAAAAAGCTCGCACAGGGAAATGGCAAGCTCACGACCCGTGTTCTGAACGAGCCGGAAATGAAGCGCCTGGGTATGCACTCACTGTTGTCGGTAACGTCGGGCACCGTCGAGCCGGCCAGGTTGATCATCATGCAGTACAAGGGTGCCGGCAGCGCCAAGCCGGTGGTACTCGTGGGCAAGGGCGTCACGTTCGACTCGGGCGGCATCTCGCTCAAGCCAGGTCCGGGCATGGACGAAATGAAGTTCGACATGTGCGGCGCAGCAGGTGTCATCGGCACGATGGCGGCCGTCACCAGGATGAAGCTGCCGATCAACCTCAACGTCGTGGTACCGGCTGTCGAGAATCTGCCCGGCGGCAAGGCAACCAAGCCGGGAGACATCATCAAAAGCATGTCGGGACAAACTATCGAGGTTCTTAATACGGATGCGGAAGGCCGACTAATCCTCTGCGATGCGCTGACCTATTCGCGCCGTTTCAAGCCGTCCGCGATCATCGATGTCGCGACCCTGACGGGTGCCTGTGTCGTCGCCCTCGGAAAGCACCGGTCTGCCCTGATGAGCAACGACGATGGGCTGCGCGACGAACTCGTAGCGGCCGGCGACGATGCCGCGGACGCGGTCTGGCCCATGCCTATGGGTGACGAGTATGCCGAGCAACTCAAGAGCAATTTCGCCGACATGGCAAATATCGGCGGCCCGACAGGTGGGGCCATAACCGCCGCCTGCTTCCTGGGCAAGTTCACCGACGGCTTGACCTGGGCACATCTCGATATCGCCGGCACGGCCTGGAGGAGCGGCGCCAAGAAAGGCGCGTCGGGGCGGCCGGTCCCGCTGCTCTCGCAGCTATTGATTGCGCGCAGCGGATCGCTCAGCTGAAGCGATTTTCACGATGGCAAGAATCGACTTTTATGTGCTGGAGCGCAGTGACGAACATTCCCGGCGCGCGCTCGCCTGCAAGCTGGCCGAAAAAGCCTACCGGCTGGACAACACGGTCTATATTCACACCGCCAGCACGGCCGACGCGACCAGGCTCAACGAACTCTTGTGGACCTTTCGCGACGGCAGCTTTGTCCCACACAGCATCAAGGGCGACAGCGACGGCACCGAGGCCTCACCCGTCGTAATCGGCAGCGACGACGACGGCATAGAGCCCCGGGACCTGCTGATTAACCTGTGCGACGAGATACCGGCGTTCGCCGAGTCTTTCCCGCGCGTCGCCGAGGTAGTAACCTCCGACGAGAACTGCAGGAAGCTGAGCCGCAAACGTTTCGTCCACTACCGCGACAAGGGTCATTCGATCCAGACACACAAGCTCTGATGGACAGGTCATACCAGCCCAAGAATATTGAACAGCGGATCTACGAGCGCTGGGAAGAGCAAGGCTACTTCGAGCCGCGAGGCGACGGAGAACGCTATTGCATCATGATTCCGCCGCCCAACGTTACGGGTACCCTGCATATGGGTCACGGTTTCGGTGACACGATCCAGGATGCACTGACGCGCTACAAGCGTATGCAAGGGTGCCGCACGCTCTGGCAACCCGGCATGGATCACGCCGGCATCGCGACGCAAATGGTGGTTGAACGACTTCTGAACACAGAAGGAACGTCTCGCCGCGACCTGGGGCGGGAGAAATTCGTCGAGCGTGTCTGGCAATGGAAGGAAGAATCCGGCGGCCAGATTCAGAAACAGACGCGCCGGCTCGGCGCATCCGTCGACTGGCAGCATGAACGGTTCACGATGGACGACGGCCTGTCCAAGGCTGTCAGGGAAGTCTTCGTCAAGCTGCACGAGGAGGGCCTCATCTATCGAGGCAAGCGTCTCGTCAACTGGGACCCTGTCTTGCACACGGCGCTTTCGGATCTCGAGGTGTTGTCGGCCGACGAGGACGGGCACCTGTGGCATTTCCGTTACCCACTTGCGTCGGGCGAAGGCCATCTTGTCGTCGCGACAACGCGACCCGAAACCATGCTCGGGGACAGCGCGGTCGCCGTGCATCCCGACGACGAACGTTACAAGGACATCGTTGGCCAGGAAATCGTACTGCCCGTCGTTGGTCGCCGCATTCCGATTATCGCTGATGACTATGTCGATCCCGAATTCGGGACCGGCTGCGTAAAGATCACGCCCGCTCATGACTTCAACGACTACGAGATCGGCAAGCGGCACGACTTGCCCATGTTCAACGTGTTGACCGATGACGCGGCGCTGAACGACGAGGTCCCGGAGAAATACCGGGGCATGGATCGCTTCGATGCACGCAAGGCGATCGTTGTCGAGTTCGAGGAGCTCGGCTTGCTCGAGAAGATCGAGGACTACGTTGTCAAGATTCCTCGTGGCGATCGCTCGCACGCGGTCGTAGAGCCCTACCTGACCGACCAGTGGTACGTAAAGATCGAACCACTGGCGAAGCCGGCAATTGAAGCCGTCGAAACCGGCAAGATCAGGTTCGTGCCGGAGAACTGGTCAAAGACTTATTTTGAATGGATGTACAACATCCAGGACTGGTGTATCAGCCGGCAACTCTGGTGGGGACATCGTATTCCGGCCTGGTATGACGATGACGGCAATATTTATGTCGGTTACTCGGAAGACGACGTCAGGAAGAAAAACAAGCTCGGCGCCAAAGTCAGCCTGCGGCAAGACGAAGACGTGCTCGACACCTGGTTCTCGTCTGCACTATGGCCCTTCAGCACATTGGGCTGGCCCGATAAGACCGACCGGCTGGACGATTTCTATCCGGGTAATGTGCTGGTCACGGGCTTCGACATCATATTCTTCTGGGTAGCCCGCATGATCATGATGGGCATCAAGTTCATGGACGACGTGCCTTTCCATGAGGTGTATATCCACGGCCTGATTCGTGCCGAAGACGGGCAGAAGATGTCGAAGTCGAAGGGCAACGTGCTCGATCCACTCGACCTCATAGATGGTATCGAGGTCGACGATCTCGTCGAGAAACGCACGCGGGGCATGATGCAGGATCACCTCGCGCCCAGGATCGAGAAAGCAACACGCAAGGAATTCCCGGACGGCATCGACCAGTACGGTGCCGACGCGTTGCGCTTTACATTCGCGTCGCTCGCCACTACGGGCCGCGACGTTCGCTTCGACCTGGGTCGCATCGAAGGTTACAAAAACTTCTGCAACAAGATCTGGAATGCGGCGCGCTACGTTCTGATGAATACGGAGTCGCTGGACGACGGTGACGTTGAATTCAGCACGGCCGATCGCTGGATTCGTGCACGACTGGGCGACACTGTCGAGGCAATTGAGGGCCATTTCGATTCCTATCGACTCGACCTTGCGGCGCAGGCCATGTACGAATTCACATGGCACGAGTTCTGCGACTGGTACCTGGAACTGTCAAAGCCGGTATTGCAAACCGATGACTCATCCGAGGCGCTCAAGCGCGGCACGCGCAGGACGCTGATCGAAACACTTGAAGCGATACTTCGACTCATACATCCGCTCATGCCTTTCATCACCGAGGAAATCTGGGAACAGGTGGCGCCACGCGCTGGCGTCGAAGGCGACACGATCATGTTGCGCCCTTACCCGAAAGCATCCGTTGATGCAGCAGATACCCAGGCGGTCGAAGACATCGAATGGATTCAACAGTTCATCCTCGGAATCCGCCAGATTCGCGGCGAAATGGATATTTCACCGGGCAAGGCGCTGCCCGTACTCTTGCAGCATGCCGGGAAGGGAGACGAACAGCGCGCCCAGAGGTTACGACTGTTGTTGCAGCGCGTCGGACGGGTCGAGTCGGTGCAGGTAATTGACGCCGACGAGGAGCCACCGGCGGCAGCGACCGCCCTGCTCGGCAACATGCGCCTGCTCGTTCCCATGAAAGGATTGATCGATGTCGATGCCGAGCGCGCGCGACTCGACAAGCAAATGGACAAGGTACGCTCCGATCTCGCACGTACCCAGGGCAAGCTGGGTAATGAAAGTTTTGTGAACAACGCACCAGCGGCGGTGGTCACACAAGAACGAGAGCGTGCCGTGGAGTTCGAGAAGACCATCAGCCAACTCGCAGAGCAACTCGACAAGCTCGAGGAACTGGTCTGATACCTCTGGGATTTTGAGGACTGCATCACAGTCTGATTGGTGTTTCAGTGCATTTGGGCAGCGCATCGGCGACTATGGCCAATCTGCAGAAATTGACGACGAATCGAGGACTTAACAGTGCAGCGCGGAAACACGCTTGAGACTTTGCGCACCAGCCGGGACGAGCAACGCGCGGTCATAAGAAGTGCTCAGGAGGCGCTCGGCAGCATCATCCTCGGTAAGGACGAACAGATCACCCTGGCGCTAGCCTGCCTGCTGGCACGCGGACACCTGCTAATCGAGGATCTTCCGGGTCTCGGCAAGACCATGCTCGCGCAGGCGCTCGCGCGGGTGCTCGGGCTCAGCTTTTCTCGCATCCAGTTCACGAGCGACCTGTTGCCGGCCGATATCATCGGCGTTTCTGTTTTTCGGCAGAACAGCGGCGAGTTCGAGTTCCAACCGGGTCCCGTTTTTGCTCAGCTGATTCTCGCGGACGAGGTCAATCGGGCAACGCCGAAAGCACAGAGCGCGCTCCTCGAGGCCATGGAGGAATACCAGGTCTCTGTCGATGGCAGCACGCGGCCGCTGCCCACGCCTTTCTTCGTCGTGGCGACTCAGAATCCAGGCGACCAGATCGGCACGTTCCCATTGCCCGAGTCACAGCTGGACCGCTTCCTGATGCGCGTTCAGCTGGGTTACCCCGACGAGGAAAGCGAACGGGAGCTGATCGCGGGTGACGACCGCCGCTCGATGCTCGATGACATAGAGGCTGCCACAGGACCCGAGATGCTCATCGCATTGCAACGTTCGGTCCGCGATATACACGTGGGCGATGCGCTCGTCGACTACATACAGGCACTGATTCGGTACACTCGCGAATCCGCGGATATCGAAATCGGCCTGTCACCACGCGGCGCACAAGCCATGGTCGCCGCGGCTCGCGCGCACGCATTTGTCGAGAATCACTCGGGCGTATACCCCGACGACGTGCAAGCGGTATTCACAGCGATTGCCGGTCACCGACTCAAGCCGGCGGGCGGCACGCGATTCCGCAGTCCGTCCGAGATTTGCCAGCATGTCCTCGATTCAGTGGCCATTCCGTAACGCGCAGGGCATTGCGGGCTCCCTGAAGTCCGGCGTCAGCGAGCGCGTCCGACGCTGGGCACGCAAACGACAGGGGGCCGACCCCTCGACGACCCGCCTGCGGCCCGGGCGAGTGTATATCCTGCCGACGGGCGTCGGTCTCGTCTTCAGCATCATGGCCTTCGCGATGCTGCTCGGCTCGATGAACTACAACAACAACCTGTCCTTTGTCCTGACGTTCATACTTGTGGGTATCGGCTTCGTTTCGATGCACCAGTGCCAGCGGAACCTCGTCGGCCTCGAATTGTCGTTCTCGGGTGCAGAGCCCGTGTTTGCGCGTCAATCCCTGCGATTCGGCATTGCCGTCACGAACCACTCCAGGAATGCGCGCCATGGCATCCGCCTTTACTGCGAAGGCGCCGTTAGCGAGGTGCAGGACCTGCAGCCCGGCGAAAGCAGGATCTTTGTACTATCCGTGCCGACCTCGAGTCGCGGGTGGGTGACGCTCGATCGCTTCGGCATCCGCACACTATTTCCATTCGAATTGTTCCGTGCCTGGGCCTGGTTGCACATGGACGTGACCGGACTCGTATATCCACAGCCCGCCACACATCCGCCCGAGCCGCCGCCGACGATGGTGGCACACGGCCATCGACAGCACGATGCGCGCGGTGAAGAAGACTTCGCCGGCCTGCGCAAGTATCACGAAGGCGATTCACCGCGCCATGTAGCGTGGAAAGCGTTTGCCCGTAGCGGTCAGATGCTGTCGAAGCAATTCGCTGGCGCCGACACCAGCAGCCAGTGGTTCGACTTCGAAGAGATCGCCGAAGCCGATCTCGAGCAACGCCTGTCGATCCTGACACGCTGGATCGTAGACGCCGATCGCACGCTCGAAGATTACGGGCTGCGCGTGCCGGGCCATGAATACGAACCCGCACACGGAGAGGCACATCGTCGCGCGTGCCTTGAAGCCCTCGCACTATTCGATGAGGCCACAGGTTAATGGCGCGGCCACGCGGAACCGATGGTTCATTGCTGTCGAGCCTCCCCTGGACGCTGGGGGCACTGGGGCTGTCTATCGCACCGCACGTGCCTTACCTGCCGATCTGGATCACCCTGGCGTTCTTCGGCTGTGCCGCCTGGCGATACCTTATCGAACGACGCCGCCGCCCGTTGCCGTCGGCCTGGTTCCGCGCCGGCCTGGCGCTGGTCTGTTTTCTCGGCGTACTCGGAACCTATTCATCGATAAGCGGCGTTGGTCCGGGGTCCGCACTGCTTGCCGTAATGGCGTCCCTGAAGCTCCTGGAAACGAGAAAACGCAGAGACCAGTTCGTCCTGTTATTCATCTCGATATTCCTGGTCATGTCTTCGCTGCTGCGCGAACAGTTCCTCTGGTCGCTTCCCTACATGCTTGGCGCGATCACGGTCATTATGACTGCGTGGCTGAGAATGTCGGCCAGCCCTTCAGAGTCAGCGAAGAGAAGCTTCGCGACGGGTGGTCGGCTACTGCTATACGCAGCGCCGCTCGCGCTCGCGATGTGGGTATTCTTTCCGCGTATCGCGACGCCGTTTTGGGCAGTACCGATCGACTCGAGCCGGGCCACCTCGGGCCTCAGTGACACGATGAGCCCGGGCGATATCAGTTCATTGTCGATGTCCAACGAAGTTGCCTTCCGGGTTTCGTTCGATGGCCGCATTCCCGAGCCAAGAGAGCGCTACTGGCGTGGTCTCGTGCTAACGACATTCAACGGGCGCAGCTGGACGGGACGAGATCCCGAAATCAGTGCAACGGCGCGCGAACAAATCCGCGTCGCCGGGGACCCGGTCTCTTACCAGGTCACGCTGGAACCTACGCGGCAACAGTGGGTGTTTGCGCTGGACATACCGAGAAGCTGGTCGCTCGCGCAAACATTTATGGGACCGCAACAGCAGCTTGCCCGGTCGACCCCGATCGACCAGCGAGTGGCCTACGAGGCCGTTTCGTACCCCGAGTATCGCGTCGAGTCGGACATGCGCCAGGTCTATCGCAACTGGTACTCGAGCCTGCCGGCGAACAGCAACCGGCGAACTGCCGCGCTGGCCCTCGAAATGCATGCAGCCGCCTTGTCAGACGAGGCATTCATCAACGCGGTTCTCGAGATGTTCAACAAGGAAGAATTCTATTACACGCTCGAGCCACCGCCTCTCGGCAGCAATCCCGTCGATCGATTCCTGTTCGACACGCGCCAGGGATTCTGCGAACACTACGCCTCCGCATTCTCGGTCATGATGCGCAGCGTGGGGATTCCATCGCGTATCGTGCTCGGCTACCACGGCGGCGAGATCAACCCGCTGGGGGGGCACCTGATCGTGCGGCAATCGGATGCGCATGCCTGGACCGAAGTATGGCTCGAAGGGCTCGGCTGGCGGCGCGTTGACCCGACGGCCGCCGTGGCCCCGGAGCGCATTGACTACGGCGCGAGCGATGCGGCGTTGGAAGGACTCGGCGAAGCCTGGGGCCTGTCTGCCCCGTCCGAATTCCTCCACAAACTGACAATGTCAATCGATGTGCTGAACGCGAAATGGAACGACTGGATCCTCGGTTACGGACCCGACAAGCAGCAGGGCTTCATGGAATGGCTCGGCATGGACGACCCGAATTGGCGCAAAATGATGCTGACGCTGATCGCCGTTGTCGTCGGCCTCGTCATGCTGATCAGCGTGCTATTGATGCTGCGTTACCGGCCACCGCCGAAAGACGAGGCGTCGGTCCTCTACATGCGCTTCATCAGGAAAACGGGACTCGAGCCTGTCGTCGGTGAGACGGCGATCGAATTCGAGCAGCGCGCCCTGCGCGCCGACACCCTGCCGGCTGACGCCGTTACATCGATAACGGAAGCCTACCTGGACTCCCGATACGGGCCCTACCGGGCGCCCGCGTTCGAACGCCTGAAGGTTGCGGTCGGTTCTATCGTGTAGTCGCCGGCCCAACGCGCACCAGGCCAAGCAACACCCCACCGACGAGAAACAGCGGCATCAGCGCCAGCAGTACCCACTTCGGTTCGTCCGAGAGCGACGCCGCGACCGCTACCATGGCAGGGCCGAGCACATGCGCAAACTTGGTAACCATGTTGTAGAAGCCGAAAAACTCGCCGGGCTGCTCGGGCGGGATCAGCGATGCGTACAGCGATCGACTCAGGCCCTGCACGCCACCCTGCACCATGCCGATAGCGATCGCCATTACGAAGAATTGCTCAATATCCTTCATGTAGATCGCCCACGCAGACATCGCGATGTAGACCAGGAGCGCGAAATTGATACCCGACTTCGCGCCGAAACGATGCGCGACGACGCCGTACAGGAAAGTCGCCGGGAACCCGACGAAATTCGTAACCAGCAGCGCCATGACGAGGTCCTTGTCATCGAAGCCGAGCCGCTGGCCGTAATTGACGGCCATGAAGATAACCGTAAATACACCCCCGATGTAGAGCCAGTAGGCGCCCAGGAAAATGACAACGTTTCGGTACTGCCGGACTTTTCGCATCGTCGCCCTGAGTTCGGCATAGGCTGCCCGAACGGTGCCACTGCTGACCTCGAGCGGGCTGTGCCGCTCGGGGACGAAAAATATCAGTGGCAACAGGAAGAGCAGCCACCAGGCGCCCACCGACACGAACGCAAAGCTGAAAACCTCAGCCGTATCGGTAAAACCGAACGTCTGCGGTGCGGATAACATCCAGAGATGCAGCGCGAGCAGCAGTGCGCCGCCGAGGTACCCGAAGGAAAAACCGAGCGACGATACGAAACTGAAATAACGCGGTTCGCAGACATCGATCAGCAGCGAATCGTAAAACACGGTCGAACTGTAATAGCCAACCGACGCGAGCATGTAGACGCCAAGCGCCAGCGGCCAGTCCCCTTTGCCGACGAGTCCCAGGGCCGCCGTCATGACAGCGCCAAGCATCGCCAGTACGAACAGGAAACGTTTACGGTAACCGCCCGTGTCGGCGATCGTACCGAAGATCGGCGCCGTGATGCAGACAATTACACTCGCCGCAAACGTTACCCATCCGAGGCGCGCCGTAACGCTCGCGCCGTCGTCGCCGGCACTCCAGTAATTACCGAGAACGAGCGGGAACAGGACTGCGAGAACACTCAGCGCGAACGCCGAATTAGCCCAGTCGTACAGTGCCCAGCCGATGACTTTCTTGTTGAAGATGGCAGTGTTCGGCAAGGGCTGGTCTCGGGACCGGTACGCCGCAGACTAGTGCTCCCGGGTCTTGCGGAAAGCGATGTCCGGCCAGCGCTCTTCGGTCAGGTTGAGGTTGACGCGCGTAGGCGCAATGTAGACCAGACTGTCGCCATGATCCAGTGCGAGGTTGTCGTGCGCCTTCTTTTCGAATTCCGCGAGCATCTTGGGGTCATCGCACTCCACCCAACGTGCAGTCGCAACGCTAATCGCCTCGAAGTGGCATTCGACCTTGTATTCGTCACGCAAGCGATGGGCAACCACATCGAACTGCAAGGGTCCGACAGCACCGAGAATCAGGTCATTGTTCCGCAGTGGCTTGAACAACTGTGTAGCACCTTCCTCACAAAGTTGCGCGAGGCCTTTCTGCAATGCTTTCAGACGCAGAGGGTCTTTCAAAACCGCGCGACGGAAGATCTCCGGAGCGAAGTTGGGTATACCCGCAAAGCGAATCTCTTCACCTTGCGAGAAGCTGTCGCCGATGTTGATCGTACCGTGATTATGTATGCCAATGATGTCGCCCGCATACGCGCTCTCGGCATGCTGCCTGTCCGCCGCCATGAACGTAATCGCATCCGGGATCTTGACCTCCTTGGACGAACGCACATGCAACGCGCGTATACCTTTCTCATACTTGCCCGAGCAGATACGCATGAACGCAATCCGGTCGCGATGGCCGGGATCCATGTTGGCCTGGATCTTGAAAACAAAGCCCGTGAGTTTCTCCTCACACGGGTCAACGTGGCGCTGTTCGCTCTCTCGCCTGAGCGGCGCCGGCGCATGCGCGACGAACTCGTCAAGCAACTCCCTGACGCCAAAGTTCGAAATGGCAGATCCGAAGAACACGGGGGTCTGCCTGGCGGCGAGATAGTCCTCCAGCGACAGCTCAGGACACGCACCTTTTACGAGTTCGATTTCCTCTCGGAAATCATCGGCCAGGTCACCAAGGACTGCGGTCGCCTCATCGGATTCCAACCCGTCAATTGAACGGATTTCGGCTGCCTTTTCACGGCCTACCTTATCGTAGAGATAGATTCGGTCCTGCAGCAGATGATAGACACCCTTCAACGAACGGCCCATGCCGATCGGCCACGTCACGGGCGCGCACTGTATCTTGAGAACGGATTCGATCTCGTCGAGCAGGTCGATAGGCTCCCGCCCTTCCCGGTCGAGCTTGTTGATAAAGGTCATTATCGGGGTGTCACGGAGGCGGCAGACCTCCATGAGCTTGATCGTGCGTTGCTCCACGCCCTTGGCGCAGTCGATGACCATCAGGGCCGAGTCTACAGCCGTCAGCGTGCGGTAAGTGTCTTCCGAAAAATCCTCATGGCCTGGAGTGTCCAGCAGGTTGACGACATGATCACGATAGGGAAACTGCATGACCGAGGACGTCACGGAAATCCCGCGCTGCTGCTCGAGTGCCATCCAGTCGGATGTCGCATGGCGGCTCGCTTTGCGACCTTTTACCGTGCCGGCGAGCTGGATGGCGCCACCATAAAGCAGGAGCTTCTCGGTCAGCGTCGTCTTGCCGGCGTCCGGGTGCGAGATAATCGCGAATGTGCGCCGCTTGCTGACTTGTTGTGCGATATCGGACATGGGTAACGCGTTCTGGACGTCGTGCTCTGAAGGCGGCGCAGTCTAGCTGAAACGGCGCGCCCGCGAAACCGCGAATTCAGTCTTCGATGACGAGCTTCTTCGCGAGCACGGCAGCGTCCTCGCGGCCCTTGTTGGCCTGGTAGTACGCGGGGCGGTTGGCCACCTGGTGGAAGCCTTTCTTGTAATACAGTGCGAGCGCCGTTTCATTGGACGGGCGTACCTCGAGGAAGATCTCGCGGACCGAAGCCGACCGGGCCCTGAACAACATCTCGTCGAGAATGCGCTCGCCATAACCGTGGGCCCGGAACTCCGGCTCGACGCAAAGATTCAGGATGTGGGCCTCGCCGGCCGCGACCGAGAGGATCCCGTAGCCTGCAACCCGATCCTCGCGAATCAACACGATGCTCTGGTAACCCGCCAGCAGGCAGTCACGAAACACGCCGTGGCTCCAGGGAAACTCGTAACTGCGCCGCTCGATATCCGAGACCATCGCGAGATCGTCGTGGTCCATGTCGCGGATCGTGGTCGGCGGCTGGGCCATCGGCGTAATCATGCGCCGTAGTCCGATGCGAGTCGCGCCGCAAGGCACAGGTCACTCCAGGACTTCTGTTTCTGCGAAGGGCTGCGCAGGAGGTAGGCCGGGTGGTAAGTCACGACCAGTGGAATGCCACCGAGATCGTGAGGACGGCCACGCATGCGGCCAACGGGCTCGTCGCTTTGCAGCAGGTTCTGTGCGGCAATTCTGCCGACTGCAAGAATGATGCGCGGCTGCACGAGTTCAATCTGGCGCTCCAGGTATTCGCGACAGGCGGCAGACTCCGCCGGTTTCGGGTCACGATTGTTCGGCGGCCGGCACTTGAGGATGTTGGCGATGAACACGGTTTCACGACTTTCTCCGATGGCTCTCAGCATCTCGTCGAGCAGCTTGCCGGCGCGCCCCACAAAGGGCTCGCCGCGCCGATCTTCTTCGGCCCCGGGTGCCTCGCCGATAATCAGCCAGTCGGCGCTCGGGTTGCCCACCCCGAAGACCGTGTTCGTGCGGCTTTGTGCGAGCTCGCATCGCGTGCAGCACGCCACGCAGGCCTCGAGTTCGTCCCAGTCCAGGCCATCGGCCGACAGCGTCTCTGCCGTGACAGCGGGCTCAGCCGCATCCCTGGGCAACCATACGTCGATACCCATCGCCTGCAGGCATGCGCGTCGCTGCTGTTCGGGCTGGTTCATGCGTGTAAATCGCCGCGTTCGTAAAGTGCGTTAGTTTGCCACGGCGTTACCGTCTTTACACGGCGACGTTCCTAAGGGTGGGGGACTGTGCCCAGCAGATCGCTGCCAGCGAGGACACGTTGGCCCGGCCTGGCTTTCACCTTGCCGTCGATGGGCATGTAGATGTCGGCGTACTTGGCCAGCCGCAGGTAGGCGCAGCGGTGCCCCTGGCCCACCCGTTCGCCGAAGCGCATGAACGAACGCGGCGCCAGGCCCAGGCGATAGCCGCTGAACATCAGGACGACGCTGTCGCCCTCGTCGGTCCTGGTCCACAGAGCGTTCGCAGGACAGTCCTGCCCGACGCCTTCGATGTTCGAGTGCAGATCCATGACTTTGCCTTCCACGGGACTGCGCGCCGTATAGGTGCCCAGGCTGTCAATGCGAATTCGTATGCGATACGCCTCGCCCTGCACCACGCACTTATCCGTCTGTTCGATTTCCACAACCTCGCCATCCACCGGGCTGACGATGCCCAGCGCCACCGACGGGACCTGGCGGTGCGGATCGCGAAACAGCAGATAAGCGAGCACGAACAAAGCGCCCGGTATCAGGGCCAGCCATGGGTTGCCGTAAAGAACCACATAGACCCCGATCGCCACGATCAGCGCCATCGGGAGAATGCCCTCCTGGGCAACAAACGGATTGCGTCGGCCTTGCACGGGGGAACCTCTAAGAGACAGATCGGGGACCATCCCTTGGTTTCAGCCCGGAGTCAATACGGTTAGAATGCGCGCCTCACTGACTGAAGGCTTGTTATTCGATGCTGTTTTCCCAATTCGGGCTCACGACGCTCAAGGAAGTCCCTGCCGACGCGGAGATCGTCAGCCACAAACTCATGCTGCGCGCAGGACTCATTCGCCGGCTTGCTTCCGGGCTCTTCACCTGGATGCCGCTCGGCCTGCGTGTCCTGCGCAAGGTCGAGCAGGTTGTGCGAGAGGAAATGGACCGGGCCGGGGCTCTCGAACTCCTGATGCCCACCGTGCAGCCGTCGGAACTCTGGGAAGAATCCGGCCGCTGGGACAAGTATGGACCGCTCCTGCTGCGCATGCATGATCGCCACGAGCGCGAGTACTGCTTCGGCCCGACGCACGAAGAGGTCATCACCGACATCGCGCGTCGCGAACTAAGGAGCTACAAGCAGCTGCCCGTGAACTACTACCAGATTCAGACGAAGTTCCGCGACGAAATCCGGCCACGCTTCGGGGTGATGAGGTCGCGCGAGTTCATCATGAAAGATGCCTACTCGTTCGATATCGACCAGGCCGGCCTCGAGGAGTCCTATGGCCGTATGCACGCCGCCTACTCCGCAATTTTCGAACGCCTCGGTCTGCGGTTTCGTATCGTCGATGCCGACAGCGGCGAGATCGGCGGCAGCCGCTCGCAGGAATTCCACGTGCTCGCCGACTCGGGCGAGGACGCTATCGCCTATTGCGACGAAGACGACTACGCCTCGAACATCGAGACTGCAGCAACCCTGCCCGAAGACACACAACGGCCGGCGCCATCCGCCGAGCTGGAGAAATTTCCAACGCCGGGTATCAAGACCATCGAGGACCTTTGCGAACTGATTGGGGTAACGCCTGCCGAGACGATCAAGACGCTGATCGTGGAAGGGACGGATGGACCCTTGGCACTGGTACTGCGTGGCGATCATGACCTCAACGCCGTGAAGGCCCAGAAGATGCCGGGTGTCCTGTCGCCGCTTACGATGGCCGACCCCGCGACGATCCACAAGGCAACCGGCAGCGAAGCCGGCTCGCTCGGGCCCGTTGGTATGAAGCTGCCCGTATTCTTCGATCACGCGGTCGCACCGATGGCAAACTTCAGCTGTGGCGCCAACGAGGCAGGCTTCCACTACAAGGGCGTCAACTTCGGCCGCGACCTGCCCGAGCCCGAAACCGTCGATCTGCGCAACGTCATACCAGGTGACCCGACGCCGGGTGGCACGGGGAAACTCAGCATCGCACGCGGCATCGAGGTGGGTCACATCTTCCAGCTGGGCACGGTCTACTCCGAGGCAATGAATGCGACGGTGCAGGCTCCGGATGGCAAGAACCAGGTCATGGAGATGGGTTGCTACGGCATCGGAATCACGAGAATTGTCGGTGCCGCTATCGAACAGAACCACGATGAGAACGGCATCATCTGGCCCAGCCCGCTGGCGCCGTTCGACGTCGTGCTCGTGCCGATCAATATGCATCGTTCGAACGAAGTGCGCGAGGCAGCCGGCGAGCTCTATGCAGAGCTCAAGGAACAGGGCTTCGAAGTGCTGTTCGACGACCGCGACGCACGCCCTGGCGTCAAGTTTGCCGATGCCGAGTTGATCGGTATCCCGCACCGGCTCGTCATCAGCGACCGAAACCTGGCAGCGGGCGAACTCGAGTATCGCCATCGCCGCGACACCGAATCGCGCAATCTGAAACGTGAAGAAGCTCTCAAATTGCTGAAGGAATCCTCAGTAAGCTAGCGATTCTATTGAAGTATCGGGGAGGCTATACTGGCTTCGTGAAGATCTGCCGCCACCTCAAGACCCTGGCCATTCTGACGGTCATCGGACTCGCTTCGGCTCACGCGGAGCAGACACCGGACCCCGAGCTACGCGAAGTACTGCGTGCGGCGGCTGGCGAAGCTCCGAGTTTTACGGATCGCTTCGATGCGGAGGTCTGGCTCACCGATATGTCGCGGCGCCTGCAGCGCCAGGTCAGGGACCCGGCCGAACGAATCGAGATCCTGACGCTCGTGCACCTGGAGGCCAGCCGCGTCGATCTTCCGCCCGAACTGATACTCGCCGTCATCGAAGTGGAGAGCAATTTCGACCGCTATGCGGTATCGGTCGCCGGCGCACTGGGGCTCATGCAGATCATGCCTTTCTGGCTCGAGGAGATCGGCCGCCCGAATGACAATCTGTTACACGCCGACACCAACCTGAGATACGGGTGCACCATTCTCCGTTTCTACCTCGACAAGGAAAACGGCGACCTCAGGCGGGCGCTGGGGCGCTATAACGGCAGCCTCGGCAAACGCAAGTACCCTAACAAGGTCATCGATAAACTCAGCCGGAAGTGGTTCCAGGCCTAGCCGACCCTGAAGTCAGCCAGCTCCTCGAAATCGGCCTCACTCTCGGTCACATTCGACACGGAGGCCAGGGGCGGCCCCGTGCGCAGCCAGGCGCGCAGTTCGTCGATCGCATCTGCCGGGCCGCAGGCGAGCACCTCCACATCGCCGTCGTCGAGGTTGATCGCATAACCCGTGATCGCGAGCCTTGTCGCTTCCCGGCGGGTGCTGTCCCGGAACCATACGCCCTGCACCCGCCCACTGATCCTGAAGCGACGAGCCATTGGCGCAACGCTATCGTTTATTGGGACTCTTCCTCGTCGGAACTCTGTTCGGCTGCCTTCAAGGCATCCAGGGCCTTCATCTTCGCCTGTTTGGCGTCGTAGCGGGCCTTTGAGTACTGGTGCTCGTTGAGCTTCTCTTCGGCGCTCTTGAGATAGTCTTCGGCCGCCTTGAGGTGAAAAGCCGCGCGCTCGGCGGCACCCGCCTCCTTCGCAACAGCGATCGCCTGGCGTGCGTCGCTCATCTCCTGCACGGGAGGCGAGGTTTCACAGCCTGCAGCGAGTAGCAACGCTGCGGACAAAAGCGCCAGCGAAAATGATTTAAGTCCGGATGTTTGCACGTCTTATTCTAATTATCGGAAACCGTTCAACGCTACCAACCGCACCCGTTGCCGTCAAGCAAATGCGCGACCGCTGACGGGTCGCTGAGAGCCTGATAGAGTGCGCCGTAGTTTGCAAGTCCAAGCCTCGCGAGGAGCCCAATGGCCATTACCATTTACCACAACCCACGCTGTTCCAAGTCCCGGAAAACCCTCGAATTGATCAATGCAGCCGGCGTCGAGCCCGAAATTGTCCTGTACCTGCAGGACACACCCACAGCGAGCGACATCCTCGCCCTGGCTCGCAAGCTCGAGACTACGGTTGCAGGCCTGCTGAGGCGTGGTGAGAGCGAGTTCAAGGATGCGACGGATTTGCCCGATCTGGCCGATGACACAGCGCTGGCCGCCTGGTTGGCAGAGCACCCGATCGTACTGGAGCGCCCGATCGTAGTGGACGGCGACAGGGCCGTGGTCGGCAGACCCCCGGAGAACGTCGCCGAGTTGCTGGGCTGATGGCCGACATACTCGTGCTGTACAGCTCGCGCAGCGGCGCAACCGAGTCCCTGGCGCGCGAAGTCTGCCGCGGCGTCGACTCGGTCGAGGGCATGAGCGCACGTTTGCGGACCGTGCCGCAGGTATCAGCCGTCAGCGAAGCCACGGAAAGTGACGTGCCCGATCGTGGCCCGCCTTTCGCCACGCCTGATGACCTGCACGAATGTGCCGGTGTCATCATGGGCAGCCCGACCAATTTCGGCAACATGTCTGCCTCGCTGAAATACTTCATCGATAGCACGGTCGGTGAATGGTTCAAAGGCGCGCTCGAAGGCAAACCGGCGGGCGTGTTCGCATCCACGTCGTCATTACACGGCGGCCAGGAAACCACACTGTTGAGCATGGCGTTACCGCTGTTGCATCACGGCATGATACTCGTCGGCATACCGTATACGGAGGAAGCCTTGTCGACGACGACGAGTGGTGGCACGCCGTATGGCGCTACGCATGTATCCTGGAATCGCAAGCCGGATGCCCTTTCGGACGAGGAAAAAGAACTGGCGGCCGCATTGGGCAAACGCGTCGCTAGAATTGCAATACGTCTCGCACGAACGGAATCGTAAGACGCCGTTGCGCACGCAAGGCTTCGAGATCGAGCTTGTCGAGCAGCCGGTAGAGACTCGCCATATCGCGTTTGCTGCGCTTCAGGAGGTAACGCGCCGTCTCGCCTGGTAATTCGAGTCCGCGATGACGGGCGCGCAGCTGTAAGGCCCCGATACGCTGTTCGTCATCGAGTCCCTGCACGTGAAACACGGGCAGCCGAGACAGGCGACTGGCCAGGTCCAGAAGTTCGATGCCGCATTCACGCGGTGATCCGTTCGCCGCAACGACAAGCTGGCCGCTCGCATCGATGACCTGGTTGCAAAGATCGAACAGTGCTGCCTCCCAGGCCGCGTCGCCCGCCACAACATCGACATCGTCGATACAGATCGGCGACCTGCTCGCGAGGTCCTCGAGAATACCGACGCCCGCTTCGGCGAGTGTCCCGAGCGGCAAATAGACCGAGCGATCTCCCGCTCTTTCGCACACAGCCTGGAGCAGGTGCGTCTTGCCCGTAGCGAGTCCTCCCCAAAGCCAGCAGCCATGGCCGTCCCCGCCCTCGGCGAGCTCGACGAGCGTGCCGACCAGCGCCTCGTTGCCGGAGACGAAGTAGCTCTCGAAGACCGCGTGATCGGCGAGACGCAATGGCAGGACGAGCTGGTTCATTCGTGTTCGATTATCGCCAGGGCTTCGGGATTTTCTTTCAGGTAGCGGTGATACGCGAAGCGGACGAGTACGGACAGCACGGCAGCGGCGGGCAATGCAAGGAGGATGCCGAAAAAA
>Ga0209456_10000022_pt1 | contig 71168 bp, 64 predicted proteins | sample COG_11_FD_184755 | JGI IMG/M metagenome (GOLD analysis project Ga0209456, IMG submission 184755) | Pelagic marine sediment microbial communities from the LTER site Helgoland, North Sea, for post-phytoplankton bloom and carbon turnover... | ecosystem: Environmental > Aquatic > Marine > Neritic...
TCTGCGGCTGGAGTCGCCGTAGTGCTTCGCTGGCGGTATCAGGATCCACGTCAGCACGCCCGTCGCGATGGCAGCGAATGAATACATGAGAATAACGGACCGGAATGCCGCACGCCTTTCCTCGTTGCTCGCATGTAATACATTGTCGGGCATTCCCCACGCAAGCACCGCCACGCCAAGCGTTGCGACTACGGCGGCCGCAACGCCGCGACCGCCTTCGAGAACACCGAATGCGCGGCCCTGGGACGTCGTACCCCCCCACTCTCGCGTAGCCCTGATGAGGGCGGCCCAGAAGAGCAGGATCGTCGTGATACCCCAGTAGCCGTAGAGCATTGCCATACCCCATGTGCCCGGGTACGTCGCCATGTAGAAGCCGCCCGCACCGGTGGTGACGAGGGACACGGTCAGCAGGGAACGGGCCGAGAATCGATCGGCCAGTGGCCCGCCCGGAAAATACGCGATCATGGCCATAATCCCGTAGACCGCGAACACGTCGCCCAGCTGCGTATTCGTGAAACCGAAGGACTCCAGCAAGGTAGGGCGGAAAAAACGCGCTGTAGAAAACGGCAGGCCGTAGATAATCTCGCCCGCAAGAACAAGCGTGGCCATGAGCAGATATCGGGACATCGGACGGATTCACCGCAGCGGAGAGCATTTGCAGTATACGCGGGCCCTTGAACTGGCGTATTTTCGTGCCTTGAGATTGCACAGCCCGGGGAATCCGATGACCAGAGTACGAATCATTGTTTTGTTATGGCTGCTTGGTGCCTGTCCCTCCTACGCGGGGGACGCTCCGGCAACAATGCGCGTGGATTATTTCCATAGCGGCAACCAGGCAATGGAATTGTTCAGCCTGGACCAGGTGGTCATAGAGCCCCTGCCGTGGACCGGGAACATGGCACAGCCGATCGACAAGACGTTGCGCGGCAAGTACCTGTTCGAAATCGTCACCGGCGGAGCAGTTGCGTGGTCGCGGAGCTTCAGCAGTATCTATGGCGAATGGGAAACCACCGGAGAGGCCCGCAGGATCAACCGCTCTTTTCACGAGTCGGTCAGGTTTCCTGCACAGGATGACATCTTCGACCTGGTATTGAAGAAACGCGGTGCCGGAAACGCATTCGAAGAGGTTTGGCGCATCGAGCTCGACCCGTCGGACGTCCTCGTGCATCGCGAAACGGCGATGCACGCCGACGATGTGGTCGCTATCCACGAGAGCGGCGACCCGGCGAACAAGGTCGACCTGCTCCTGATGGGAGACGGCTACACGGCCGGGGAACACGACGCGTTCATCGCCAAAGCGAGAGAACTGACGGACATCCTCTTCGCCACGTCGCCGTTCAGGGAACGCAAGGACGACTTCAATATCTGGGCCGTCGCGCCTGCCGCGGCGCAGTCGGGTGTGTCACGCCCCTCGACGGAAACGTTTCGCGACTCCCCCATCGGCGCGACCTACGATGCATTTCGTTCGGAGCGCTACATACTCACGTTCGACAACAAGGCCATGCGCCGCATCGCTTCATCGGCCCCCTACGATTTCATCGAGATCCTGACCAACACCGAGGTATACGGCGGTGGCGGCATCTACGGGCTCTTCAGCACGGCCGCCGCGAACAGCGAGTGGGCCCCTTACCTGTTCGTCCACGAATTCGGCCACCACTTCGCGGGCCTTGCGGATGAGTACTACACGAGTTCCGTCGCGTACGAAGCGCCTGCCGAGATCACGGAACCCTACGAACCCAACGTCACGGCCCTGCTCGATCCCGACAATCTCAAATGGAAGCACCACGTGGCGCCGAACACGCCGCTGCCCACGCCCTGGCCCAAGGCCAGGTACGAGGAGCACTCGATTGCCTACCAGCAGCGGCGCCGAGAGATGCGCGCGGCCAATGTCAGCGAAGCGGAGATGAACGCGTTGTTCCGCTACACTAAGGAATACGTTGAAACATTATTCGATGAATCCGGTCAAAACGGCATAGTTGGCGCGTTCGAAGGCGGCAACTACCAGGCGGAGGGGTACTATCGATCCGAGCAGAACTGCCTGATGTTCACGCGCTCCGAATCGTTTTGTACCGTGTGTGCCGAAGCCATCGGCAAGGTCATCGACGAATACACGTTACGGGAGTAGACATTATGCGGCGCTCCTCGAAAATCACAGCGATACCCCTGATCGCGGCGGCATTCCTGCTGGCGGGATGTGCGACCGAGCAACATGCCAGGACCAATGGCTGCCCGCCCAACAAGACGCTGGTCTGCAGTGATCGCATGGGCCAGGACCAGGAATGTCGATGCCACAGCAAAGCAACGATGCGCGACGTCTTCGACCTGCGCCGCAACTGATCGCTAACTCCTGAGCCTGTACCCCGTCTTGAAGATCCACCGGACGATACCGAGGCAGGCCAGCAGGAATGCCACTGTCATGCCGAGGCTCAGCGTGACGCTGACGTCGGCGTTCTCGTAGAAGCTCCAGCGGAAGCCGCTGATCAGGTAGACCACCGGGTTGAACAGGCTGATCGTCTGCCAGGCTGGCGGCAGCATGCTGATCGAATAGAACGTGCCGCCCAGGAAGGTCAGCGGCATTACGATCAGTATCGGCACGATCGTGAGCTTCTCCCAGCCGTCGGCCCAGATGCCGAGTATGAAACCGAACAGGCAAAACGACACACAGGTCAGAAGCAGGAAAGTCGCCATCAGCAGCGGGTGTGCGATCTCGATATCGACGAAAAAGCTCGCGGTCACAAGGATGATCGTGCCGATGATGACCGACTTGGTTGCTGCTGCGCCGACATAACCCAGCAGGACCTCGCCATAAGAGACAGGCGCCGACAGTACTTCGAAGATGGTGCCCGTGAATTTCGGAAAGTAAATCGCGAACGAGGAATTCGAGATGCTCTCGGTCATCACGGACAGCATGATCAGGCCCGGCACGATGAATGAGCCGTAGCTTACGCCGTCGATTTCGGTGATCCGCGACCCGATCGCCGAACCGAAGATTACGAAATACAGCGACGTCGACAAGACCGGCGCCACGATGCTCTGCACGACCGTACGGAACATGCGGGCCATCTCGTAGCGATAAATCGCTTTGACAGCATGGAAGTTCATCGCTCGGTATTCACGAGATCGACGAAGATATCTTCGAGCGAGCTCTGCGATGTCTGCAGGTCGTTAAAACGAACGCCGGCGCGGCGCAGATCGTTGATCAGGTCCGTGATACCGGTATGTTCACCCTTGGTATCGTAGGTGTATGTCAGCTCGAAACGATCGTCGCTGAGCTCGAGCCCGTAATCGTCGAGCCCGTCGGGAACCGCGTGCAGTTCGTCGTAGAGGTGCAGCGTCAGTTGCTTCTTGCCAAGCTCGCGCATCAGCTTGTCCTTCTCTTCGACAATGATGATCTCACCGTGATTAATGACGCCGACTCTCTCGGCCAGTTGCTCGGCCTCTTCGATGTAGTGGGTCGTGAGGATGACCGTCACACCCTCCTCGCGCAGCTTCCCGACCACGCTCCACATGTCCTGTCGCAGCTCGACGTCCACGCCAGCCGTCGGCTCATCGAGGAACAGGATATCGGGTTCGTGTGCCAGCGCTTTCGCAATAAGGACACGCCGCTTCATGCCACCTGACAGCGTCATACACGGCTCGTCCTTCTTGTCGAAGAGGGACAGTGACTTCAGTACTTTTTCGAGGTGGTCTGCGTCCGCGCCCTTACCGAACAGGCCACGACTGAAACGGCAGGTGTTCCAGACGGTCTCGAAACTCTCGGTGGGCAGCTCCTGCGGGACGAGCCCGATCCGGGCGCGCGTCTCGCGGAACCCGGTCACGATATCGTGCCCACCTACGCGTACGCTGCCGGCCGTCCCGTTGACGATGCCGCAGACGATATTGATGAGCGTTGTCTTCCCGGCGCCGTTGGGCCCGAGCAACGCGAAGATCTCGCCTTCGTTGATCCTGAGGTCCACGCCTTTGAGCGCCTCGAAACCACCGGCGTAGGTTTTGGTCAGTCCCTGGATATCGATAACGGCCGGCATCGCGAAATGATACGACACTTGGCGGTCAATTCGTGAACTGGGACATGGCAAGAGAACGGCCCGGACGCGAAGATTAGGCATTACTGCCAGAAGAGCGCTTTCACATGAGGAATCCGGTACTTCTTGTCACCCTGGTGCTTGCAGCACTGCTCGCCGACACCGCGTTCGCCGAGCCCGACCGCGATTCGCTGGTTGCTGCCTGGGAAACACACATCTCGGCCCTGCCTGGCACCGAGCTGCTCGAGAAAACGGGCGATGATACCTACCGCTACAAGGACACGGACCTGCCTTACGACGGTGAGCTCAAGCTGATTGGCGCGCTCGTCAGGCCCTCGGAATCGGCAGGTTTCGAAACCGAATTTACGCACTTCGGCATGGTCGATTTCGAACTGATCGATATGCCCGCGGAACGGCTCACCTCGCAGGTCTACTACTACTGGCTCGCCGATCGCCAGACATTGCACTACTCAGGCACGACGGATACATGGGTCGATGCGACGGCGTACCAGGCGTCGATCTCCGATCTCTACAGTGTCGGCCCGTCTATGGGGGCCCTGTCTTTCATGCTCAATTACGGGATCTGGCTGGTATTGCTTGCGCTACTGTTGTTCGTCTTTGTTGCGTTCAACCGGCAGACCAGGAAAGCGAGCGCCATGATGGACGAGACCGCCGCCATCAACCAGATGGCCCGCGAGAACCTCGACCGGGCCGAAGCGATGCAGGATGAAGTGCTCGCGATCGCCCGCGAGACGCGCGACCTGCAGAAAGAGAGCAACGAACTACTCGGCAAGATGCTCGACTCGATGCGTTGAGCAACAGCCGTCGGTCCGCCGGCACAGACTCTTCCTGGTCGAGTCTTTTCCTACTCCAGATCCAGTGTATCCGCATAGGCGAACAGACCGGCAGCACCGCCCGTGTGCAGGAAGACGACCGTGCTGCCCTTGCCGATACGGCCTTGCCGGATGTAGTCGATCATCCCGGCAAGCGCTTTCCCCGTGTACACGGGATCGAACAGCAGGCCCTCCAATCTTGCAGCCAGCAGCACCGCCTCGTTCATCTCCGCCGTTGGTTCGCCGTAGCCCGGCCCGACATAATTGCAGTCGGCGAAAATATCGTTCCTTGTGACGATCCCGGGTGCGGCCAGGTACTCGGCCGTCTCGCAAGCCAGGCCGTAGACCCGCTCTTCCTGTATCTCCCGCCCTGCGTTGACGCCGAAGCCCAGGATCGGCTTATCGTTACCGCTGCCGCGCAGACCGACGGCGAGTCCCGCGTGAGTGCCCGCGCTGCCGGATGTCGTCACGAAATGATCGAACGTCAGCTTAGCGTCTTCGGCCTGCTGCAGAAGCTCGACGGCGCAGGTTACGTATCCAAGTGCACCCACCGGGTTCGAGGCGCCGCCGGGAATGATGTAGGGCGTGCCACCGTTCGACCGGACCTCATCGGCAATGGCCTCCATTTCTGTATCGAAATCGGTGCCTTTGTCATATTCGCGCAGGTTTGCACCGAACAGGCGATCGAGCAGGATATTGCCGGAACTCTTGTAAAGATCGCTGGGATGCGCGACGCGATGTTCGAGCAAGACCTCGCATTTGAGACCGAGCTTGCAGGCTGCCGCGGCTGCCTGGCGTACATGATTGGATTGCACCGCACCGACCGTGATGATCGTATCTGCCCCCTGTTGCAGAGCCTCCCCCATCGAGAACTCGAGCTTGCGAGTCTTGTTACCACCCGTCGCGAGGCCCGTACAGTCGTCGCGCTTGACGAAAATCTCGGGCCCTCCCAGGTGATCGCTGAGGCGCGGTAGATGTTCGAGCGGAGTAGGCAGGTGTGCCAGCGAGACTCTCGGGAATTCGGACAGCTGCATGGTCGTTCCTTATCGTTCGGGTAATGCTTCGTGGCCAAGCGCCAGCGAAACGGTCTTCTCGGCCAGCACGTCCGTCGACGCAACCAGGGGTACATCGAACATCGACGCATGCAGTACCAGCGGGAGTTCGGTGCACGCAGCGATCAGGACCGCCGCGCCGCGAGCAACCAGGCGTTCGGCCAGCGCGCGCAAGCCGCTGGAAACAGTCTCCGACTGGTCGCCCGCCTTGATCTGATCGATCAGCGACATGGCCTCCCCGAGTTCGTCGGGCTTCTGCAATACGACATCCACATCGGCGAGCGCTTCCTGGTAAAGGCCCGCGGTCAGGCAGCCGGGTGTCGTCAGCACGCCCACAGGTCCACCGATGCCTTGCTTGCGTGCAGCCCTGACTGATTCTTCGACGATGCTGACGAACGGAATCCTGGTCGCCGCGATGATGTCATCCTGCCATGCGTGCGCCGTGTTGCAGGGCATGACGATAAAGTCGGCGCCCCCTGTCTCGAGCCCCGCGGCCATATCCGCGAGTACGGGACCCGGATTCGCGCCCTCGCCTCGCATGGCTCTCTGCCGGCTGGGTATGCGCGGATTATGGTCGACGAGCATGCGTACATGATCCTGGTCGGCCGCCGACGGCGTGTGCGCCAGCACCCTGGCCATGAAATCGACAGTAGCGTCGGGGCCCATGCCGCCGATTACGCCAACCACCTTGTCTGCTGCGGTCATTATCTATACCGACTGCCAAATTGCCTGCGCTATCCTACCGCAACTATGAGCACCGCAGGCCATTGCTGCCACGCCAGCAGCAAACCCGACAACGAGATCCCGCCAATCAATCGCCGCCTGGCGATCATGGGCAGCATCTTCATTGCGGTGTTCCTGCTCTCGTTCCTGCCGCCGCTCCAGGCCCTCAACGACAGCCTGATCTCTTACCTTGCAATTGTCTGGTGGGCCGTATTGATCGGGCTCGTGCTCGGCGGAATTATCGACTACTTCGTTCCCGATGGCGTCGTCGTTCGAGCACTCGGCAAACGCAGCAAGATCACCCTGGTGAATGCTGTTATCGCCGGTTTCCTGATGTCGGCCTGTTCGCACGGCATCCTCGCCATTGCCATCCAGCTCTACAAGAAGGGCGCCAGCGTGCCGGCGGTCATTACCTTCCTGCTCGCATCCCCCTGGGCCAACCTGCCGATGACTGTATTGCTGTTCGGATTTTTCGGCTGGAAGGGGCTGCTCATCGTCGGTGGTGCGATGCTCATCGCTCTGACTACGGGACTCGTCTTCACGCTGCTTGACCAGTTTGGCTTGATCGAAGGACCGGCCAAAGATGTCGAGGTCGAGAACGTCTCCTGGGACCGGCTGAAGAATCTCGACGCTCGCGAATCGCTCAAGGGCGTTGCGGCCGGCTCGGTGTCTCTCGCGAACATGGTGCTCTGGTGGATACTCATAGGCATCCTCGCGGCAGCGATCATCGGCGCCTACGTCCCGGCGCACTGGTTCATGCAGTACCTGGGACCCGACTTCACGGGTATGCTCGTAACGCTGCTGTTTGCCACCGTGCTCGAGGTTTGCAGCGAAGGCACTTCGCCCATCGCGTTCGAGATTTTCAACAAGACTGCTGCTCTCGGCAATCCGTTTGTTTTCCTGATGGCCGGCGTTGCCACCGACTACACCGAGATTGGCCTCTTGTGGACGAACATCGGCAGGCGCACGGCGATCTGGCTGCCAGTCATCACAGTGCCGCAGATCCTGATCTTCGCTACACTGCTCAATCGATTCGCAAGCTAGCGACTACGCGGGAGCATCCCATGCGACCTCTTCCTTTGCCCGACTGGGACAAGTCACTGCAGCGCGTGCTCGACGACATGGACGGTCAGCCGCTCAATGTGCACGGCCTCATGGCCAATCATCCCGGGCTACTCGACGCCTGGTGGGATCTTCGCATGCATTCGGTCAACGGCGGTGAGCTCGAGCAGCGCGACTGCGAACTCGTCATCCTGCGGGTAGCCGTTCATATGCGTTGCTGGTACGAATGGGCTTCACATGTCGACAGGGGGCTTGCCGCGGGGCTGACTGAGGACGAAATCGAACGGATCGCACACGGGCCTTCTGCAACCGAATGGAACGAACGCGACGCGATTCTGCTCGAGGCCGTCGACGAGTTGTTTCTTGAACGTGCAATTAGTGGAAGCACCCGCAAGATCCTGTCCGAGTACCTCGATCCAAACCAGGTCATGGATGTGATCGCCATTCATGGCGTGTATGTCACGCTCGGCTGCATGGTCAACACCTGGGGACTCGAACTCGACGAGCGTGTTCGCGCAAGACTGCCCGATGACTTTACCGAGGAATCGTTTGTCGCAGAATCCGGGTCATGAATAGTACCGTGAGTCACCGTTTGCTACCGATCATAGTGTCCGCATGCGCATTACTGGGTGGCTGCTCCGACACCCTGCGGGCCACCGAGTTCTGTCTGGACGGACAGTTTGACCTGGGAGCCCGCTACCAGGGGATGCACGCAACAGCCGGGGAGATGTACCCGGCCCGGTTTTGTTACGTCGTCGACAAGGGCAATGTAATGTTTAGCGGTAGCGGCAGGTCGAATCCAGACATGGACGGAGACTGGACCGTTGCGTTTCTTCCGCCCGATACGGTTCGAATCATCAACAGGAATTCCCCTCCCGACGTCGAGTTCTCGGGAAAGAGCGTTGTCGAGGAGGCGCTTCGCTACAGGCGTGTCGATCCGAAGCAACTGATTGCCGAGATTGACGCAAACCCGGGCTGGGTGACGGAACGCTCCGGCGGCGGTCGCTACACGGTGCTGTATCCGGGCAGCCCTCACGTCGCCGAGGTGCTTGTCGCGGATGGCTCGTTGAACGAATTCCGGACGCAAACAGACATACCATTACGCGGTCGTGTACCCGTGAGCTGGCAGTGGGACTGGTCAGACCAGGATGCGCCAGTTGTCCAATTGACTGTTGAAGACGATGTCATATTCAAGGCCAGGGGTAGATGGAGAACGTTAGGCGCGACAGAGGCCGAGGCACTATGGAAACTGAGTGGCGGCCAGGACGCCGTGCAGGTTCCTGCCGATCGCTGGCCGGCACGCATAAGCCTCGAAATCCAGGAGGTCGCCAACGGCGTAAACATCGTTACAGGTGTGCGAACCGGTTTTTCCCATATCATCATAGAAACCTCGGAAGGACTGGTTGTTGGAGATGCGCCTGCCGGTTGGGTCGAACTGCAGCAGCTTCCGCCGGCAGACCTCGTGCCCGGCTACGGTATCAGTGGACTTTCCGAGAACTTCGTCGACTTTCTTAACAAGCGATTTCCGGACACTCCGATTCGCGCTGTGGCACTGACGCACGCGCATGATGATCATGCTGGCGGTGCGCGCGCCTTCGCGGCGGCGGGCGCGGAAGTCTATGCGCCGCAACGCGTCGTGACATTTCTGGACGAATCCTTGAATCGCACAGCGATGCCGGAAGATCGCCTGAAGGCGGGAGGACGCTCGGTTAACGTCATTCCGGTTACAGATCGACTAATACTCGCCGATGACACGAATGCAGTTGAACTGGTCGAGCTACCGCCCGGACCGCACGTTGATGCCGCGCTCGGTATCTGGGCAAGAGATGCCGGCGTGTTTTTTCAGTCCGACCTGCATGTGCCGCGATCGGACGACGACACACCGCGTACGGATCGGGCCACAACCGAATGCTGGTTTGCCGCGTGGGCTGTTTCAAGTCTGCCGCCGGACACAATCGTCGTAAATTCGCATTCCTCGCCTCGCACGCCCGTATCTCGTCTGGCCCGATATCTTGAAAGTGACACCTGCCGCAATCTCTAGATTTCGGCCTGGCGGGCATTTGCACTTCCAATTGCCGGCTACTCTGTTATAGTCCGCCGCGTCTTGGCGCACTTCGGTCTGCGCCGATCGCTCCAAACCCTGCAAATCCACGGGTTTCGGAGCCTCTTTTCGAATTTCCAGCCTGGACCGAATCCAGCGCGTCTAACACCGCGGATGGGTCAGGCGACCCGGAGTAATACCACAATGTTATTTAAAGAACTCGGCCTCTCGGCCGAACTGCTGCGTGCGGTCGGCGAAAGCGGCTACAGTGAAGCGACACCGATCCAGCAACAGGCAATCCCTCATATTCTCGAGGGCCACGATATTCTCGCAGGCGCCCAGACGGGCACCGGCAAGACGGCAGGCTTCACGCTGCCATTGCTGCAGCGCCTGCAATTTTCGCAAGTTAACAGGCGGCGCATCAGGGCACTTGTCCTCACCCCGACGCGCGAACTGGCCGCACAGGTTGGCGACAGCGTTCGCAACTACGGACGCTACCTGCCCTTCAGGACGGCGGTCATCTATGGCGGCGTCAGCATCAACACCCAAATCGACAAGCTGCGCCGGGGCGTGGATGTGGTCGTCGCAACACCGGGCCGACTGCTTGATCACATGCAGCAGGGCACGATCGATCTGTCCGCCATAGAGGTCCTCGTGCTCGACGAGGCCGACCGTATGCTCGACATGGGCTTCATTCGCGACATTCGCAAGATCCTGAAGGTCCTCCCGGAAAACCGCCAGAACCTGCTCTTTTCGGCGACCTTTTCCGACGACATCAGGAAACTCGCAGCCCGGACGCTGAACTCTCCCGCAGAGATGCAGGTTGCACAGGAAAATACGACGGCCGATCGCGTCAGTCAGCTGGTCCACCCGGTCGACAAGAGCCGCAAACGCGAACTCTTGTCACACTGTATCGGCGCCGGTAACTGGCGGCAGGTACTCGTATTTACGCGCACCAAGCACGGCGCCAATCGGCTTGCCAAGCAGCTGGAATCTGACGGCATCACGGCAACAGCTATCCATGGCAACAAGTCGCAGGGTGCGAGGACGCGCGCGCTAAAGGAATTCAAGGACGGTTCGGTCCGGGTACTCGTCGCAACCGATATCGCGGCACGCGGCCTCGACATCGACCGCCTGCCCCACGTCGTTAACTTCGAGCTGCCGCACGTGCCCGAAGACTACGTGCACCGTATCGGCAGAACGGCTCGAGCCGGTAACGACGGTCATGCGATATCACTGGTTTGTGTCGACGAGAAAAGGCTCTTGCTGGATATCGAGCGCCTGCTCGGCACCGAGATCCGGAAAGAAGTCCTGCCGGGATACAAGCCGGACCCTCGCATCAGGGCGGAGCCGATTACCAAGGGCCGGCAGCAAAGACGGCGCCAGAATCCTCCGCGTCGGCAGCGCAAGCGAGCTTAGCGCCAGATCTTTGCCCGTTAGCGGTGCCGGTGAGTCAGTCAACGACTACCGTCACCGGCGACGGCACTTGATCTCGAGTGAAGCGAAATCATAGATATACGCGGGCGCTACCGAAGCCGCTATGCCACTCTTGCCGTTCCCTGTATCCGCGCCCGAGTTCGAACGCATCCATTCGCCGTACTTGACGCTGCTGCCAACCTGGTAGGACGGCCGCACGGACCAGCGGTAGGTCTTGCAAGGCGCGAGTTCTTGCTCAACCGTGTGGCTCGCGCCGGTCATCGGGCCGGCCGCGTAGACCAGCCGATCCGTGTCGTAAACCTCGACGACGTAAGACACGTCGCTCGGATCGATCGCGTTTACCCAGGGACCGTAGGAATCGCCGCCGAGGAGCTGCAACTCCCACGCCAGGGTTGGCGTCGACGTCTTGCTAATGCCGGCCCACTCGTTCTTCTTGACGGGTTTGATGGATTTCGTCTTCTGTGGCCGCAGTTCGTGGTGCAGTTCGACCCTGTCGAACACCTCGGCCGCGATCTCCCGGCCCAGGTAGTGTTTTGCGTAGTTGACGTAGTCATGCCACAGCGCATGATCGTCTGCGTTCCAGTTCGAGAGCGTATCGCGATCCTCGTAGCGCACATCGGTCCTGTAGACGTCAGCCCCGTCACTCAGGCGGCGCAGAGTGGCGTTCGCCGACGTGCTGATGATCGCCTCTTTGCCTTGAACATTGATCGTGATGTCGGTGAGGCTCACGTACAGAACGGCGTCCGTGTCTGCGGGAATTGGTGTCGTCAGTGACACGAGCTTCGGTTCGACCGTAGGCAGCTTCCTGAGGCCCCAGAAAACGTCGCTCGCGATCGCGTCGTTGGTCAGGGGCTGGCTCGCCGCTTCGGCCAGGTCTCTCGTGAGGCCATCGCGAAACTCCTGAATCTCGCGCTTCGTCAGCCCCGACAGGCCGCCAACTATTGCCCCGGGTAGCGTGAGTATCGGGAACGGGAATCCGACGGGAATACCGCCCACCTCTGTCTGGATACCTTTGCCGATTTCCGAGCCTTCCGCCGCGCCGATGCCGAAGCCCTTGGTCTCGTTCTCGTAGTCACCCGTGACGGCCTGCCCCGCAGGACTCGCGCCTGGCAATACAACGACCTTGCGAATCGATGCGCGCAAGTCCTCGGGCATGTGAGCGGGCAGCGCCGGCACCAACGAGGCCCCGGGCTCGGCGTCCGGTGGATTCGTGATCGCCCAGGCGCAGGCTGATGTTGCGCCGCCGACGATGACCAGGAACTTCATTAGGGTGGGTAGCTGCATGGCGTCGATTCTAGCAACAAAGACCGCTAGTGCCTGACGGTTACGGACTTGACCTGGGCGAAAACGTTATCGCCCTGTTTCAGGTCGAGATTGGTTACGGATCGTCGCGTGACTTGAGCGATGAGATAATCGCTTCCCATCGCAAGGCGCACCAGGTCGGTCGCCGGGCCCGTCGGCTGTATCTCGTCAATCGTCGCGGGCAGCACGTTGAGGATCGTTGTCTGTTGCGGCCGCGTCCTGCAGATGCTCACATCGCTTGCGGCGATACGAAGTCGCAGCCTGGGTGCGCCGGCTTCGTAGTGTCCCGGCACCAGTAGCTCACCCCCCGAAAACCGGAACAAGGTCAAATCGTAGCCTTCGTCATAGCGTTCCGGACGTGCGTCGATGACGCTGCCGGCGCTGCGCCCCGCAAGCACAGGTACGTCGAGCCGGGCCAGTATGGCATGCAGTTCACCGTCTGCCACGATGCTGCCGTCGTCGATGACAAGCAGGTGATCGCACAGCCGGCAGATCTCGTCGATGCTGTGGCTGACGTAGATGATCGGCATCGACAGCTCATCGTGCAGGCGATCCAGGTACGGCAGCAATTCGTCCTTGCGCTGCTGGTCCAGCGACGCCAGCGGCTCGTCCATCAGGACGAGCTCGGGTGCGCGCAGCAGAACGGCCGCTATCGCGACGCGCTGAGCTTCGCCACCGGACAGTCCCGCGGGCTTGCGACTCAGCAAGCTGCCGATGCCGAGCATTTCGACGACGTGATCCTTGTCGAGTCCGTCGGCGCCAGCGCGTCGCCGCCCATAGTCGATATTGCCTTCCACGCTCAGGTGCGGGAACAGCTGCGGTTCCTGGAAGACATAGCCGACGCCGCGCTGATGCGGCGGGCGTGAATCCGTGCCCGAGCCTGTCTCCAACCCCGCGATGCAGCGCAGCAAGGTAGTCTTGCCGGAACCGGACTCTCCAAACACCCCTGTGACGCCCTGCGCGGGTATGCCGACGTCGACGTCGAGCGTGAACGCTCCCAGGCTTGCCCTGTGCTGCACCGCGATAAGTTGCTGCCGGATACTGCTTACGCTGCTCATTCCGGACTCCAGCGGCGGTTGACCAGGTACATACCGAGCAGCACAGTGAACGCAAAGGCCAGCAGCAGCAGGGACATCTGGTGCGCAGCGCCATACTGCAGCGACTCGACCTGGTCGTAGATCGCGATCGAAACGACGCGCGTCTCGCCCGGTATGTTGCCGCCGACCATCAGCACGACGCCGAATTCGCCCAGTGTGTGCGCGAAGCTCAGCACGGCCGCCGTAACGAAACCCCTCGACGACATAGGGACAGCCACCGAGAAGAACGCGTCGCGCTTCGATGCGCCTTGCGTCCACGCGAACTCCAGCATCTGCCGGGGCAACGATTCGAAGGCGTTCTGCATGGGCTGCACGGCGAAAGGCAGGCTGTAGATACACGATGCGATCACGAGGCCGGCGAACGAGAACGTCAGCGTGCTGCCCGTGAGTTCGAACCACCAGCCGCCGATCGCGCCGTACGGACCGAGCAGGACCAAAAGGTAAAAGCCCATGACCGTCGGCGGGAGCACGATGGGCATCGCGACGATGGCCTGGACGGCCGGTTTCCAGCGCACCGCCGTTCTTGACAGCCACCATGCCACCGGGGTGCCGATGAGGAACAACACGAAAGTCGTTACGAGGGCGAGCTGCACCGACAGCCATAAAGGACCGAGAATCTCCATCAGCGCACCACCGTGTAGCCATCGCGCTCGATGATTGCCGCTGCCCTGTCGGAGCGGAGGTACTCGACGAAGCTGTTCGCAGCCTCGTTATCGGCGGCCCGCCGCAACAGTACGAGTTGCTGATCGAGGGCGGCATGTGACGATTGCGGCACGCGCGACATGCAGACGGTCGACGGCAAACCCCGGTTCGACATCAGCGACGCGGCGACGAATGCCAGCGTCGCGTTGCCGGTCGCTGCGAAATTCAGTGTCTGCAAGATGTTCTCGCCGTAAACAACGCGGCGCGATGCATCCTGCCAAAGCCCTTCGGCAAGCAGGAACTGCAAGGCCGCTTCGCCATAGGGCGCGGTCTCGGGATTCGCAATTGCCAGCCGATTGTAATCGCCTCGCTGCAATACCTCGCGGCAATTGCGCCCCCGCAGGCGCTCGTCGCGCGACCAGAGCACGAGCGACCCTGTGGCGTAAGTTGCCCTTGTTCCCGGCACCGCGTGTCCTGACTCCTCGAGCAGTCGCGGGCGCTCGGCATCGGCCGAGAGGAACACGTCGAACGGCGCGCCGTTGATGATTTGCGCGTACAGCTTGCCGGTCGAACCGTAGCTCAGCCGGAGAGTGCCGTTGTTGTAGTACTCTGAAAAATCCCGCGCCAGCTTGCGAGCCGTTTCCGAGAAATTGCTGGCGACGGCAACCTTGAAACCGTCATCCGCTGACAGGACTGCGGGTAATAACGCCGCAAGCAGCAGCAGCGTACGCACGGCGCTTAAGTGGCGAGCTCTGCTTTCTTTTGCCGGCGGAAGCGGTGCAGGAGGGGTTCCGTGTAGCCATTGGGCTGTTCACAGCCCTCGAATACCAGTGCACAGGCGGCCTTGAAAGCAATGCTCGCGTCGAAGTCGTCACTCATACGCTCGTATGATGCATCACCCTCATTCTGCCTGTCGACGACTTTCGCCATGCGCCTGAACGTTTCGAGCACCTGCGCTTCGTCCGTTACGCCGTGCAGCAACCAGTTGGCCATATGCTGGCTCGAGATTCGCAGTGTCGCCCTGTCTTCCATGAGCCCGACATCGTTAATGTCGGGCACTTTCGAACAACCCACTCCCTGGTCGATCCAGCGAACGACGTAGCCGAGTATTCCCTGTGCATTGTTGTCGAGCTCGGCCTGCACTTCAGAATCCGACAGCCCGCTGACGTCAGCCAGTGGTGGCGTGAGGATGTCGTCGATGCTCGCAAGATCGCGTTTCGCCAGTGCCTGCTGGCAGGCGCGTACGTCGACCGCGTGATAGTGCATCGCATGCAATGTAGCTGCCGTCGGTGAAGGTACCCAGGCACAGTTAGCGCCCGCCTCGGGATGCGACTGCTTGGATTCCATCATTTCGCGCATCTCGTCGGGCTTGGGCCACATGCCTTTGCCGATCTGCGCCTTTCCCGGCAGCCCGCAGCGAATCCCGATATCGACGTTCCAGTCTTCGTACGCATTGATCCACGGTTCGTGCTTGATCGCCTCCTTCGGCAGCACCGAACCGGCCTGCATGCTCGTGTGAATCTCGTCGCCCGTCCTGTCGAGGAAACCCGTATTGATGAACACGACGCGCTTCGAGACAGCGCGGATACACTCGGGGAGATTGACCGTCGTGCGGCGCTCCTCGTCCATGACGCCGACCTTGATCGTATTCGGTTCCAGGTCGAACATCGCTTCCACGCGGGAGAACAATGTATCTGCGAACGCCACCTCCCCGGGGCCATGCATCTTCGGCTTGACGATGTATATGCTGCCCGTGCGGCTGTTCGGCGAATACGCGTCGCGCCGCCGGTCCGTCAGCGCACATGCGGTCGTCATTATCGCATCGAGCATGCCTTCGAAGATCTCCTCGCCCGCGTCGTCAAGAATCGCGTCCGTCGTCATCAGGTGACCGACATTACGTACCAGCAGCAGGCTGCGTCCGGACAGGACGACGGGCTCACCGTCTACGCCTGTATAAGTGCGATCAGGGCTGGGCCTGCGCGCGAGCGTCTTGCCGCCCTTCTCGAATGTCGTCTCGAGTTCGCATTTCATGAGGCCGAGCCAGTTGCGGTAAATAGAGGCCTTGTCCTCCGCATCGACCGCGGCTACCGAATCCTCGCAGTCCTGGATCGTCGTGACGGCCGACTCGAGGATCACGTCGGCGACGTTCGCGGTTGCTTCCCTGCCAACGAGATGGTCCGGATCGACCTGGATCTCTATGTGCAGACCATTGTTGCGGAACAGGTAGGCGCAGCGTTCCCCCTCCCCCGAGAAACCGACGAACTGATCCGGGCTCTCGAGATGCACCGCGTCACCGTTGGCGAGAGACGCTACGAACGAGTTCGTGTCGTCGGAGTGATCAAGGCCATAGTCATTGACGTCGGCGTGACTCACGCCGGCGAGCGGAATCGTGCGATCCAGGAACTCGGTCGCGTAGCGGATGACGGCGGCGCCACGGGTCGGGTTGTAGGGGCCGTCGCGCTGCTGGCCGTTCTCCTCGCCGATGACATCGGTCCCGTACAGCGCATCGTACAAGCTGCCCCAGCGAGCATTCGCGGCATTGATCGCGAAGCGCGCGTTGCCGACGGGTACTACCAGCTGCGGCCCCGCAATCCCGGCAATCTCGGCGTCGACGTTGGCGGTCTCGATCTTGAATGGCTCGCCGGCCTCCTCGAGGTAGCCGATGTCCGCGAGGAAAGAGACGTAATCGTCATGCGACCGGGCCCGCCCCTTCCTGGCCAGGTGCCAGTCGTCGATCTGCTGCTGCAACTCGTCACGCCGCTCGAGCAAGGCCCGGTTGGTCGGCGCCAGGTCCATGACGATCGACTCGAGGCGCTGCCAGAATTCCCCGGACCTGAGACCGAGCTCGGGCAGGAGCTCGTTCTCGACGAACTCGAAGAGCTCCGGGGCGATGCTGAGCGCACCGACCCGGTGTCGGTCTTCCATACTCATTTTGTCAACCGTTGCCGATTCCGTAAGTATTAGCTCCTGCCGAGCCGCCTCCTGTCAAATGGCTCAGGCGACGAACTGCTCTTCCTCGGTGCTGCCCGCAAGCGCCGTCGTTGACGACAGACCATGCATGATCGTGTTCTGCACGGCATCGAAGTACCCGGCGCCGACGAAAGACTGGTGCTTCACGGCACGGAAACCGTACTGCTCGTCTTCGAACTCTTTCTGCTGCAGCTTCGAGTAAGCGTACATGCCCTCTTCCTTGTAGGCCTTGCACAGGTTGAACATACTCGAGTTGAGCGCATGCCAGCCCGCGAGCGTGATGAACTGGAACTTGTAGCCCATCTTGCCGAGTTCCTCGCGGAACACCTTCATGGTCTCGTCGTCGAGATTGGCCTTCCAGTTGAAGGACGGCGAGCAGTTGTAGGACAGGAGCTGGTCCGGGTACACGGCGTGGATGGCATCGGCGAAGCGTTTCGCCTGTTCCAGATCGGGCTTGGACGTCTCACACCAGATCATGTCCGCATACGGCGCATACGCGAGGCCACGTGCGATAGCCTGGTCCATTCCGGCGTTGGTGCGGTAGAACCCTTCGGCCGTACGCTCACCCGTAATGAACACGTGATCGCGGTCATCGGAGTCTGACGTAATCAGGTTGGCCGCGTCGGCATCGGTGCGGGCCAGCAACACTGTGGGCACACCACAGACGTCGGCTGCGAGCCGCGCCGAATTGAGCTTGGCGACGGCCTCATGCGTTGGGACGAGTACCTTGCCACCCATGTGGCCACATTTCTTGGCGCTCGACAGCTGGTCTTCGAAGTGTACGCCTGCGGCGCCTGCCCTGATCATCGCCTTCATGAGTTCGAACGCGTTCAGGTTGCCGCCGAAACCGGCCTCGGCGTCGGCAACGATGGGTGGGAACCAGTCGATGCTGTCGTCGCCATTGAGTGCGTGGATTTCATCGGTGCGAGTCAATGCGTTATTGATACGCTCGACCATCTTCGGCACCGAGTCGACGGGATAAAGGCTTTGGTCCGGATACATTTCTCCGGCGCTGTTGCCGTCGCCGGCGACCTGCCAGCCCGAGCAATAGATCGCCTTGAGACCAGCCTGCACTTCCTGGATGGCCTGGTTACCGGTCAGCGCGCCAAGTCCGCAAAGCGGGTCTTCCTGGTTGACGAGGCGCCACATTTTCTCGGCGCCTAGACGAGCAAGCGTGTGCTCGATCTGGACCGTACCGCGCAATTTCACCACGTCCTCAGCGCTGTAATTGCGCGTAACACCCTTCCACCGCGGGCTCTCCGCCCATTCCGATTCAAGCTTCTGGATCTTTTCCTGTCGTGTCATGACCTTATCCTCTGGTTCCGGCCCGGCCGGTTCGCTGATTCATGATGGTTAATATTTTGACCTTATTTGAAGCTAAATACTTGTAAATTTCACAAGAAAAATTTTACAATGTTAATTTTACACAGGGATTCCCGATGAGCACGCGACACGGACTCAGGCGCAAGGCGCACTTCCTCGGTACGAAAATCAAGAGCTTACGCAAGCGCAACAACCTGACCCTCGAAGACCTGTCGGTGCGCTGCATCCAGATCGACCGCGAGGCAGGACCCTCGGTGTCGTATCTGTCGATGATCGAAAACGGCAAACGCGTGCCCTCCGAACGCCTGATGGAGATAATTGCCGAGATATTTCAGAAGGACACGAGCTGGTTTTTCGACGAGTCCCTCGATGATGAGGCCATCGATACGGCGCCTACGGCCGCCGTGAGTGGCATGCCGCTGGAGCCCGGCTTCCTGTTCTCCGAATCGCTGCTGCAACTGGCCATCCCCGAGTTGCTTGCCCAGACGGGCACAACCGGGAGGCAGTTCGCGCATTTGCTGATTCGAGCACACCAGGAAAAGAGCCACAATCGCTTTCCTGATATTGAACGCGCAGCGGAGAACGTCGGCAATAAGCAGTTTCCCATACACGTCGACGACATCTTCGCTATTGCCGGGAATCTCGGGCTCAGGATCCAGTGGTTCGACAACTCCACGTTCAAGGACAAAGGCGACTCCGACAAACCGCTCAATACGCTCGTGCGTTCGTTCTTCGACGCGCCCGACAAGGTGTACCTGAATCGCGAACTCCAGAAGGATCAGGCCAGGCTGAAATACGACCTCGCCAATCATATCGGGCACAAGGTGCTGCACGACGGCGACGGAGCCCGTGCGCCACAGGTTTCCGGCGGTCGCGTGTCGGGACGCCGCCACGATGGCGGTTCCCTGAATGTCGACGCCAAGGACATACTGTATGCCTGGCGTGATTTCGAATGCAGCTACTTTGCGGCGGCGCTGCTCGCGCCGAAGACACCCTTTCGGCAGTTCCTCGCGCGGCAGGCGTACGCAATCGATGCCGGTGACAAGATCGACCTTACGACCACGCTCGTAATGCGGCGCATGCCGAGCGTCTCTCCCTACCCGCACTGGCACTACTTCGACGCATACCCGCCCGGCAACTTGCGAGCGGTTTATCGTGGCAATGGCATTCCGCTGCCCTGGGGGAACATGACTATGATCTCGGATCCCTGCCAACACTGGGCCGTCTTTCGAATGCTGAACACGCGCTCGACCAAACCCTCGTCGCAAATCTCGGTACTTCGCAGCGGCGACGATAAACGCCTCTATTGTTGCCAGTCCATACGTAGCAAGGATGCCGCGGGCAACCCGCACGTGCTGTGCGCAGGCGTCGACCTGTCGCCGGCATTGCGGGCACAAAACATAGATCCTGCCCGCACGATCGACATGATCGAATCGAGCTGCAATCGTGGCGGCGGATCGGCGCCGATACCGCCCGAGGCCCGCGAGCAACTCGCGAGCATCGGCAAGATTCTCAACATCGGCTGGATCGAGCAGGGCGCATTGACCGATGCAACGATCATCTGTCAACGCAGCTCGAACTGCCCGCGCGACAAACACTGCCTGGGCAAAGCGCCACCCAAACTCAAGCCGCAGATCGACGAGATTCGCGAAGCCGTGCTGAACAGCTGACCAGTCGGGGTCGCAGGTAGCTGCGGCCGGGCTTTCTTCTTGATGCTGTCACTCGCCCCACGGGTCCTTATAATACGGTTCGGTTGCAACTCCCGAGGCGGTCATGTCCCATCCCGAAGTCAAAGCATTTTTCGACGAAGTAACATTCACCGTTACTTACCTGGTCAGCGACCCGGCGAGCAGACGCGCGGCGATCATAGATCCTGTGCTCGATTACGACGCGGCTTCCGGCCGCACCTCGACGGCTTCGGCCGACGCGGTGATTGCCTACGCCGAGGACAAGGGGCTCGGTATCGACTGGATACTCGAAACCCACGTACATGCCGATCACCTGAGCGGCGCGCCTTACCTCAAGGAGAAGCTCGGCGGGCAGACTGCTATCGGCGCGAATGTAACGGCCGTTCAGACCGTGTTCAAAGACATCTTCAACCTGGCGGATCTCGCCATAGACGGCAGCCAGTTCGATCGCCTGTTCTCGGACGGCGACACGTTTCCTATCGGTGAGATCGAGGCCCGTGCGATTGCGACGCCCGGGCACACGCCGGCCTGTGTCACCTATGTCATCGGGAACACGGCTTACGTCGGCGACACGCTGTTCATGCAGGACTTCGGCACGGCCCGAACCGACTTTCCCGGTGGCAGTGCCGCAGAACTGTATGCCTCGATCCAGAAGATCCTGTCTTTGCCTGACGACACGCGCCTGTACATGTGCCACGACTACAAGGCACCCGGTCGGGATGAGTACGCCTGGGAAACCTCGGTCGTGCTGCAACGTGATGAGAACATCCATATCAACAAGAACGTGAGCGAGCAAGAATTCGTCGCGATGCGCGAGGGCCGCGACAAGGAGCTCGGCATGCCGAAGTTGCTATTGCCGGCCATCCAGATTAACGTGCGCGCCGGGCAGCTGCCTGAACCCGAGAACAACGACGTTTCATACCTTAAGATCCCGCTGAATGCCGTCTAGCGCACGGCGCTGATCACTTGTTGGAGTAGTCCCTTGACCCTGGCATCAGCATTCGTACTGCTGTTTCTCGTCATCGATCCTTTCGGCAACGTACCGTTCTTCGTCGCCGCGCTGAAGGACGTCGACCCGGATCGTCGCAGACGCGTTATTGTCAGGGAGCTCCTGATCGCCTATGGCGTGATGGTCCTGTTCCTGTTCGCGGGACGACCATTCCTCGAGATTCTCGGCATCTCGGGCCCGGCACTGACCATCGCCGGGGGTGTGATCCTGTTTTTGATCGCGCTGCGTATGATCTTTCCGCGTCGCGGCCAGTCGGCCCAGGAAGAGATCGAGGGCGAGCCGTTCATCGTGCCACTCGCCATTCCCTATGTCGCGGGACCTTCGGTACTCGCTGTAGAGATGCTGCTGATGAGCGACGATCCCGGCCGTTGGCCAATCTGGCTCGTGGCTGTAACGGCTGCCTGGGCGGCTACCTCGGTAATCGTGTTTTTCGGTAGCCAGGTGGCCGAGCGCCTGGGCCCGCGTGGACTAATCGCCATCGAACGGCTGATGGGGATGATCCTGGTCGCGATCGCAATCCAGATGTTCCTGACCGGAGCGGATTCCTACTTCGGGCGTACCTGAGTCGGCTATTCGACCGGGCCGCTGCTGATCAGCTGGTCTTCTGCGTACAGCACTTTTATTCGGCCATCGACAACCCCGTATGTGGTCTTGTTGATCGAGACATCGCGCATTTTCACACCGAGCATTTCCAGCGTCGCAGTGGTCTTTTGCTCGATGGTAGCCTCGTTCTTCGCCTCATCGACCGAAACGGAGATCAGCTCGTCGTGTATTTGGGCATTCTCCATCGCGCCGAGCGCCATCTCGATCAGGGCCATGTAGTCTTCATAGCTGATTTCGATCTGGCCGCCGCTGTTCGTGGGGTCCATGTCGACGACGATCCTGGTTCCGGGATACAGGTATTTCTCGAATACCGCCATATCGCCGCTCTTGGTGGCCGCCGTCATCTCGTCGCTGATGGCCAGCACCGCCGCTTTGTCCACAACCGGATTGGCGAGCGCGTGGCTGGCAAATACGACCAGGATGAGTGCCAGGGAAATGAACCTGTTCATACGGCTTGCTCCGTTCGAGATATCGAACGGTTTATTGTAGTGATCACGGCATGAGTTTCCGTGATCACCGTCCCAGGACGCCGGGTATGCGCCCCCTTACTCCAGGCCCGACCCATCCTCCGAGTAGATCACCCAGATCTTGGCGTAGCCCTCGGTTTCCCAGACGCCAGTCCATTCCTTCGGAATCGTGACGCCCTCACCTGCGCGGATCACCTGGACCAGGCCGTCACTCGAGGTCAGCGTCACGCTACCTTCAATAAAATACATGAACTCGTCAACGCCATAGGGTTCGGTGATCTCGAGGCGAACGGCACCGGATCGGTACATGCCCGAACCGAACCGCTTGTCGGTTGACAGGAATGACGTAACGTCGAGCGTCGTGTTGCCGTGCTCCGTGCTCTCGTACATGTCGGGACGCGAGAATATTTCGCCCGCGATGTCCTCGCGTGACAGTTTCTCGGGATGCACGGGCTCTTTGGCAAGCACTGCTGCGACCGTACCGGCAATGACCAGCAGGCCGATGTCGAGGATGTAGGTTTTTCGCATGAATCCCCCGGCGCGCTTCTGCGCGTCTTCTTTTTCAGACCCCAGATTAGCGTTGCCCGCCGAGTTAATCCAGAATGAAGCGCTGCCCAACGCAAAGGCGCCGTCATGCGTTTGTTGATCTCTATCTTATGTCTATACGCCTGCGCGCCCATCGTCCCGGCGGCCCATGCCGCCGGCGACGTAACTGAAGCCAGGGTATTGAAGGAATCCCGGCGTGGCGAGGACTGGTTAGTGAAGGGCGGCAACTTCCGTGGCGAACACTACAGCCCGCTAGCGGATATCAACGTTGCCAACGTCTCCGACCTTGGACTGCGGTGGACGACCCGTTTGCCTGTCCCCGACGGAATCTCGGCCACTCCGATCGTAGTCGATGGAGTCATCTACCTGTCGGGCGCCTGGTCGATCGTCTTCGCGATCGATGCACGGACCGGCGAGCGGCTGTGGACGTACGACCCCGACGTGCGCTCGCGGCTCGCCGAGGACCCGTACCTGTCGTGGCCGGCCCGCGTCAATCGCGGGGTGGCCGTATGGCATGGCAAGGTGCTGGCTACGACCGCGGACTGCCGACTGATTGCGCTCGATGCGCATACGGGCAAGCAAGCCTGGTCGAGGCAGACCTGCGATCCGCGACTCGGCTACGCGATCACGGACTCGCCTTATGTTGGCCAGGACCTCGTCTTCGTCGGCAACGCGGGTTCGGAGTCGGGCGAGAAGAACCGCGGCTACGTTTCGGCCTATGACGTCGACAACGGCGAGCTGCGCTGGCGTTTCTACACGGTGCCAAGCGACAAGCCCGGGGAAAACAACACGCCGGCGTTGAAGATGGCGGCGAAAACGTGGTCGGGCACGGCGCTCGGGGAATTCGGCGGCGGCGGCAGCGCATGGAACGAGATGACCTACGACCCGGCTTCGGGCCTGTTGTTCTTCGGCACGGCCGGCACCCTCCCCTATACGCATGAACTGCGCAGTCCCGACGGCGGCGACAACCTGTTTCTCTCCTCCGTCATCGCGGTGCGTGCCGCGACCGGCGAATACGCCTGGCACTACCAGACCGTCCCGGAGGACAGCTGGGAATACAACGCGAACATGAACATCGTGCTTGCCGACCTGGAAATCGGCGGCGAGACCAGGAACACGCTGCTCATCGCGCCGAAGAACGGCTTCCATTACGTACTGGACCGACTGACCGGCGAACTCATCGCGGCCGAAAACTACGCCAGGGCCAATTGGGCCACGCACATCAATATCGAGACCGGCAAACCGGTTTATGATCCCGCGGCGGAGTATTGGAATCGCCCCGACGAATCCGTTGCAGTCTGGCCCAACATGTGGGGCGCACACAGCTGGAATGCGATGGCCTATCACCCGGGACTCGAACTCGTCTACATCCCGGTAATAGACGTTCCGTCGATCGTGACCGGGTACGAAGACGGTGACTTCGACGACACGCTGGAACTGACCACGAGCGTAGACGGCAAACCGTTCGATCCGGGCAAGCTCGTCGCGTGGGACCCGGTACGGAGCGAGGCTCGCTGGAGCGTCGGCCATGAGCTGCCATTCAATGGCGGTGTACTCGCGACCGCGGGTAACCTCGTGTTCCAGGGCGACGCACACGGCCGCTTCAATGCGTACCGCGCCGATAATGGTGAACGGGTCTGGTCCGTAGCAACGGGCTCGAGTATCACGGCCGCGCCGATCAGCTACTCGGCCGATGGCGAGCAGATCGTCCTCGTTCCCGTCGGCGCCGGCGGCGGCGTGCAATTCGCATATCCCGACTTGCACGCGGGTGACGAGGTGCGCGGACCCACTCAGCTTATGGCGTTCGCGATCGGCAAGGAGATCAGCATCCCGGCACCGCAAGTTGCCAGGCCTGCACTACCTGACCAGCCAGGGCTCGATGCGTCAGCGGAGGAAATCGAACTCGGCCGCCGGCTCTATGCCTGGCACTGCAAGGGCTGTCACGGCAATAACGCTGTGGCGCGCTTCGGCGGGACGGTTCCCGACCTTCGCTATGCCACTGGCGAAACCCACGCCGAGTGGCGGGCCATCGTGCTCGACGGGAAGCGACGCGACCAGGGCATGCCCACCGCCGAGATCAGTGCCGGGGAAGCCGAGGCTGTTCGCAACTACGTACTGTCGCGTTCGCTCGAGCTGCGAGAGTCCAACTAATCTCGCTGGTCCGCTCGGCGGCTGGTCCCGTCAATCAGGCCCATGTCAGATCGACGATTGTTAAATCGAACCTTGCGGGCGAATCGGGCTGCCGTCGAAAAACCGTTGCAGCCGGAGTGGCGCGATATCGATTCCAGAGTCCGTACCCGTTATCAGCCCCGCGATCGCCTTTCCCGCACCCGGCCCGATACCGAAGCCATGGCCGCTGAATCCCGTAGCAACGTGAAAGCCCGGCAGGCTGTCGATGGCATCGATAATCGGCGCAACATCGGGCGACGATTCGATCATCCCGGCCCAGCTCTCGACGATTGGCGTTTCCCGTAGCACCGGAAACATCGTGTCGAGATTACGGCGAATGCCCTTCAGCACTCTCGGCGTCGGTTCCGGGTTCAGTACACGCGTCGCTTCGAACGGCGAAGCCTGGTCGAGCGGCCAGGTCTTCGGCGTCGTCCATTCGTCGATGAACTCGCTGCCGAAGGAGAGCCGGACGATCTTCAGCTCCTGCAACAATGCGGCGAAGAACTTCCTGAAATAGCGAAACGAGGACGGCGTAACCGGGTGCTCGAGGATCGCGCCGTGGGCGACCGTGTAGCCGCCATCGGCGCGGCGCCGGATACCGAGGCCGTCGTCGAACACGTTGCCATTGAGTACACGCTCGGCAGGTGCCGTGCGGGCGACGGTTCCCTTGACCTTGAGCTGTGGTACGTCGATACCGAGCGAGCGGCAGAACAGCGACGTCCAGGCACCAGCCGCGCACAGGACAACAGGCGTCTTGATGCTGCCATGCTCGGTCACTACGGCCGACACCTTGCCCCCCGAGGTTTCGATTCCTCGTACCGCGCAGCTCGTCAACACCCGGGCGCCGGCACGCCCGGCGGCACGCGCGATGGCGGGTGTTGCCTTGTGCGGCTCGGCACGCCCATCGCTTGCCGTGTAAAGAGCGCCCGCCCAGTCGATTGCGGAACCCTGGACGTGATCTGCGAGTTCGGACCCGGACAACAGGCGCGATTCGATTCCGTAGTCTTCGGCAACGGGGAGCCAGTCGGCGAACTCGTCGACCTGCTTGTCGGTGCGCGCCGCGAAGAAACAGCCGCCCCTGGTAAACTCCACGTCTTCGCCGATCTCTTCCTTAAAACCATCCCAGATTCTCAGGCTCTCGAGCATCATCGGAATTTCGCGCTTGTCGCGTCCCTGGATTCTCACCCAGCCCCAGTTGCGCCCGGACTGTTCACCGGCGATATGCCCCTTCTCGCACAGTACGACGCGAACGCCCTGCTTTGCGAGGAACCAGGCGGTCGATACGCCGACGATCCCGCCGCCGATGACCACGACGTCGGCAGCATCGGGAATCTGCTCGGGCGGCTGCAGCGGCCGGTCCCAGGTTCCCGATACTGTCTTGTCTTCATTCATGCCTGTTGCCCGACCATTTCGATTCCTATACCGTACCGTGCCTCGTTCGCTTACAGAAAACCATGTCTGACGCCGCCGGTCCAGCCACAAAGCCTATCCAGTCGCCCTCCGATGTACCCGCGCTGATCGCAACTTCCGTAGTTCGCGGCAGCGAACAGGGCCAGAGTCATGGCGGCGTTTTCATCGTCGATCCGGCCAGGCAGGCCGTGCACCAGGTGCTCGACTGGAACACGGCCGACATCGACTGGTCCGGACGTGGCTGGGACCGTGGGCTGCGCGGTGTCGCATTCTTCGGCGGCGAAGTTTATATCGCCGCAAGCGACGAGTTGTTCGTTTACGACCAGCAGTTCCGACAGCTACGGTCGTTCCGTAATACTTACCTGAAACACTGCCACGAGATCTGCGAGTTCGACGGCAAGCTCTACCTGACGAGCACGGGCTTCGACAGCATCCTCGCGTTCGACCTGGGGCAGCAGGATTTCATCTGGGGCCTGCACGCCGCAAGAATCGACGGCGCCTGGCACGCGCATCGCTTCGACCCGGGAACCGATGTCGGGCCGCCGCCGCGCAACCAGCTGCATATCAACAACGTCGACTGCACCGACGAGGGCCTGTCCTTCGCGGGACTCAGGACAGGCGGCATCATCAGCCTGGCCGCCGACGCCAGGCTCATGCGACAGGTCGAGCTACCGGAGGGAATTCACAACGCCCGGCTCGTTGGCGACGGGGTCCTGTTCAACGACACGGCCGCCGACTATCTTCGCTTCGTCAAGCGTGACGGCGAGGAAAAACGGTTCGCGTTTCCCAAGTACGGAAATCAAGAACTCGAGCATGCCGGGATCGACGACTCGAAGATTGCCCGACAGGGCTTCGGTCGCGGCCTGTGCGTGATCGACGAGCGCCTTGTAGCCGCAGGATCGTCTCCGTCCACAGTCACCGTCTTCGATCTCGGCAGCGGCCAGACCGTGTTCTCGGCGAACTTCTCGATGGATATACGCAACGCGATCCACGGCCTCGAGGTGTGGCCCTACGCTATCCCTGGCTGAAAACCGGGGTCGATCCGAGGTACTCCGAACAGCTAGAGTTTGTGGTGCAGTTTCGCGTCGTGGGTACGAAAATGCGCGGTAAACCAGTGCTCCAGGCTCGCCGACAGCCGCTTTTCCTCGTAGCTGCCATCCTCATCGACACCGTCCATGATATCGAGCAACTGGTCGAGCAGTAGTTCATGATCTTTCTTGTGCGATTCGTAGTCAGCATATTTCGCGTCACGCATGATCTTCTCCTCGAGCGCGAAATGCGCGGAAATCTGGACATAGATTTCGCTGAGACCGTCCAGAACGGGCTCCTGGGACCCAGGCTGCTGCATCGTCGCGTGCAGATCGTTGATCATTTCGATCAATTCACTGTGTTCGTGGTCGACGGCCGCGTTGCCAACGCTGAACTCCGGTTTCCATTCGATCAGGCTCATCGGAAGTTGAATCCCCCTGTCTCCGGTCGAAACGTAACGGTAAAGTAGCGCCCTGCTTCCAGCGTTACGATTTCCGTGTGCGTGTAGTCCCATCCCTTGGTTCCGCCCGTGTCCACCAATCTTGCGGTCAGGGTATGCTCACCTGGCTCGATCTCGAAACGCTCGTACACGGACGCGGCGCCATCATTCCACAGCCCCGACGGCGCTACCTGCAGACTAACGACAATCTGCCCGTCGATCTCGAGTTCTACACTCAGTGGCAGGCGTTCTCGCTCGCACTTCTCGGCAACCCGCATGTTCGGCGCCAGCTCGGCGATCTGTTGCGGCGTCAGGCGGACACAGGGCTTCACCCGGTTCGCTGCATGACTCAGCGAAAGCTTGACGGTGGCCATGCCCGACGTTCCGTACTCGTAGCCCGGCGATGCCGACAGGTACCCCAGGAATGCGGCGAAGGCCGCATACATGATCGCTTGCAGCAACAACCTGGGCACGCTAGTCATCGTGCATCTCCCGCAACGACGCCCTGAATTCCTCCAGGGCCGCCAGGCGACGGCGCTTCGCATCGGGCGGCAGCCAGTTCAGGTGCAGTTTCTGCAGTGGCACACGCTTGCGCAGGTAGGGATCGCGATTTCCGGCAATGCGTTGCATGGTCCACTCATTGCCAAGACGATGATAGCAGTCGCCTTGTGCGCAGCCGCTCAGCATGACGCCGTCCGCAAACTTCCTCGACAACGCGAAATCGATGAATGAAGGCGGCAGCATGCCGATACACGGCATCTTGATGACCTTTGCCTCTTCAGCCTCGAGCAGTTCCGCATTGCTTCGATTGCAGGCGAACACGATGACTTTGGGCACATCCCCGGAAACCTCGAAAGGCGCCATGACCTGCTCGCGCAGATCACCGATCGTTCGATGCGGCAATTCAATTCCGGGTTCGATGGGTTTTGCACGCCGAAACGGTGTCGACGTCGGGCAGGAGCCTGCGCATACGCCACAACTCGTGCAGTTATTGGCATTGACCACGGGTTCTAGGTCGTACGCTCTGCCGTCACTGCGCGGCACCATTGTCAATGCGCTGAATGGACAATCATCGAAACACCGCGCGCAACCATTACAGTTTGCCAGGTCGACCACCGCCTCGGGCCGGATCTTCTCGGGCGGCAGCCACGGCAACAGCGCGATAAACACGCCGCCCCCTGCGAGATACAGCCAGAGTTGTCCACCCGGGATAACGTCGAGTAGCGGGTACACCGGCAGATAGAACCAGTCGAGATTGACGACGCCCGGCACCGCATCGAGATCCGCGGGCCCCTGGCTCACGGCCGGGTACACGATCGAAAGCGCCAGCAGAACGGCCATAGTCCCCAGGGCCAGCGGCCTGGGGGGATTTACCCTCGCCCCGGAGTGGCGCTGGATGTGCACCCACATCAGCAGCAACATGAAAAGCGGGCCGAAAATATGGATGAACACCATGAGCGTGAAGAATCGGCCGCCGAGCGTCGAGCTGTCTAGAAAGTTGTTGGCAATTGGCTGGCCGAAGAACGGCAGCGTGTCGAGCCATTCGCTCGTCGCAACGGCTATGTACTGAGCCAGCGTGTCCCACACGAGCCAGTAGCCACTGATGCCGCACAGGTAAATAAAGCCAAGCAGGGGCACACCGGTTAACCAGGCGAAGAAGTGCTTGCCACGCAATCGGTCCAGGGCGAACTCGCGAAAGATATGCAGTACGACGACCACGACGAGCGCATCGGAAGCGTAGCGATGCAAGCTGCGCATGATGCCTGCCGCATACCACTGCTCGTTCGTGATGTACTCGACCGAGGCATAGGCATCGACAATTCCTGTATCGAAAAAGATGTACAGGTAGACGCCGGTTGCCGCGACAATCCAGTAGAAGTACCAGCCGAGTGCGCCGAGCCACATGAAAGGGTTGTTGCTCTGGCCGAACGCGTACTCGAAAACCCGTTCGACCTTTGCGTACCAGAGCAGTAAAGCGTGTTTGATCAGTCGCATCGATGGTTCATCGTGCGTGTCGCCACTCTCTGATGATGAATGTCGCGACCGCGCCGAGACTCAGGATACCGACGAATATCATCATGAAAATGGAGTAATCAAATCGATAGCGATCGCTGTTCGGATCGTACACTGTGCAAAACAGTTTGAATGTACTAACCCAGTGTTCGATGAAGCCCGCACTGCGCGGCGTGTTGAACACAAGCTCCTTGAGCGGCTCTACGAGTGATTGTTTGTCGATGTCGACGCCGTAGACCTGTCGGTAGATCTTACCCTCGCTGTCGACAACTGTCGTTTGCGCAAGGTGATCGAAGCCCTTCGCACTGGCAAAAAACAGAAATCCGAGGTTATCGCTGAGCGCGTCGACGGAATTGGCATCGGCAGCGAGAAAATGCCAATCAGTCTGGTCAGCGCCGCCGTGCTGAGCCGCAAACTGTTTCATCTGATCGGGTGTATCGACTTTCCAGTCGAACCCAACCGTCACAACGGAAAACGCGTCCTCGCCCAGCGCCTCGCGCGCCACATCGACCGTGTTCGCCAGGTTGCGCGTGATGCGCGGGCATATGTGATGGCAGCTCGTATAAATCATGCTGACCACCATCGGCCTTCCACGTAATGCTGACAGCTCGAATGCCTGTCCGTCTGTGTTACGAAGCTGGAATTCACCCAGGGTCCGACCGATGGCGTCCTGACTGAAACTCAATGCTTCGCTGCGATCGTATTCTGCCGCGGTGGCGGTAAGCGCACTGAGCGCCAGGCAAGCTGTCAGGATCCCGCGAAGCATGCGTCAGGATAGCAACAAGCGGTCGAGGATAGTTACCACCATCAGGATACCCAGCTGCACGATTGATGCCGCAAATGCCCGCCAGGCATTGACGCGTCCGGGATCGATAGCAAGGCGGATACAAGCGAATACGAAAAAGCTGCCTCCCGCCGCGGCACCGATGAGGTATATCCACCCGAGGCCATACCAGGCGGGAACGATCGAAAGCGCTACGAGAGCGACGGCGTGGGCGAGAATTGTCAGCGTCGACGCCTTGTCGTCGATGACGACGGGCAACATCGGCACCCCCGCCGCCCTGTAATCGTCTTTGCAGGCGAACGCGAGCGCCCAGAAGTGTGGCGGCGTCCAAAGGAACAGCACGGCCGCCAGGATTAGTGCTGCCGGTGCTGCGGTCGCTCCGGCCGCCGCGGATCCGGCAAGCACGGCAAAGCTACCCGCGAGACCGCCGATAACGATGTTCAGCCAGGTGCGCCGTTTAAGCCAGACCGTGTAGACAACGCCATAAGTGAATGCGCCCAGGAAGACGAAAAAGGCCGCCAGCCAGTTGGTTGCCAAGGTTGCTGCGGTGATGGCGAGTAGCAGGGCAAGTACGATGCTGCCGAGCCAGATGCCATCCGCACGAAAACGACCCGTGACAAACGGCCGAAGCCGCGTCCGATTCATGTGCGCATCGAGATCACGTTCGTAGTACTGATTGTAGGCGCCCGCTGCAGACGATGCCACGAGCGTCGCAACCGCCAGCACCAAAACCTGCCAGGCCGTCAGGTTGTTGTCGGGTACCACGACGATCCCCGTAACGGCGCACGCCGTGATCAGGAACCCGAGACGTACTTTCGCCGTCTGATAAATCAATTTGAGCGTCGTTGCGGCCATTGTTTTTCTGGTCTTGCGAAGTGAACGGTGCCGGCTTCCGCCGGCACCGATTGTCCCACTAGCTCAGAGGCCAGACCTCTGACAGGTACTTCCAGTTGACGAAGTAATAGAGAACGAACGAAATAAAGAAGATGCCGACGAGCATCGCCGTTCCCGGTATCTTCAGCGATTCCGCACTGCCGTGCTGCGCAACCGCAACTGCCGACGGCGGTACCTCGGGATACGCGGGTTTCTCATCGATCCCCAGCTTCCTGCCAAAGAAGACCGACCGGACGACGATTACGATGAACATGACGCCGCCAAGGGCCGCCATTACGGCGAAGATGCCGTTGAGCCCCATCATCAGGTACGCAGCCGACGGGTAGTCGAACGGCAGTTGCGCATCCGCAAAGCTCATATCCCAGTGGCGTCGCGAGACACCCAGCGTACCGGCGCCCATCATGAACACCGAGATGCCGGCCACGCCGATGCCGAAAACATACGGTTGCCACTGTGCGAGCTTTTGCATCGCCAGTTCGCGTCGGAATATGAGCGGCACAAGCAGGTAGGTAATCGCCATGAATGCGAGCGTGGTGCCCGCGACTACGGTAGCGTGGAAGTGGCCCGGCACGTACAGGGTGTTGTGCATGATCAGGTTGATCTGTTCGGTACCCATGACCACACCGGAAATACCACCCAGGAAACCGAAGAATACGAGTGACATGAACATGCCGGCAAAGGCCGGGTTACCCCAGGGTGCTTTTCGCAGCCACTCGAACATGCCTTTGTTCAGACCGCGCGCGCGTTGCGCCGCTTCGATGGAGCCCGGCACGGTCATGCCGTGCACCATGCTGCCCAACACAGCGAGGTACATCGCATAGCTCGTGTTGAAGATCTTCCATTCGGCACTGAACCCGGGTTCTACCAGCATGTGGTGCGCGCTGGCGAGCTGCAGGAACAGGATGTACATCAGGAACGCCATGCGGCTGACTTTTTCGGACAGCGGCTTGGCGCCGAATACCATCGCCGCGATCGCATACCAGCAGGCGACATGCGCCGCGACGTTGATCTGCTGCGACGAATGACCCATCGCCCACCAGATGGTCTTGTACAGCAACGGATCGATATAACTGATGAGTCCTACCGACCACAACAGCGTTGGAATCAGGATGATGGCACCGGACGCGATCGTGAAAACCGCGATTATCGCGGCCGTCAAGGCGCCAAAAGTGACCAGCGGTATCGACCCCTTGTAGGTTCTTTCCTGTCGCGCGACGACCAGTGTGCCGAAGAACACGAAACAGCCTATCAGTGCACCGACCGCGAACAGGATAATACCGAGATAGAATCCGGGCTCGGCCTTCATGGGCACATACGAGGTGAACATCACGCTCGACTGCCCCTGCAGCACGACGACGTTCGTTATCAGCGCGCCAACCAGCATCAACGCAAACCCGGTCCAGGCGAACCTGGGCGCCGCCAGCCGGCTACCGAGCAAGACAGCGGACGCAAAATACAATACCGCCATCTCGAAGAAGATGATCCAGACCAGCAACACGTCGAAGCCGTGCGCCGTCAGTGCCAGGTAAAACCAGTCCGCGGGAAGAAAATGCACCGCGGGCCAGCGTGTCAGCGCGACCAGCAAACCGAAAAAGCCGCCGATCGCCAGGAAGACTACCGCGACCACGGCATTTGCCTTGATCAGCTTCTCGGCTGTCAGGTCGACCTTGAGTCCTGTCGTCGGGCAGGTACGAAACTCTGTTGTTCTTGACATTTCCCTGCCCCCTACTCGACTACGTAAATCTTGCCGACCATCATATGGTGGCCGATGCCGCAGAATTCGTTGCAAACGATGCCGTATTCCCCGGCCTTGTCAGGCTTGATCGTGAAGACCATTTCGTAGCCCGGGTGCACCTGGAGGTTTATGTTCACGGGCTGTAAGGAAAAGCCATGCTGCCAGTCGAGCGACGACAGGTGCAGCCGGTAAGACTGGTCCTTTTCCAGTTCCAGGATCGGCCACCACTGCCACAGCCGTGCGATCAGGTAAACATCGCTGCCGGGGGGCGGATGCACAACCGGGAAGTAATTCTCTTCCCTGACGGTATGCTCGTCGATCATCTCCTGCGCGTACGCGGCAAACTTCTCAGGCTTGATCTGGTATGCCTCACTGGAGAGATTCTGTTCGCCCGCGCCGTGCCAGTAGATCATCATGAAGAACATGATGAGCCCCCAGACGAAGGCGATGATTATCCAGTAGAGCTCGATCTTCGCGATCGGTTCTTTCCACCAGATGCGTTCACTCGGTGGTGTTATAGCCATCGGTCAGCCCCCCAGTCAGTCCGCGATCGGGATCTGGATAATCTCCATGACCCCCCAAATGATGTAGAAGACAGCCGGAACCGCCACGCCCAGGACGAGTAGCAGGAACGGGTTATCGAGGACGCGCTGCATGAACGGAATGGGTTCGTCTTCGTTCGACGACTCTCCGCCCGGATTATTGTTCTCAGCCATAGTCGTTCCTCCCCTAGGAAACTGGCCGGTCTGCGGGTCGAGACCGACCTCAGTCTACACCAAACCTGTCGTGCAGCTATCCGGTCTCACGAAACGCCCGTATAGCTTTGAATCAATGAGAAGCTCGTTAACGCCAATGTCAGCAAGATCGCAAAGAAAATCAGCGATCTATGCTCGAGCCTTTTACCCGCCGCGATTTCGACTCGTTCCAGAATCCAGTCTGCGGCGAAGTAAAGAACGATCGCGACGAGTGTGAAATAGACGATACTCATGAGTTCGACCCTACCAGATCGCGAGCCGTTGCTTGCTTGATTATTGTCGGCGCTGAGGTCATTTGGCGCCTTGACCTAGGTCAAGGCACGCTGCGAGTCCAGGTCGCGGCGATTGGCGCCCTCTTCAATCCGCGATGTGAGCCTCGCGAACAGCAGCTACGACGTGTCGCGAATCACCCTGGTAGTTGATATTGACTCCGGATATGCCTGGCATCCTGTGCAACTCCGCCAGCATTTCCGCGCACACGGAGATTCCTTCAGCTACGGGGTCAGCTGCGGCGGCAATACGGGTGACAAGCGCATCAGGAATTGGCGCACCCTGGTAAGCCTGTTTGAGCGTCGTGGCCTCGTGTGCCGATGTCAGCAAGGGCACGTCCACGATTACGGACGCGCGATGCATAATCTTGAGCTGCACGAGCCTGTCAACGTATCCCCTGAGCAAACCGGCGTTGAGGCAGGGCTGCGTTTGCAGGAACCGGGCGCCGGCATCCAGCTTCTCCTGGATACGAGTCGCCTCCCAATCCTCCGCCGGATCGAAGACGGTGACGAAACAGCCGATGAAGGGTTCCGGGGACGACGGGACCTGGTTAACCACCGCACTCTGACTGGCCATCGCGATCAGCTGCGTCGCGGTAGTATCGAACACCCCTTTCGCGCGCACGGACTGCTTGTCTACAAACTTTTCGCCCCTCGCAAGCACCATCGACGTAACGCCCATTGCGGCTGCGCCGAGAATATCGGCCCGCAATGCAATTCGGTTGCGGTCCCGACAACTCAGGTGGACGATTGCATCCAGGCCACTGCCGAGTACGATACTTGCGGCGGCGAGCGGTGACATGTGTTCCGGCAAGTCGCGGTTGTCGTCAATCTGCACGGCATCTACCGCGGGTGCCAAAGTCGCTACGATACTCCTGATATCCGGCGCGCTGGTCGTAGACTCCAGTGGCAGATCCGCCGTAACGACCAGGTCCTCTCGTCTTATCGCATCGCGGAAGGTTTTCAAAGTGTGCCTCCTGCACGAATGATCGTCGGTTACACTAGCGCCACCAAGTGTTTGAAACCACCCCGATGATACAGATTCCCGAGGCGTCCGATCTTCACCAACTGCGCGAATTCCTCGATTCGCAGGGTTACAACGCAGCTGAACTCACGCGGCGCATCGGCCGCGCGCGGCCACCGGCGCCGGGCGAAGAACAAGACATGTTCGACAGCTCGCGCGAGATCACTACGCCGAACCTGCTGGCGAGGCTGTTCTTGCTGGGCTCCCGGACTGAAGAGGCGACGGCTCGAGAGTTTATGCCGGAAGACATCGTCGATCTGTGCCTCGACTGTGGCCTGCTCGCCTGCAAGAACGGCGTGATTCGCGCACAGGTTGTCATCATCCCGGTCGAGGACCTGCTGTTCGTGTCGGACGCGTTTCACATGCTGGGCTCAGAAGACGCAGCCGAGTTCGTGCTACCGGCCAGCACTCACTCTGCGAATTTTCTGCGGCTACTGACGATGCGCACGGCCGTCGGTTCGGCTCTCGATCTCGGCTGCGGCTGCGGAATACACGCGCTGTTCGCGGCACGTCACGCGAACAAGGTCGTCGCAACCGACGTCAGTGAGCGGGCCTTGCTCTACACAGAGCTCAATGCTGCGCTGAACCGCATCGATAACGTCGAATGCCGCATGGGCAGCCTGTTCGAGCCCGTCGACGGACAACGCTTCGACCTGATCGTGAGCAACCCGCCCTTTGTCATCGGCCCTGCCGAGAATTTTGTCTACCGGGACAATGCCCTTGAGCTCGACGAGTTCTGCCGGCAGCTGGTCCGCGATGCGCCTTCGTATCTCGAGGACGGTGGGCACTTGCAGATGCTCTGCGAATGGATCGAGATCGCCGGCGAGCCATGGCCCGAGCGTCTCGCAAGCTGGATTCGGGGCTGTGACGCATGGATCCTGCACAGTGCCCCGGTAGCGCCACAGCAGTATGTGCAGCAGCGCAGCACCGATATTTCTGGAGCGCCTGTTGAGACAGAGTCGATCAGCGACTGGACTGCCTACTTCGAAAGGCACAAAGTTTCGGCCGTACATCCGGGAATGATCGTGCTGCGCAGGCGAGAGGATACGAACTGGCTGCACGTGCAAAACCTGCCCGGCGACGTAACGATGCCGGCAGGCCAGGCGGTTGCAGAGGGGATTGCCGCCATCGACTTCATCGAGGCCTGTGACGATGAAGCGCTTGCAGAGGCTTCCCTCAGCCTCGCGGAGAAACTCACCGCAATACAGATGAACCCCGAGGACGGCGGCGGGATCTACCTGCGCCTCGAGAACGGCCTGATGACCGACGCTGAAATCGACGCACCCGTCGCGGCGTTTATCAACCTGTTCGATGGCGAACGCACTGTCGGACAATGCATCGAGGAATTTGCCGCCGCGACCGACGCCGAAGCCGACAAGCTGGCTGGAGACCTGCTATCGATCATCCGTGTCTTCGTGAGTCGGGGATTTCTCGGGCCCGTCGACCTGGATTAAAAAAAGAGCAGCCCGTGGCTGCTCTTTTTACTACTGTCCCGACGCTATTATTCCCAGTTGTAGGAGAATCTCACACCGAACTCCCGCGGCCGATTCGTCGTTACGCGGCGTCCGTTGAAGAATGTGTCGAAGAAGAACGGGTCGTCAAACAGCACGGCCCTTTCGTCCGTAACGTTGCTGACAAAGCCCTCCAGCGTCCAGGCGACTGAATTCAGACCGACGCGCAGGTCCAGGATGCCGTAGGAAGGCTGGATGAACGTCGCGGCAGCCGAACCGCCCGGATCGTACGCGAAGTCTTCCAACTGGTTCCGCGACTCATCCTGCCAGGAGTACTGGGCACGAGCGTACATGCTCTCGTTATCGAAGACCGGCCAGGTATATTGCGCGAATGTGTTCAATTTCCATTCCGGAACATTCGGCAACTGCGTGCCGTCCGGAACCGTCGTGGTCACGAAGAACGTTTCCGAAGTCTCGGCGTTGACGTACGCAAGGTTGAGGCCGAGATCGAGATTCTCGTTGGGCGCAAACTGGACGTCCATCTCGAGACCTGTCTGCTCGGCATCGCCGACATTAGCCACGACGATCTGGAACGGCTGGCCGCAAAGATCGACATCGGGTATTTCACCCGCTTCGCAGGGCTGGAAGCTCGGGTCCAGCGCTTCGATCTGGTAGTTCTCCCACTCGCCATAGTACGCCGTCGCGTTCAGCTGGAGCTGGCCGTCCATCCAGCGCGTCTTTACCCCGATCTCGTAGTTTTTGAGCTTGTCAGGATCATACTGCGTGGGGAAAAACGTAAACGGTGTGCGGTTCCGATTGGCGCCACCCGCGCGGAAGCCCTCCGAATAGAGGCCGTAGATCATCTTCTCTTCATCGATACGGTAGGTCAGCGTTACCTTGGGCACGACATCGTCATTGCCACCCTGCGGATTCGTGACGTCGGGCCAGACTCCGGGCGCAACAATGAACGGCTTGTCGACGAAGTAGGTTCGATCCATGTCCTGGTCAAAATAGCGGAGGCCCACTTCGGCCGAGAACTGGTCGTTGAAGTCATAAGAGAAGTTTCCAAACACGGCCCACTGATCCCAATCAGTATCGTCGACGGAAAGCCACCATGACGGGTCGGTGTTGGACGGGGCATAGAAACTGGTCCAGTAATAATACGACAACGTATCGAGGAACTCGGGCGTACGTGCGCGGTACTCCCAATTCTCACTCTTGTCCTCGTAGAACGCTCCCAATACCCAGCGATAGTTGTCGCCCGTCTGTGACAGGCGAATTTCCTGCGTGAAACGCTCGTTCGTCTGATCCAGCGTGTTGAAGCCGACTGTGTCCTGATCGTAACGCGTCGTGCCGGACCAGCAGTAGGTCGCGTAGTACGGGCAGAAGTTGTAATTGAAATAGGCCGAATATGCCGTTCGGTCGAACACGTAGTCGATGTCGCGATCGAAATAGCTCGTGATCGAGATCAGGTCGATATTGCCGATCCTGCCCTCGACGGTCAGGGCGCCCTGTGTCCAGTCGTCGTCGCGCGTGTCCTTGAAGAACTTGACGGTCTTGAGGTCGCCAACGGTCGGGTCGTAATTGTTACGACCATCCGCCTCCGATTTCTGGTAGATCGCGCTCGCCATGATCGACCATTCGTCGTTAACGAACCACTTGGCGGCAACACGGCCACCGATGTGATCGACGCTGTTGTAATCGTCCTCGACGACGTTGGAGTTGTCCTTGGTCCCCTGCATCGGCGAGACGCCCAGGACATTGTCGATGAAACCGCCGTCACGGGCGCTGAAGCCCACAATGCGAATCGCGAACTTGTCGTCGAGCAGCGGCATGTTGATCATGCCGCTGATCTCGTTGCTCACGTCCGAGTCATCACCGGTCCTGACCATGAAATCGGCGCCAGCCGAGTATGCGGTCGGGTCGGGCTTGTTCGTGATGATCCTGAGCGTACCCGACTGGGAGCTGTCGCCGTACAGCGTGCCCTGCGGCCCGGCGAGCGCTTCAACACGCTCGATGTCGATCATGCGCGGCTCGGGATTAATCGAGAACTGCGTCAGCGGCTGCTCATCGACATAGAGTGCAGCGGACGAGGCGGCGATAAAAGCAACGGGGTTGTCGGATACGCCGCGGAAGATGATCTTGTTCGCGCCTGCCGTGCCGCCGATGCTCGACATGCTCGGGATCATGCGAATCGTGTCTTCGAGGTTCAGGAGGCCCTGTCGCTTGAGGTCTTCTCCGGTCATTGCCTGGATACTGGCCGAGACGTCCTGCAGGCTCTCCTCGCGTTTGCGTGCCGTTACCGTGATCTCTTCGATACCCGAAGACGTGGCTCCCTGCGCCTGGGCGTCGTCGGCATAACCCGCGACGGCGACCGATACTGCCGCCGCGAGCGCACTCTTGACCGGCAGTTCTTCCCTACTCGTAACCTCAGCCATACTTACAACCCCCCGTTGATAAATCCTGGCTTGCAACGCATATAGTTATGCCTGAGTCTACTATCATCGTTCGCTCTGACACAAGAAATGAGATTCATTACCCTTTATGAATATTGACGAGCCCATGAAAAATCTCGGCGAGGTCGACACCGACGCACTGATCGATGCAGTTCTCGGTCTCGACGACGATGCCTGGTTGCAGAATGTGAATCGCCAAAACGATTACGACGTCCACAGGCAGACTCAGTCGATCGTTCTCGTATTCTGCGACGGCCCGATGGACAATCTCACGGTGTCCAAGCAGGAGGGCTGGGATCTGCTGGCCGACGCGGCGATCCCGGTCATGCATGACCTGATCGGGCGTTGCTACCCGACGGGCGGCACGATCATCCGTGCCATGGCCGCCAAACTATTATCCGGTGGTCGCATTAACCCACATTTTGACAGCCATGCGACGTTTCGCCGCAGCCACCGCATTCACGTACCGATCACGACCAACAATCGCGTGCGCTTCATGATCGACGGCAAGCCCTTTCGGATGGAGGTCGGCAAGGCCTACGAGATCAACAACCAGAAGACGCACAGCGTCATGAACAGCGGCGCCGCGGATCGCATTTCATTCATTTTCGATTACCTGCCGCCCGACCAGGTGGCGACACGGGCGTCCTAGGCGCGTAGCGACTGCGGCCGCCAATCCACGGGCAGTTTCTTCAGCAAGGGTTCGAGCACCTCGATCATCGGTTCCAGGTGGCGCTCGTAATTGCGCCACAGGTGCCTGGAACTCGAGTAGATGGGTTGCCGGACCTGTTCCGAACTCGCCGTCTTGACAGCACGGTCACTTTCGTAGAAACGCAGGCACGCATCGTCCCACGGCAACTCACAATATTCGAGAATACGCCTGACCTGGGTCTCGAGGTCCTCGATGACGTCTTCGTACTGCACCTCCAGAACTTTGCCGGGCAATACGTCGCTCCAGTGCTCCATGAGTCGCCGGTACTGCATGTAGAATTCCGCGAGCTCGAACTGGTCGTAGGTGAATGGTTGTCCACGCGCGAATAGCTGCTTGAAGCTTCCGAGGCAGCTGTCGAGCGGGTGACGACGCGCGTCAATGATCTTCGCGTTGGGCAGGACCAGCTCAAGGAACCCGACGTGAACAAAATTGTTTGGTAACTTGTCGGTGAAATGCGGCGCACCCTCGGGACGGTGTTTCTTCGTGCGTTCCAGGTAGTCGGCGCCCAGTGCGGCGAGTTCATCGTCGCTGAGTTCCGGCACGACGCCCGGGTACACCCTCTTGTCTTCTCTCCGTAAGCCGATCGATCGCGCAACCCGACCGAGGTCGGGCAGCTCATGTGTGCCTTCGACGTCGGGATGGCTCGCGAGTATTTGCTCGATTAGCGTCGAACCGGACCGCGGCAAGCCCACGATGAATATCGGCGCCGGGCTCGGGTCGCCCGTGCCAGCCCGCGACTCGATGAACTCCCTCGTGAACGTGTTGATGAACTGGTCGTGCACATCGGCTGTCTGCACGGGATCGTAGGTTTCGCGCTGCCGGCGATTTTCATTGCCCCGCGCATAGTGTTCGAATGCGTGGCCGTAGTCCTTCGCATCTTCGAAGGCCTTTCCCAGCGCGAATTCGAAGTTCGTCCGCACCTCATCGCTCAGGGACCGATCCTGAAGCTGAGCGAGCATCGTGTCGACCTCCTCGGGCTGGAAACGGAAGGTCTTGAGATTCGCGAGACTCCACCATGATTCGCCATGCGATGGATTATGTTGCACGCATTCGCGATAACGCGCGATTGCCTCGTCTCGTCTGCCGACGGTTTTCAGTACGTGGCCGAGGCCGGAAAGCGCACCAGCGTGACTGGGGTCTTTCTGAATTGCTGTCTCGAAGAATTCGATCGCCTGCTCATGGCGTCCTGCCATCGCACTCGTCGTACCAGATGCTGCGAAGCCGTTCGGACGATTGGGCTCGAGCTGCGCCACCCTTGCAAATGCCTCCAGCGCCGCGTCAGTCTTGTCCTGTTCCTGGCGAGATAGCCCCAGGTCCATCCAGCCCTGGAAGAAATCGGGGGCGATTTCCAGCGCGCGTTCGAGCAACGCCTCGGCATCTCCCCATTGCTTGGCCCGCATCGCGATGCCTGCCAGCAGGCGCAACGCATCGACGTTGCCGGGATCCTTGAGGAGCACGTCGCGGTAGATCTTCTCGGCTTCCTTCAGATTACCCATGCGCTGCAGGCTTAAGCCCCGCACGAGGTCCTCGCGATAGGGCGCGAGCTTGAACGATGCTTCAAATTCCTCTGTTGCTTCGTCGCCACGTCCGAGGCCCGTCAGGACCCGCGCCCGCTTCATCCGGATGGACGCGCTGCCGGGTTCAAGCTCCGCGGCCCGCTCGAGTGATGCAAGCGCCTCGGGCAACTTACCTTGCATCATCAGCGCTTCGGCCAGCCCTTCGTGGGCACGTGAGAAATCACTCATGATGCGGATCGCGCGTGACAGCGTGTGCTCGGCTTCTTGCGGCTTGTCCTGCTTGACGAGCGAGGCTCCGAGCAGGCACAGCAAGTTGGCATCGCGCGGGAACGCGTTCAGCGCCTGCCGGGCAATGCGCTCGGCAAGCACCGCGTCACCTGCTCGCAGGAACGTTGCGGCGCGGTCGAAGGATGCTTTGGGAGTATCGTGGTCGTTGTCGTGCACGGCGGTATTATCTTGAATTCAGTGGCCCGAAGGAAGGCGCTATTGCCTATTTGTCCTGGCCTATTTGTCCAGGCGACTCCGCACATAGTTGCGAATATCGAGGCTCAGGTCCTCCATAGGCCCGTAATAGCCCGACTCGAACACCCGGGAAGACATGCCGCGCTGCACGCTCTCACAGATACCCCAGTCCTGCTTGTTGACGAGGTCCCAGAATTCGACGGCGTCGAGCGGATCGAAATAGGGTTTCGCCATCTCGTCGGGATGGAACAGGAATTCGCAAACGATGTCGGTACACCCGGCGGAACGCGGCCACAGCGTGAACGAAGCGGCATGGTCCATGGCAATGCTCAGCATCAGGTTGGGGTAAGCAAGCTCGCCCTTGTGCCGCAGCTTCTCGTCGTCATCGAGCCCTGGGAACGGTTCACGATTCGTCGTGCCGGTCATCGTGAACGTGTTGGCGCCTTCCTTCTGGGGTATGCCGCGCTCCCAGTCGAGCGCGGCTCCTCCGTCTTTTCGAAACGCCGGCACGATCTTGCAGAGTTCGGGATGTACGCCCGCACAGTGGTAACACTCGTTGTAATTCTCGAGGATCACTTTCCAGTTTGACTGCACCGAATAGTCGATGCGATGACCCACCCTCAGGTCGGGCATCGGGTAACGGCAAATGCGCTCGGGGATCTCCCCGAGCATTTCGCTCAGCGACTGCTCTCCCTCAGCCACGCGCACGAACACGTAACCGCCCCAGGTATCGATAGCGACCTTGTGCAAACCGAGGCACGACTTGTCGACGTTGATATGCGGCGTACTGTGCAGTTCGCCGTTGAGGCGGTAGTTCCAGGAGTGATAGGAACAGCGAATGCCGGCCTTGAATATGCCGCACTTCTCATCGGGCGTCGCGGACGGTATGAGTTCGGCGCCGCGATGCCGGCACACGTTGTTGAACGCATGCAACACACCCTCCTCGTCGCAGACGAGCAGGATACTCTCGCCCGCGATGTTCACGAGACGGTAGTCGCCCTTGCTTTCGAGTCCCTCGCGGCGGCCCGCGCAGAACCATTCACGATGAAAAATAGCGTCGCGCTCGCGCGCGAAATGGCCGGCGTCGAGGTAATGCTCACCAGCGAGCGTGGCTTCGAGTTGTTGGGCATCCGATTGAGCCATATGCTTGACACATTACCATGAGCTACGACGTCATTATCATAGGGGCCGGGCATAACGGCCTTACCACCGCGGCCTATCTCGCGAAGGCCGGGAGAAAGGTAATCATGCTCGAACGGCGCGACATCGTGGGTGGCTGCGCCGTTACCGAAGAGGTCGATCCCGAACTGGCGCCCGGCTGCCGCGTTTCGACAGCCTCCTACATCGCCAGCATGCTCAGGCCGACGATTATCAAGGACCTGAAGCTCGCGTCCTACGGCCTGAGGATGGTGGCCTGTGATCCGGGCGTGCAGGCGGCGTTCGAAGACGGTGACGTCGTGGCCTGGTGGTCTGATGAACAAAGGATGCGGGCGCAACTCGAACGCATCGCGCCAGATGATGTCGTCGCTTTCTTCGCGACCGAACGCGAACTCAAGCAGCTGGCGGCCTACCTGCAGCCCTTCTTCCTCGAGTCGCCACCCGACATCCATGCGACGGGCCTGGCGAAGCTCGGCGAACTCTGGCGCAACTACCGGCGATTCCGCGGCATTACCGGCGATGACGTCAGCGGCCTCATACGGTTCCTGACGGGGTCACTGGGCGAGTTCCTCGACCGGCGTTTCGAATCGGAAAAGCTCAAGCGTTTGATCCTGTCCAACAGCCTTTACGGCAAACACGGCGGACCCTACCAGCCCGGCACGGCGATGGGCCTGTTGTTTCACCTCTTGAGCGGCGGCGATGCCGAGCAGCAGGCGTGGCAGGGCCACGTAATCGGCGGCATGGGAGCGATAACAACGGCAATGGCTGCCGCGTGCGAGGAACTCGGCGTCGAGATACGGACGGCGGCCAGCGTTGAGCGGATCAATGTCGCGAACGGTCGCGCGACGGGCGTGACACTCGAGAGCGGCCAGGTCTTCGACGCCGGTCTTGTCGTATCGAATGCGGATCCCAAGCGGACTTTCCTGCGCCTGGTCGAGCAAAACGAGCTCGACGGCGAATTCCGACGCAGCATCGGGAACATTCGCATGGACGGCCCGGCGGGCAAGGTCAACTACGTGCTTTCCGAGGAGCCCGAAGTCAACGGCATGCCCCCGGATCGCGGTAAGGCCGAACGGTCCCTGTTCACATTGATACCGACGCTGGCCGAGGCCGAAGACAACTACCATGCATCGCAGCGGGGCAAGGTGCCCGAACGACTGTGGGTCGACTGCGTGCTGGCCTCGAATGTCGACGAAACGCTGGCACCCCCGGGGCGGCACATGCTCACCTGTTTCGTACAGTACCTGCCCTACTCACCGGCCGACGCGGACTGGGAGGCGCTTCGCGAACCGCTCGGGGATCGCGTCACTGACCTGATCGGGCAATTCGCACCCAACGTTCCGGGCTCGGTTGTCGCCCGGCGTGTTTATACGCCGCTGGACCTCGAACGGACCTTCGGCATCACCGAGGGCAACATTTTTCACGGTGACATTTCGCTCGAGCAGATGTTCTTCATGCGGCCGCTACCGAAGTGGGCACATTACGAGACGCCCGTGGAAAACCTGTATCTCTGCGGCGCAGGGACCCACCCGGGTGGCGGGGTCACTGGCGCGCCGGGCTACAACGCAGCGCACGCGATTCTGCGAAGTCGCTGATCAGGATATTCGTTTGCCCGCGAGAATCTGGATAACGCCCGTTGTGCCCAGGTCGATGTCGTCAGCGTCGTAAGTCACGTATTCGTCGTCCCGTTGGAACACCACGCAGTTGCGGCCCGCGGCCTTGGCGTAGTAGAGGGCGTCGTCGGCCGCTTTGATGACGACGTCCGAATCCTGGCCCTGTTGCGGCACGAGCGAAGCGATACCAACGCTCACGGTGACAACATCGTGTGAAGATCCCGGGTGGTCGACGCCGAGATCCTGGACAGCCTTACGCATGCGCTCCGCCACGACCAGCGCATCATGTATTGTGGCGCCGCCGAGTACCGCAACGAATTCCTCGCCGCCGTAGCGGGCGACCAGGTCAGCCGGCCGCGTCGCACAGGTCGAGAGCGCTAGCGCGACTTCGCGCAGGCAATCGTCACCAGCCTGGTGGCCGAGTGAATCGTTATAGATTTTGAAAAAGTCGATATCGAGCAGGATGATCGCGACCGGAGTCTTGTTGCGTGCACCGAGCCGCCACGCCCGGTCTTCGAAGCTATCGAACTCCCTGCGGTTCGGGATGCCCGTCAGGGGATCGGTCTTGCTAAGCCCCTTGAGCTTGTCGTAAGCGTCCTCGAGTTCCGCCGTTCGTTCCGCGATCTCGATTTCTTTGCGCGCAACCTGCTGCCGAAGTTCTCGCTGTAGCGCCTCGCCGGCCTCGGTCGATCGGGTCAGGCGTTGGTAGGTCTTGCGCAGGTGCTCTGATCGTGCCCGCATTGCCCTGAAAACCGGCCGGAATTCCCTGGGTGTATTGAATGGTGTTTGCACCTCGTCACCCGCGCCGTCGACGCTGAAACTCCGTATCGCTGCATTCATGTCCCGAACGGACCGGCCAACACGCCGCACGATGGCGCGCGCGAGCAGCAGCGATATGCCGCAAGCAATCAACAGCAGGAATCCGCCGTCGCGGTAATCTGCCAGCATGGCAGCCGTCACCTGGTCGATGGGCACCGCGATGAACACACGCCAGTCGTTGCTCGTGTTGGCGTAGACCCCGATGTGCTTGTGGGCATGCCCGCGCCCCGTGTGAATGTAGTCAAAAGCCTCTTGTGGCGGTCGCACCGCAGCTTGCTTTATGACTTCGTAATCCGCGATTGAGTCGAGTGGCTCGAGTCCGGCTCGCTCGCTCGCGTAGATCACCACGCCGTCGCGATCCACGATAGCCAATACCGCATCGTCGATTTGCGGGCGCTCATTGTCGATTGCCTCGAAGGCCCTCAGGTTCATCGAACCCTCGACGACGCCAAGGAAATTGCCTTCCGCATCGCTCAGCGGCGCGCTAATCGCAACAATCGGATCGCTGCCAAGGTCGCGACCGCGGAAAGGCGTGGAAACGAATGGCCGCCCGCTCGCCAGTGGTTCCTTGTAATACTCGCGGTCCGAGACGTTGAATCCCTTGAGTTCATCGACGGCCCGCAGTGGGCCCGACATGGCGTTCGTCGCCGCGACGATGTCGCCGTTACTATTCGTCGCCAGCGTCGTCAGGAAATCATCGTATACAGCGTGGTAGAGCAGCAAGGAACGCTCGACCGAGTTTACGGAGAGCTCACCACTCCCGCTGATGGCCGAGGCTGCACTCGCGATACCCGATACGTGTTTGTCGAGGTAGCGGTCGACGGCATAAGCCATCGAACTGGCTGTCTCTTCGAGGCGCACCGCCAGGCGTTCAAGCCGCAATTGCCCTGAGCGCTCTGTGAGCAGCATGATCAGCGCGAGAGCCGGGATCGTGCCAACCAGCACGAGACCGATAGTCAGGCGCGATTTCAGGCTATGCCGCGCCGAAAACCGCGCCAGGGTGCTGTTCTGGTCCGCGGCCGAAAACTGCAGCAGGGCAAACAGCCCGAGACCTGCCAGCAATACAACGGCGCTGACCTCTAGCCACTCGTGCCCGGTCAGGAGAACCTCTGCCGTAAGTACCGCGTCCGTTATTGGCTGCATGCCGCCGCCTGTCGTTTTCGTAATCCTAACGACGGTTATCGGCGGGCAGCATCAGGTCTTTAGCGGCTTACAACTCGGCTTTTTTCCCGCGCTGGTGCATGCGCCCGGCGTGGTGCGCGGCAAATTCTTCCTCGCTCACTTTGCCGTCGCCATCGGCGTCGACGTCCTCGAACATGCAACGGTCCCCGGCGTTTTTGAGCTTGCGCCCCTCCTGGGCCCGCTCTGACATGCGCTTCGCCTGCATCGTGTGAAGCTCGTCGGCGACAATGAAGCCGTCTCCGTCCGCGTCCACCTCCGCAAAGGTCGGCATCTTGTGGCCTTTGCCGTGATGCTGTTCTGCAGCAAGCGCCACATTGGCACAGAGCACGACGACGGCCGTCGTCGTGATCCAGGCAACCAGGAACCCGCTCGGAAATTTCGCTTTCATAGCAACCGGTCCTATATCGAATGATCATACGCACTATTTGCCAACGCACGGCGCGAGGAAATACGTATTACTACGCTGCTATGCTGCGCTGATGGTTCAGCATGTTTACCTCGATCTCGATGGCACACTTACGGATCCCTACGAGGGGATCACGCGCTGCATCCTCTATGCGCTCGACGAGCTGGGTGTTTCACACCCGAGCGAAGAGTACCTGTACAGCTGCATCGGCCCGCCACTTTACGACACGTTCCCCGAACTCGTCGGGCAGGAGCGCACGCACGCAGCCATCGACCTGTACCGGGAGCGCTTCGTCGAGGTGGGCTGGAAGGAAAACGTGCCCTACGAAGGCATCCACGACGCGCTCGAAAGTCTCGCCAGGGCTGGCCATCGCCTGTTCGTGGCGACGAGCAAACCCCATATCCATGCGCGGACCATCGTCGAGCATTTCGGGATGGGGCCGTTCATCGACGCGGTGTACGGCTGTGAGCTCGATGGCACACGCGCGAACAAGACGGACCTGCTCGAGTATGCGATCGGTGAGAATCCCGGCGATGTGCGGCGCACCATGGTCGGCGACCGCAAGCACGACCTCATCGGTGCCATCGCCAACGGCATCAGGCCTGTCGGTGTGTCGTACGGGTACGGCACGGTCGCGGAACTGCAGGCCGCAGGTGCGGAAGCGATCGCGGCCGCCCCGGCAGAACTCCCACAATTGCTGCGCTGAGGCGGCTTACGCGCTGGCCGTAAGCTTCAGGCCCACGATGCCGGCGATGATTAGTGCGATGCAGAAGAGCCTGATGGGCTCTGCGGATTCCGCGAACAGGATGATGCCGAGTATCGCCGTGCCGGCCGCCCCGATTCCCGTCCAGATGGCGTAACCGGTACCGAGCGGAATGGCCTTTATCGCCAGCGCGAGAAAATAGATACTGACCGCCATCGCGACGATCGTGAACAGGCTCGGCCACGGACGCGAGAAACCGTCTGTGTACTTGAGGCCCACGGCCCAGACTATTTCGAAGACCCCGGCGATCCCGAGACTCAACCACGGATTGATCATTTTTCATTCCCCCGGATACCGGCCGCCATGGCCCGAATCTGTTCGGGCCCTACACGACAACACCCGCCAACGATCGTCGCGCCGGCAGCAATCCACTCCGCAGCCGTGCCGGGCACGACGGTACCGGACCAGCTGCTATCGGTCACATTGAATTTCTCGCCCGAGTTCGGATAGACCACGACGGCCATGTCGGGCAGCGCCGCGCGCAGGACCTCGATGAGCGGCACAGCATACTGGGGCGGCGTGCAGTTGATGCCAACGGCCAGGACCGTCGGATGATCACTAAATAAAATGGCGGCATCAGCGAGCAATGTGCCGTCGCTGATGCGGCTGGCGTCGCGACAGGAGAAACTGACCCATGAGGGCGTCTCGCAGGCGCGTAGCAGCTCGGCCAGGACGCGAGCCTCTGGCAGCGAGGGAATAGTCTCGACCGCGAGCACGTCGACGCTGCCCTGGTCGAAAAGTTTCAGCCGCCTGGCGTGAAATTCGCGCAGCACATTGTCCCCGACACCGTAATCGCCCGTGTACTCGGAGCCGTCGTGGAGCATTGCACCGTAGGGACCGATGCTCGCGGCGATAAGCGGTGCCTGTCCCCTGTTTCGGGACAGGAACTCGGCGCGCGCGCGTTCGGCCAGCTCTACCGACAACAGCATGAGTTCATCCGACTTCGCCGCCGAGTACCCTTTGGCCGCAAAGCCTTCACGGCTCGCCTGGTAGCTCGCCGTCGCGATGCACTCGGCGCCGGCCTCGAGATAAGCGAGGCTCGCATCCACGATGGCCTGCGGGTCGCGCACCAATAGCGAGGCAGACCAGAGCGGGTCATCGATGTCACATCCCGCTGCCTCGAGCTGGGTCGCAAGCCCACCGTCCAGCAACAGCGGCCGGGGCCGACGCAGCGCCGCCGCGAACGCTGTCTTCATATGCGCGTCCTCTTGCTTACCTTTACGGTGACAGGCACCTCGATACCGTACAGCTCGTTCGCCAATACCACGGCAGTCGTGATGGTCATGTCGGGGGCATCGAGCACAATAGCCGTGGGGCCGTTGCCCTGCCGTATCGCCTCGAGCAGCGCCCCCGGTGAATTCGTGCTACCCGATGTTCGTTCGAGCAAGAGCACTTTGCCGGCGATGGATCGGCCACACTGTGGGTGATGAACGTCCACGACAAGTCCCGTGGCGGGATCCAGGCCGCCCCAGAAACTCAGTGGCTTGTCGAGCCTCAATTCGGACATGCTAGATCTCCTCGAGCAGCTTGATACGCCCGGCGCAGGCAGACTCCACGCACTCGCGGAGACTCGCGAACGTCACGCTGCATCCCAGGCCCGACGGCGCGTAGTAGGCCCATTTCCCGGAATTGGTCATGACATGCCCCCGGGTTCCAGGCATGGCGGGACGATAATACGTACAGCGCCCGACCACGAATTCCACGCCGCCGCTCATAAGCGTATTGAGCATGCCGGCACTCTCGAGACGCCCGACAACCGCCGCGCTCGTTGCCGCATAGAATCGAACCGCAGCGTCGACGCGACGGCCCGACAGCAACTCGATGAGCGCCTCGAAGCCCTCGAACGAAAAATGCGGTGCGCCTACACAGACGGCACTGAGTTCCGCGTCGCGCTCGCGGCCGAGCCTGTTCGCCGCTCCTGTAATCGTCTGCCTGTTTACATGGACCTCCCGGCGCGGCGGCATTCCGTGAAATGCGGCCTCCAGGGTCGGCGCCTCAGGCGTGATGCCCACCGCATGCACCATGCTGACCGCGCCCGAACTCGCTGCAGCGGCGCCGAGTGCGCGAAGCTGTTCGGTGCGGCAGTCGTCCGGCAGCCCCGTGATCGCGGGCAGTCCGTTGCCAGCGTCACGACCGATGAATATCCCGAGCAGGTGGTAGAACCACTCGTCTTCAAGCCAGCTCTCGGGTATTCCGGCAACGTCGTACAAAAGGGTGGCGGCCCTGTGTTCAGTCCGGTGCAGCCCGACATCCGGCACGCGACCAGTAACTGCGGCGCACATGTCGACGAACTCGACGTAGCGATTGCTGCGTGCGCCAAGAACCGAGTTCGCGTAGACGACGGCGCTGGACTCGCACCACGCGATATGCTCGCCGAAGGCAGGTTCGGCGACGACATGATAAGGCGCACAGGTCATTACCGGGTTACAGCCCATACCCACGTATAGATCGATGAGTTGACGCGCCGCGGCATCATTTTCCGAGCGCTCATCCCCCAGGTTGAGCGAGCATGCAGTCAACGATGTGGGAACCGCAACGCGCGTATTGGCATCGGCGAGCCGCTTGGCAAAGTCGAGGTTGGCCGGTCCCTGCAGGTAAGCGCTGGCAACGTGTGCAGACCTGATATCGATCAGCCGCTCGGCATCGAACTGCTCGGCGACGCGAACGATCAAGCGCATAGCGAACCGCGTGCCCTCACCGTGGGCGCCGGACAGCATCGCCGTGTCTCTCGCGCTCAAATCAAGCATGCGAAGAAGCTTACTTCACATCCGTATGCGGCGCTTGCTACTGTAGTTCGCGATGACAGGAGAGATTCAATGTCCAGGTTGATCATGGTTCTGGCCAGCGTGTTGCTCACGGCGGCGTGTCAGCCATCGGACGACACGGGGGCCGGAACGAGCAACTTGCTGGCGGTGCGCTGCGGCGCTCTCGTCGACGGCTTGTCCGACGAAGCGCACGCAGAGAGCATCGTCCTCATCGACGGGGAGAGGATCAGCGCCGTACTGCCAGGCGAAGAACCGCCGCCGCGAGGTGCCCGCCTCGTCGACCTGGGCGACTACACCTGCCTGCCCGGCCTGATCGATACGCATACCCACATCGCGCTCGTGCACGATGACTCGAGCGACCTCACGGTCTACTACCGCCGGCCGATCGAGGAGACGCTGGCGATGACAGAGCGTAATGCCGGGATTACGCTCAACGCCGGCTTCACGACCGTGCGTAATGTCGGCGACTATTTTCCCGAAGCGATCATCGAAGTGCGGAAGAGAATTCGGAGCGGCGAGATCCCTGGTCCACGCATCCAGACTGCAGGTTCCTACATGACGATCCCGGGTGGGGGCGGCGATCTCGTCGTGCCAGGCCACGATGAGAGCGAGATACCGGCCGGCATTCGCATCGGCGTTGCACGTGGCCCAGAAGAGTTTCGGCAGAAGACACGAGCCGTCATCGACAACGGCGCCGACATGATCAAGGTCATCGCATCGGGCGCGGTCTTCGCGTTCGGCGGGGTGCCGGGCGAGCCCGAGATGACCCGACAGGAAATCGCGGCCGTGGTCGAGGTCGCGCACGCAGCCGGGCTGCGCGTTACGGCGCACGCGCATGGCGCGCAGTCGATCAAGGACGCGATACTCGCAGGCGTCGACTCGATCGAGCATGCATCACTCGGAGACGACGAAGCCATAGCCATGGCCGCGGAGCGTGGCGTCGCGTTCTCGATGGATGTCTACAACGGTACGTTTACGGCCGAGGTAGGCATCGAACTCGGTTACCCCGAAGAGTTCATGCGGAAGAACGAGGAGACGACCGAGGCACAGCGCATCGTCTTCGAGAAAGCGTACCAGGCGGGGGTCCCCATCCTCTACGGAACCGACGCCGGCGTTTCACCGCACGGCTACAACGGCAGGCAGTTCGAAGTCATGGTCGAACGTGGCATGAGCCCGATGGACGCGATCAGGAGCGCTACGTCGGTCGCCGCGGCGCACATGGATATGGACCGTGACGTCGGCGCTGTCGAGACCGGACGTTTCGGCGACCTGGTCGCGGTACGCGGAGATCCGTTGGCGGATGTCACGCTCCTGCAGAACATTGCTGTCGTCATCAAGGGCGGTGAACTCGTCAGCATCGATCGTTGACGGCCCGTTCATCGTCTTCCGTGCCGGAAGACCCGTTACTACCGTAACCATTTTTGTACCGCTAAGGCAGGACATTAGTGCTCGTCTGAACTATGCTCTGGAGTGTATGTCTGTAAATTACAACACGAAATCGTAATTGTTCTCATTCCAGTGTGCGGACAACAACATCTATGCATTGAAAGTGTTGCCTGTCTACCACACATTTCATCTTGACTGAGTATTGAGGGGGTAAACATGAAAAGGCACTTGCTAACGTTTGGTTTCGTTGCGGCTATCCTGGTTCTGGACTTCACCGTGATGCCCACACAGATGGTCTTTGCGCAGGGTAGCCAGGAAGAGGTCGAAGAGGTCATTGTCACGGGGTCACGGATTCGCAAGGACCCACTCGATGACACCGGCCCGGTAATGGAAATCTCGACCCAGGACATCGAGCGGTCGGGACTCACATCGCTCGGCGATTTTCTGCAGCGCCTGCCGGCATCGGGCGGCGCCCTCAACGCGCGCTTTAACTCCAGCGGCAACTTCGGCTTTCCGCCGGACGGCAGTGGTGTTGGCGCCGGCTCGTCCCAGGTGGACTTGCGCCACCTCAATGCGAAACGCGTTCTCGTGCTTGTCGACGGCATGCGCTGGATCAGCGAATCCTCGGCGAGTGGCGTAGGCTCCGCGACCGATCTCAACACTATCCCGCTCGCTATCGTCGAGCGCATCGAAGTACTCGAAGACGGTGCCTCGGCCATTTACGGCGCTGACGCGATTGCCGGCGTGGTCAATATCATCACGAAGAAAGACTTCGAAGGCTTCGAGATTGCCGGCTACGGTGGCAGCTTCAGCGAGGGTGATGGCGACACGGTCGAGGGCTCCCTTTCGGTCGGTAGCGTTTCCGACCGGGCGTCCGTCTTCCTCAACATCTCGTACGTCGACCAGGAATCGGTCAGCGCAGCGGATGTGGACCAGGCGCGCGAGTCCGCCGGTCCCGGCACCACGAACCTGCACGGCAGCTCCGGCACGCCGCAGGGAAGATTCGTGCTCACGGACCCGAACACGACCAACTTCATTAACTGCACGATCAACGATGGTGCGGTTCCAGCCGCCGGTCAGAGCGCCGTCTTCTATGACCCGGCAAACCCATGCATGGGCGACGACTTCAACACGTGGTCCAACGCCGATCGGTTCAACTTCGCGCCCTTTAACAAGGTTGTCACGCCGTCTGAGCGCACCAGCATCTACGGCCAGTCCAACTACACGTTCAATGAGGACGTCAGCTTTTACCTGAAGGGTCTCTACAACAACCGCAGGTCGACCAACCAGGCGGCGCCGGAGCCATTGTTTATCGGTTCGGACGCGGGTAACGGGAACATCCTGGACACGATCTCGATAGATGAGACCAACCCGTACAATCCTTTCGGTTTTTCTGTCGTTGCCGAAGACCAGGCCTACTTCATGGGCCGGCGTCCACTGGAAGGCGGGGCGCGCGTCTTCAAGCAGGACGTGGATACCTGGTACCTCGGTGCCGGTTTGGTTGGCAGTTTCTCGGCTGTCGATCGTGACTTCTTCTGGGATATCAACTACGCCTGGTCACAGAACCAGGCCAACCAGACCAAGACGGGCGGCTATAATGCGCGCAAGCTCAAGGAGGCTCTCGGGCCGGCGTTTACTGACGCGAACGGAGACTTCGCGTGCGGCACGGTCGGCAACGCAATCGACGGCTGCGTCCCGTTCAACTTCTTCGGCGGCCAGGGCTCGGGTGGGGGCACGATCACCGACGAGATGCTCGGCTGGGTCTCTTTCACGCAACAGGACTCGAGTAAGCAGGAACTCAAGAACTTCACTCTGAACTTCAGTGGCGACGTCTTGGAACTGCCCGCTGGCATGCTCGCTTTCGCCGCAGGCTACGAGTACCGTGACCAGGAAGGCTCTTTCCAGCCCGACTCAGTAGTCGTCGCGGGCGACAGCGCCGGTATTCCGGCACAACCGACGGTCGGCGACTTTGATGTCAACGCATTCTACGCCGAGCTCAGCGTCCCGATACTTTCGGAGCGCCCCGGCGCCGACCTGCTGGACTTTTCGATCGCCGCGCGCTCATCCGACTATTCGACGTTCGGCAGCGAGACCACGACCAAGTTTGGCGTGCGTTGGCGGCCGATTCCGGAACTGTTGCTGCGCGCCGGCTGGGGTGAAGGTTTCAGGGCGCCATCCATTGGCGAGTTGTTCGGGTCGCAGTCGCGTTTCGATGCAACCATTGCCGACCCCTGTTCCGCTTTCCTCGTCACGGGTGTGTCGCAGACCGTGATCGACAACTGCATAGCGGAAGGCGTACCAGCCGACGGCAGCTACGTACAACTCGGCGGCCAGATCTCGGTGCTGACGGGCGGTAACCCTGAGCTGCAGCCGGAAACGGTCGACAGCACGAATTTTGGTGTCGTGTGGAGCCCGAGCTTTGTGGAGAACGTGGGCTGGATCGAAGACCTCAGCATCGAGGTCACCTATTACAAGCATGAGCTGGACGATGCCATCCAGGCTGTCGACGCGCAGACCATCCTCGATTCCTGCGCCAACACGGGCGAAGACTCATTCTGCGACCTCGTCGGACGAACCGGTTCGGGTGTCATCAATCGCTTCGATAACCAGCTCACGAACATCGGCGGCATCGACACCGAGGGCTATGACTTCAACCTGACCTACCTGGGCCCCGAGATCAACTGGGGTCAGTTCCAGGTAACCTGGCTGAACTCGTACCTGAAGGACTTCACGGAAATCCTGCTCGATCCAAATACGCCGTCAGGTTTCCTGGAGCGTTCCCTCGAGGGCCTCGAGGAAAATGACCGCGGCAAACCCGAGTGGACGTCGACGGTGGTTATCGACTGGTACTACAACGATTGGAACGCATCGTGGACAGCTCGCTATATTGACGAGATGACGGAACGTTGCAGCGACTTCCTCGATGGATCGCCCGATAGCCTGGCAAACCTCGGTCTTTGCTCTTCGCCAGACTTGAACGACAACAGTCTTTCCACGAACAAGCTGGATAGCACCTGGTTCAATGACCTGCAGGTGACGTACACCCCGAGCCAGCTGGATGGCAATCTCGGTGTCACGCTCGGCGTAAACAACATCTTCGAAGAAGATCCGCCAGCCTGCTACAGCTGCTCGCTGAATGGCTACGACCCGTCGACTTACGACATGCCGGGAAGTTTTGCCTACCTGCGCGCTACCTGGCGTCACGAATAACGCCAGCCTGGCGATTCTCTCCCAGCCGGGGGAGGGTCGCAGAAGCGAAGTGAGAACGGCCCCTTCGGGGGCCGTTTTCTTGTTCTCAGCCGACCGAGCGCTCCAGCCAGCACGGGTGTTCGTACAGCACGATCTCGACTTCGTCCCCGGGGAATATGTCGCCGGGCACTTCCACGATACCGACCAGGCCGCGCAGCAATCTCGCGGCGTTCGAAAAAGCCGTGCTCGAGAGCGGTTCCCCGGACAGCGTCTCGTGGATCGCGGCCAGCTTCTTGCCCATTTCGTGACAAGGGGGATTGTATTCCTCGACGCTAAGCTCGGCTCCCGACGGGAACCGCAATAACGTCCCTTTCGGCAAGCGCGAGAACTCCTCCGCACCCTGGATACACAAGTTGGCGCCGAGCGTCGACGGGAGCAGCGGACAGCGCAAATCCATGGCACGCGTGATCTCCGCGAGCTCCTCGTCGGACACGGCGGACCAGTGGCGCTCATTACGCCTGAGTGTGCCCTTCGGCTGCTTGTCCGCGACCCAGGTCTCGCGCGTGTGGCCACGGTGCCGGTCACCGACGATGCCATCGAGCTCGACGGTGATCGAGCGCTGTTCGGGTTTATCGAGATCGCTTTCGCCTCCCGCGTGAACGGAAATGACAGTCGCGTTTAGAGTCCGCAAGAAAGGTGGCCTTAGTTGCATCTGCAACTGTAGGAACTTGCTGCAATTTTTGGGCTTTGTCAATGAGCGCCGGCCTCCAGCTCGGCCCATATACCACGAGCCCAGTCGCGTATTTTCAACGCCTCTTCCCAGCGGTCCGAAAGCTCGTCCTGGTTCGCGTCGGTGATCGCGTAGGGCGGCGGGCCGAGCTCACAGAGAAACACGAGCTTCGCGTCGCATGTGTTCCTGTTCCTCCACATGCGCATTCCTTCCCTCCACCAGCGCCTGAAGATCCCGACCCACTGCTGGTGCTGCGGGAAGTCGATTTGGACCTGCACCTGCTCGCGGCTCGCGATGCGGCCCTGGAAGCAATCGGACCGCTCCAGCACTTTCCTGATGAACGCCTCGTCCTTTTCGGGTACCGGCGCGCGCAGTTCCCGGTCGACAACGAAATGTGAAAGATCCGCACACAGGCGCATCTCGGGGACGAGTTCCATGAGCTGCAGGGTGAAGTACAGGTCGTTGAGCAGTCCATCACGATGCGTCTCGAACAACAGCGGCAATCCCATCGCCTCGGCTTCACCGATCCAGCGCCGTACGTCGCCCACGGCGTCCTCGGGCCGGATCGGCATGATCCCGCTGATGACGTTGACCACGGAGGCATCCATTTCCCTGGCAAACTCGAGCAACACCTGCATGTCGTCAGGATGGCGCGGGAACGCATTGATCATGCAGCCGAGCTCGTGCTTCTCGAAAAGCGCCCGTTTCTCGAGGTTCTCCGGAATCTCCTCTACGGTGGGATCGAGGCACATGCCGTCGAACCCGGCGGCGGCGCACATCGCGAACGATTCTTCATCGCTGCGCTCGGCCCGGTTCGGGTTCCTTAGCTGCATCGCCCAGAGCGACTGGTAGATTTCAAGCGTCGGCACGATCCTGCTCCCTCCGATCGCGCCCTACTGTCAATGCATCGACCGCGACAGCCCCCTTTTCACTAACGATAACGGGATTGACGTCCATCTCGGATATGACGTCACGGAGTGCGTAAACCGCAGCAGAGAAACGCGCCGCAGTCTCGCAAAAACCGTCTAAGTCGACGGCGCCACTGACGCGGGCACCGTCCAGCAGCGGACGAAACGTCATGCCGTCGACGCAACGGCGAACGTGGGCTGCGTCGAAAGGCGGGAGTGCGAACTGCACATCATTGATCGTCTCCGCGAGTATCCCGCCAAAACCCAGCAGGATGACGGGGCCGAACTGTGGGTCGCGCTTCACTCCCAGGAACAGGTCGACCCCACCCGCCACCATGGGTGCGACAAGCACATCGGGGCCGAGGCGATGACTCATGATCTGGTACATCTGCAGCAATTGCTGTTCGTCGCCGATACCGACGATCACTCCTCCCTGGTCCGATTTGTGCAGCAGGCCTTCTTTGGCCGTCTTCAACGTCACCGGGAATCCTGCCGCACTGGCGGCATCCAGGACTTCCGCCTCGTCAGAGGCTGCCCGCGGTCTCGTCGTGGCCACGCCGAAGTCTTCCAGGAGCGCGAGCGAGTCGATCTCGGCGAGCGTTTCGCCAGCGTGCAGACGCCCCTGCCAGTACTCGACGACCGCCTTGTCCGGAATCTCCGCTTCCTGGTGGTCGCGCAACAGGAAATCGCGATAGGAAAACAGCGCTCGTACGCCACGCAGAAACGGCACGACTCCGTCGAGGACCGGAAAACCTGAGTGTGTACTTGCTACGACCGCCTCGTCATGGCCCGTACCCTGTCGCGCGGCGACAAGCGCAACCGGTTTCCCGGATTCCGAGCGTCCTCGCTGCATATAGTTGAGGTAACTCGCGTACACCTTGCCCCCGGGCGCCCGATCGTGGATGACGCCGGCCAATGCCGCACCCGGGTCCTGCATCATGAGCGAGAGGCTGCGGGTCATAACCTCACCCGCCTCGGGGCCACCGCGACTCCAGGCATCGAGCGGATTCACGGCGGGCAGTTCAGGATCGAGTATCTTCTCGAGTTCACGCACTGTTTCATCAGCCAGTTCCGTGAGCGGCACGTCTTCTTCCTGTGCCAGGTCCACGAGCAGCTGCCGTTCGCCGCCGGAGTCATGCAGCGTCACGAGCCCACCCGCGCCGACCGGGTGCAGTTCCGCGATCATGATCAGCATCGTAGTGAATTCATCCTGGTCGCTCGCACGCTGTACGCCGTAGCGATCGAACAGGGCCTGGTACGTAGCATCGTCTCCGGCCATGGCGCCCGAGTGAGAGACGGCAAGCCTGGCCGACTGCTCGGTCCTGCCGACCTTGAGCGCAACCACCGGAATGCGGCGCTGTGCAGCCTTCTCCAGCGCCGCGCGAAATCCGTCGGGATTCCTTGCCGTCTCGATAAACAAACCGACGACGCTCGTTTCGGGAAGGTCGAGGGCGAAGTCCATGTACTCGTCCATCGTTACGCTGAGCTCGTTGCCGGCCGATACCGCGAGGTTGATTCGCAGCCGCTCTTCGCAATCGATGATGCCCGATATGCCCGAGCCCGAGTGGCTGATCAACGTGACGCTGCCGGGTGCTGCGTGCGGGGCGGAGTCGAATCCACAGGTCCAGACATGATCGCGAACGTTGTAATAGCCCATGCCGTTCGCCCCGCAGACGAGCATGCCGGCTTGCCGTATCTTGTCCTGCACCCGGGCGCGCAGCGGAGGATCGTCATCATTGTCTATATAGAGTGTCGACTGGATGACGGCCGCAGGGACCCCGGCTGCAATTGCCGCGTCGAGCGCCGCTTCCAGGTTCTGGTCGCCGACCGCGAACACGACCAGGTCGGGCGTCTCCGGGAGATCGGCGAGCGTCGCGTAGCAGGAGAAACCCTGCAACTCGTCGTGGCGCGGATTTACAGGGTAAATGGCGCCCCGATAGCCACCGATGTGCAGGTTCCTGAGCGCCCAGTCTCCGAGTGAATCTGCTCGACTCGACGCGCCCACGACCGCAACCGAACGGGGCCGCAGTAGTGGGTCGAGCCGGTGAGTCATACAAGCTCCCTAGTAGGGCCCGGGCGGCGTCGCTCCGCGGCGCGCCGGGAACCAGAACGGTTTATCGACCACAGTCGCCCTGGCCATCATGCGGTTCCAGTGCATCTCGCGCTGGTAATAGACCTCGACCCACACCGTGTCGCCCGGTTTGCCATGCGGAGTTCGGACCGTGCCGATGCCGATGTTCTGTTTGCACACGGGCGACCAGGCGGCCGACGTAATGAAACCGATATTACTGCCGCTGGCCCGCTTGTTGTCGAAAATGTAGGAATGCTCGGCGATCTTGTTGCCCTCGATGTCGAGCTTGACGAGCCGCCACCTGGAACCGTTGCGCTTCTCCTCGGCAAGCGCGCGGCGACCGTTGAAGTTCGGCTTCTTGAAATCGACGAGCCAGTCGAGCCCGAGTTCGAGCGGCGAACGTGAACGACCTGTGCGCACGGTCTCGTCGGCCGGCAGGAACTCCATGTAGGCCGCGAGAAAACCGGCCTCGATGCGCGCCAGCTCCAGGGCATGCGTGCCGATCGCACGGATCCCGTGCAGTTCGCCGGCTTCGAACAACGCGTCCCAGAGCGCCTCGGCTTTGTCGGGATCGATCCAGAGCTCGTAACCGAGGTCGGCCGTGAAGCCCGTGCGCGAGACCATGAGTTCGGCGCCCTGGAAGTCGAAGTGCATGAGACCGAACGGTTTCAGCTGGTCGAGGCCCTCGAGGCCCATTTTGTCGAGCACGCTGAACGACGTCGGTCCCTGCACCGCCAGCGCGGCAATATCTTCGGTCTCGTGCGTGATCGTGACATCGAAGCCGATCGCCGCCGCCTGCAGCCAGGCGTAATGGCGTTCCTGCGAGCACAGTCGATACTCGCCTTCACGCAGGTGAAAAATGGTGCCGTCGTCGATGACCTGCCCGTGGTCGTCGCACCATACGGCGTAGGCAACGCGACCCGGACGGATCTTGGCCATGTCACGCGTCACGAGGCGATTCAGGTAGTCGAGCGCGTCGGGCCCCGTGATCCGGTACTTCGTCATCGGCGTCAGGTCGAAAACAGCCGTCGAGTTACGAATCGCAAAGTACTCCGTATCGGCGCAGTAGAGCTCGTCGGCGCTCGAGTAGCCCTTCCACTCGTGCCACTCGTTCACGAAGTCCAGTTTTTCGAGACGGGAGTAGAATGGAGACCTGAGGCGTCCCTGGTGGACCGGTTGGCTCTTCATGCTGCTTTCTCCTGTCTCAGGATGGCCCGCGCCGCGTTGCGCCCGGCCGCGCCGCTCACGCCGCCCCCCGGGTGCGCGCCCGCACCACAGAGGTACAGGCCGTCAACGGGCATGCGATATTGTGCGGCGCCGCCGACCGGCCTGACGAACAGGAACTGGTCGAGCGTGAGTTCGCCATGGTGCCAGTGGCCACCCGTGATGTGGAATTCGCGCTCGATATCGGCCGGCGTCAGCAATTCGCTGGCTGTTATGCGCTGCTCGATGTCAGGCGCGTAACGCGCGATCGTGTCGATGACCGACCGCATGAACGTCTCGCGGGCCGCGTCGTTCCAGCCGCCCGTGAGCGCGTACGGCGCGTATTGCACAACGGCCGACAGCACGTGCTTGCCCGTTGGTGCCAGCGACTCGTCACGAAAACTCGGGAACGTCATCTCGACGACGGGCTCTGGCGAGCTCTCGCCATACTTGGCCGGATTGAATGCACGCTCGACGTAGTGCTCATTGGGAGCAATGACGATGCGTTCGGCAAAGTCCTTTTTCGACAGTCCGACGATCGTCGGCAGGCCGTCTAGTGCGAGGTGCACCTTCGCGGCATTGCCGCGCGATCGCAGGTGGTGGATGCGGCGCGTGAAGCCCGTCTCGACATGTCGTGCTCCGACCAGGTTCATGATCGTGCGCTTCGGATCCGCATTCGAGATCACCGTGTAGCTATCGAAGCGCTCTCCGCCCTCGGTCTCGACGCCCGTCGCTCGACCGTTCTCGACGATGATGCGCTTCACGGGCATCTTCGTCCTTATCGTCACGCCGGCGCTGCGGGCCGTGTGCGCAAGTTCCTCGCTGACGCTGCCCATGCCGCCCTGCGGCACCGCGGTACGGCCATGATCGCCCGCCAGGCGATAAAGGTAGGTCAGGATCGTGTTGGGTGACCTCGGTCCCAGGTGGGTGCCGAGCACGGCATCGAAACTGATTGCGCCTTTGAGCAACGCGTTCCCGAAGCGCTCGTCGACTTCGTCATGGATGTTCATGCCGATGAGGCGCAGGAACTCCTGCATCTCTTCCTTGCCCAGGCGACGGATATCGAAGCCGAGCTGCCCGAGCGTCAGCAGGTCCTGCATGTTTTTCGTGCCAAGACGCGGCGGCGGCTTGTTCAGGTACTTCCTGAGCAGGTCCGAGAAACGTTTCATGCGTTTGCGGAAGCCGGCATAACTCGTGGCATCCTCTTCCGACACGCCTTCGACCGAGTCGCCCGACAGGCGGACATGCTGCCCGTCTTCCGCGAGCGCGATGGTCGTCATGTCCTGGCTGGCGAGCCTGGGCGCGAGCCCCAATTCCTTTCGGACCTCGGGCTGCAGCTGGTACAGGAGATGGGCGCAGGCCGAGACCGCGTATCCGGCGGCGAACTCGCGCGTCACCGCAGCTCCGCCAACCTGGTCGTTGGCTTCCAGCACCAGTACGCTTTTTCCCGCCCTGGCCAGCAGTGCCGAACAGACCAGGCCGTTGTGTCCGGCGCCAATCACTATTGCATCGTATCTGTCAGTCATCGCCGAAACTCTCCGGAACTGTGTTTGGCCGTTTCAGGTCTGCGAGGATCTCGCGTGCGGCGTTCGCGCCCGGAGCGGCCATCACTCCGCCGCCCGGGTGCGTGCTCGAACCGCACATGTACAGACCGTCGACCGGGCCCCGGTACTGCGCATAGCCGGGTATCGGTCGGTTGAACAGCAGCTGGTCCATGGTCAGTTCGCCATGGAAGATGTTGCCCTCGGTAATGCCGATTTCCGCTTCGATGTCCTGTGGCGTCCTGATCTCCATGTGCAGGATCAGGTCCTCGAAGTCGGGGCTGTAGTTCGAAATCTGGTCGATAACGGACTTGCCGAAGGCGTCTTTCTCTTTGCTGGTCCAGTCCCGGCCCTCGATCTTGTGCGGGCAGTACTGCACAAAACAGCTCATGAAGTGTTTGCCGGGCGGCGCCATGGTCGGATCGCTGAGCGTCGGTATGACCATGTCGACATACGGGTCTTTCGACCACGTGCCATCCTTCCAGTCGTCGTAGGCGCGTTCCATGCGCTCCATCGAATCGATGAAATGCATGTCGGAATGAATCAGCGAAGTGCCCTCTGGCAGTGCCGTGAACGTCGGGAGCCCGTCGAGGGCGATGTTCAGTTTGCCCGACGAGCCACGGATCTTGAAGTTCTCGACACGCCGATAGAACTTCTCGGGCAGGTCGCTCTTGTCCATGCAGTTCAGGAACGTACGCTTGACGTCCATAGCCGACACGACGACGCGCGCCGATATCTCGTCGCCGTTTTCGAGCGCGACACCCGCGACTTTGCCGTTCCTGACGATGATCTGGTCGACGCCGGACTCGGTGCGCAATTCGCCCCCGGCCGCCTGGAACGCGCCCGCGATGGACTTGGAGACGGCCCCCATGCCGCCGCGCGCGAAGCCCCAGGAACCGACGTTGCCGTCAACATCGCCCATGTAATGGTGCAGCAACACGTAGGCTGTGCCGGGTGAATGAATACCGAGGGCCGTGCCGATAATCCCGCTGCCCGAGAGTGACGCCTTGATGACATCGGTTTCGAAGTACTCGTCGAGGTACTCGGCGACGCTCATGGTCCAGAAGCGAATCGTCTCGTACATCCGGTCTTCGCCCATCGCCATGAACTTGCTGCCGATGCGTACCAGTTCCCGGATGTCGCTGGGTCTGAAGCTTGTCGGGTCAGGTGCTGTCGACAACAGGAAATCGCGGATGAAGCGGCACTGGCGCATCGTGTCGGCCGAGTAGGTCTTGTACGCATCGGCATCGTGGCGCGAGAAGCGCGCCATCTCGCGATAGGCCACTTCATGGTCGTGATAGGAGCCGAAGTAGTCGCCGTTTTCCATGAAAGTCACGGAGCCGCCGTACGGGGTCACCTGCAGGCCGTGCTTGTGTAGTTCCAGCTCCCGGTATATCTCGGGCCGCAACAGGCTGCATACGTACGAGCAATTCGAGTACATCCAGTCCTTGTAGAGATTGCGACTCACGGCAGCACCACCGATATAGTCGTTCTTCTCCACGCACACGACATCGAGACCGGCCTTCGCAAGGAAGGCTGCCGTTGTAAGCCCGTTGTGCCCGGCCCCAACGACGATCGCGTCATAGGTTTTCATTTGTGTATCGGCCCTCCGGCCGCCCGGCTTTTTTGTTTGAGTTTCGGCAGAGTAATGTCCACCGCACGTTCGAATTTGTCCAGCGTTTCGTCGAGGCATCCCGCATTGTGGGATTCGCAGAGAAACCAGGGCTCTCTCGAGTCCGGCTCGACGAGTATGCCCTGCTCGTGCAGTTCCGGCGCGAGCGTATCGTAGAACTCGTAGTTCGAGTTTACCCACTCGCGGTAGTTGCTCGGCGGCTGCTCCGCGAAAAACAGGCCCATCAGGGAGGGGTGCCCCGTGAAACTGTGAGCGACGCCGCGCTCATCGAGGATCCGGCCCAGCCCCTCCTGGAGTTCGAGGCCATAGGCCTCGATGTCGGCGAGCGCCGAGGTCTCCTCGAGAATCTCCAGCGTCTTTGCGGCCGCTGCGAGAGATACCGAATGCGCCGTAAACGTGCCCCCGTGCACCACGCTGTCACCGATGCGACGCATGATGTCCTCGCGTCCGCCAAGGACAGCAAACGGGTAGCCGTTGCCGATCGCCTTCGCGAACGTGCAGAGATCGGCCTTGATCCCGAAGAGTTCCTGCACGCCGCCTTTCGCGACCCTGAAGCCCGTCTTCACCTCGTCGATAATCAACAGCACGTCGTAGCGATCGCATATTTCCCGGACATCTTTCATGTACTGGGCGTCGGCCGTAATCGCGCAGCAATTGCCCATGATGGGTTCGACCAGGAATGCACCGATTTCATCGTGCTTCTCCCTGAGCAAATCCTCGAGCGCATTTGCGTCGTTCAACGGCACAGTATGGAAAAGGCGCTTCGTGACGACGGGAACGCCGTCGCCGTAAGGCAGGACGTCCGGAGCACCGTCCTCCGGCGTCCAGTCCTCGACCTCCGAGTACCACATGACTTCGCTGAAGACGCCGTGGTAGCCGCCCTCCATCACGATATGGCCGTCCTTGCCCGTGAACGCGCGAGCCACGCGCAATGCGGCCATGACGGCTTCCGTACCCGAGTTCGAGAACCGCACGAGTTCGGCCGCGGGCACCATGCGGCTGACGCGGCGCGCGACTTCGAACTCGAGCTCGGTCGACAGGGCAAACACGCCACCCACCTGCATCCCCTCGCGCGCCGCTTCGTCGACGCGCGGATCGGCGTACCCGAGGATCACGGGGCCATAGGCCAGCCGGTAGTCGATGTATTCATTGCCGTCGATGTCCCAGACACGGCCGCCCTCGCCACGGTCCACGTAGATCGTCTTGTCATCGCCCCAGTACCGGAAATTCGAGGAAACGCCGAGCGGCAGTCGTGCCAGGGCTTTCTGGAAATGTTCATTGGAACGGGACAGGCTGCGCATGCAGTCTCCAATCGCTCGCTGCGGCAAAAATGAATGAGTATTCATTCATAGTATGGCATGATCGTGGCATGGCAGCCAGAGCAAAAAGTGCGAGGCGCACCGCGAGCCGTGCGCAGCGCCGCCAGCAGCTCATCGACGCGACGATGAAGTGCATCGCGCGCAAAGGCATGGGCAGCACGACGCTTGGGGATGTGGCCCGGGAGGCCGGACTCTCGCAGGGCATCGTGAACCTGCATTTCGAGAGCAAGGAGAACCTGCTCAAGGAAACGCTGCGCTATCTTGCCGATGACTACAAGGCACGGTTCAAGAAGACACTGGAACATTCGGGGCCTGATGCGGCGGACAAGTTGCTGGCACTGATGGAGCTCGACCTGCGCCCTTCTGTCATCGACCGCCGCAAGATCGCCGTGTGGTTCGCCTTCTGGGGAGAGGTAAAATCACGGCCCACTTATCGCAGGATCTGCGACGAGCGGGACCGGTACTACGACGAGGTCGTCGAAGGTCTTTGCGAGACGATCATCGAGGAAGGACGCTACAAGGGTGTGTCGGCTTCATTGGTCGCAACCGCCCTGACCTCCGTGACCAATGGCCTGTGGCTCTCCTGCCTGATCAGCCCGAAGACCTTTGACCGGCAGGTCGCGAAGGACGCCATCATGAGCTTGCTGCACAGCTTTTTCCCAAAACATTATTCCTGATCGAGACTGCGACATGGATATCCCAATCAGTGACGAGGCGCAGAAGTGGCGGAAGATCGCCCGCGACTACGCCGACAACTACCTGCAGCCGCACGAGGTAGAGGCCGAACTCAACGACGGTGTATTGCCTGACGAGATTACGGGGCGCAACAAGCGGCGCGCGATCGAACTCGGTTTCACGGCTATCGACGTACCGTCGAGCCACGGTGGCCTCGAGCTGCCGATGGAATGCCAGGTGGCGATCTGGGAGCAGCTCGGACGCGTCACCAACGCGCTGTCCTGGTGTTTTCCCGAGGCGCAGTCCTGGATGTTCGAAGCCTGCAGCGAGGCGCAGCTCGAGAAATACATCCTCCCGATGATGCGTGGCGAGCACAAGGAGTGCTATGCGATCACCGAATCGGGCCCGGGTTCGGACGTGTCGGGACTCGAGGCGACGGCGGTACGTGACGGCGACCACTACGTCCTCAACGGCGAGAAGTGGTACGTGACGAGCGGCAATCTCGCGAGCTTTTTCTGGTTCCAGGCGAAGCTGCCCGACGAGGACGATGAGGCCTTGTTCCTCGTCGACCAGGGGACGGACGGTATCGAGATCACTGCCAACCCGCGCTTCAGTCATACCTACGCGTCGCACCATCCCACCTACCTGTTCGACAACGTACGCATCCCGCTGTCGCAGCGCGTCGGCAAACCGGGCGCGGGCATGGCCTACACGCACAGCTGGTTTCGACACGAACGGCTCATGATCGGCGCCCGGAGCTGCGGCGCTGCAGCCCGCCTGATCGAGGAAGCCATGACGTTTGCGAACGAGCGCATGATCGACGGCGCGCCGTTGAGCGAAAAACAGGCGATCCAGTTCATGCTGGCCGACAGCGTTACCGAACTCTATGCCTCGAGGCTCATGACCTACGCGGCCGCGCGCTCGGCGGATCGCGGCGACGACGTCAAGGCGCAGCACAGCCGTTGCTCGATGGTAAAGCTGTACGTCTCGGAGATGGCGAACCGCGTCGCGGATCGCGCCGTGCAGATCTTTGGCGGTCGCGGCTATATGCGCGAGAACGTGGCTGAGCGATTCTTCCGCGAACTTCGTGTAGATCGAATCTGGGAAGGCACAAGCGAGATACAACGGCTTATAATCGCCCGGTCCTTGTTGAAACGCGGGTTGGACGGAGTTTGACCGAGAATGTACGCACAGGTCTCATAGCTGCACTGTTGCTGGCCGCCGCCTGCTCGGGCGATGCCGGCAATGATTCCGCGGATCAGGACGTCGTCAATATCTACAACTGGGCCGACTACGTTGCGCCCGATACGCTAGAGAATTTCGAAGCCGAGTTCGGCATCAAGGTCAACTACGACATCTACGACTCTTCCGAAGTCGTTGACGTCAAACTGCTCGCGGGCAACAGCGGCTACGACGTCGTCGTTCACAGCAACCAGTTCTCTTCGCGGCTCGCGCCAATCGGCATCTTCGAAAAACTCGACAAGAGCAGGTTCGAGAATATCGATAACCTCGACGCGGATGTGATGGCAAGCATCAACGTCTACGAGAAAGTTACCGAATACAACATCCCCTACCATTGGGGAACCACGGGATACGCATGGAACGTCGAGATGGTCCGCGCACGCCTTCCGGACCACCCGATGGACAGTGCCGATATCCTGTTCGACCCGGAGGTGGTTTCCAGGCTCGCCGACTGCGGCGTCAGCCTGCTCGACGGCCCGACCGACCTGTTTCCGATGGTCCTCGCCTACCTGGGACTCGATCCGAGCGCCGTTGACGACGAGAGTCTCGCCGCCGCGGAGGCGCAGCTCAAACTCGTGCGACCTTACATCCGTTATTTCAGCAACCAGAAGATGATCTCGGACCTGCCGAACAAGGAAGTCTGCGTCGCGATGAGCTGGTCGGGCGACTTCGCGCAGGCTGCAACGCGCGCCGCCGAGGCCGGACTCGACATAGAATTGCGTTACACGGTTCCCAAAGAAGGTTCCGGGCTCTGGGTGGATGGCCTCTACATAACATCCGACGCGCCCCACAGGGAGAACGCCTACAAGTTCCTCGATTACATCATGCGCGCGAAGGTTGCCGCCGACATCGTGAACACGGTCTATTACGCGAATGCGAACCGGGCTTCCTGGGATTTCGTGAAGCCCGAGATTCTCAGCAACACGTCCATCTTCCCCGACGACGAAGTCTGGAAACGCCTGTACCCGATACTGTCTGCCGATCCGAAACGGGAGCGCCCGCGCACACGCGCCTTTGCGCGAGTAAAAAGCGGCCTGTGAAAGACTTCATTCGCCTTCGCAACGTCAGCAAGCACTTCGGGAGCTTCGTCGCCGTTGACGGCGTGGACCTCGACATCGGGAAAGGCGAACTGTTTTCGATACTCGGCGGCTCGGGCTGCGGAAAGACCACTCTGCTGCGCATGCTGGCGGGCTTCGAGATCCCGACGAGCGGCACGATCGAGATCGACGGCGTGGACATAACGAACCTGGCGCCCTACGACCGGCCCGTCAACATGATGTTCCAGTCGTACGCGATCTTTCCGCACATGTCCGTCGAGAAGAACATTGCCTATGGCCTGCGCAAGGACAAGGTGAACAGCGGCGAGATCGGTAAACGCGTCGATGAGATGCTCACGCTCGTGCAGCTCGAGGACTTCCGCAGTCGCAGGCCTGACCAGCTATCGGGCGGCCAGCGACAGCGCGTGGCGCTGGCGCGGGCTTTGATCAAGCGGCCCAAGGTCCTGTTGCTCGACGAACCGCTGGCAGCCCTCGACAAGAAACTCCGCGAGCGTACGCAGTTTGAACTCATGAACATCCAGGACGAGTTGGGCATCACGTTCGTTGTCGTGACGCATGACCAGGAAGAGGCTATGACGCTGTCGACCCGGATCGCGGTGATGGAGCGCGGCTGCTTCCTGCAGACCGGAACACCGCTCGAAATCTACGAGTACCCCGGCAGTCGCTTCGTTGCCGACTTCATCGGCACGATCAACACCTTCGAAGGAGTCGTGCAACAGGTCAACGACGATTCGATCGTCATCGATTCACCGGAAGCGGGCACCACGTTCACGGCTCTCGGCAGTCACGCCGTCGATGTCGGCCAGTCGGTGTGCGTCGCGTTGCGGCCCGAGAAGATCTTCGTCGGTAAAGAACCCCCTAGCGAGGACGACGGTACGCGGCTGCCGGGCATCGTCGACGACCTCGGTTATCTCGGCAACCTGTCCCTGTACCGTATCCGGCTCGAATCCGGGAAGGTGATACTCGTCAGTTCGCAGAACCGGCGCCGTTCGTCCCGGCGCTTCCTCGAGTGGGAAGACAAGGTCTGGGTATCCTGGCGACCGCGCAGCGCCGTCGTGCTGCTGGACTAGGACGATGCCTCGAGCAGCCAGGGGATTCAGGGACCAGCGCTGGCGCTTCTTTGCCGCCGCCGTGCCTTACTTGTGGCTGCTCGTCTTCTTCCTTGCGCCGTTCGCGATCATCCTGAAGATCAGCCTCGCCGACCCGGTCATCGCCCAACCACCGTTCACACCGACCTTCGATGAACGGGGCGCGCCCTCCGTGTCGGCCGACAACTTCACGTTCCTCCTGACCGACAAGCTGTATGCAATCACGTACCTGCGGTCGGTCCTGATGGCCGGGGCCGCCACGCTCCTGTGCCTGGCGCTGGGTTTCCCGATGGCCTATGGCATCGCACGCGCGGCGCCTGCAACACGGGGCTTGCTGTTGCTCCTGATCGTCCTGCCGTTCTGGATCTCGTTCCTGCTGCGCGTGTACGCGTGGATGGGCCTGATGAACAACTACGGCGTAATCAATAACCTCGCCATGTGGCTGGGTCTTATCGACCAGCCTATGCAGCTAATGTACACGGACTTCGCGATATTCATCGGGCTCGCCTATTCCTACCTGCCGTTCATGATCCTGCCGCTGTACGCAACCCTCGAGCGCATGGACCTCGATCTCGTCGACGCCGCGCAGGACCTCGGCGCTTCCCGCAGCCGTGCGTTCTGGGACATTACCTGGCCGCTCGCGAGACCCGGCGTCATCGCAGGCTGCCTGCTCGTTTTCATTCCTGCGATGGGTGAATACGTCATCCCTTACCTGCTGGGCGGCTCCGAGTCGCTACTCATCGGCCGCGTCCTGTTCGACGAGTTCTTCGTCAACCGGGATTGGCCGCTCGCCTCGGCTGTAGCCATCGTGCTGTTGCTACTGCTCGTCGTTCCGATCGTGTTCCTGCAAAGGAACCAGGCGAGAGACCAGGAGGGTGCTGCGTGAAAAGACATTCACGATTCGTGCTTTCCTCGCTGGCCTTTGGCTATGCCTTCCTCTACATCCCGCTAGTACTGGTCGTCGTCTACTCTTTCAACGACTCGAGGATCGCCACGATCTGGGGCGGATTCTCGACGCGCTGGTACGGCGAATTGTTCAGAAACGACCAGGTTCTCGACGCGGCATTCCTGAGTTTGCGTGTCGCGTTGACCTCGGCCACGTTCGCGACCATCCTCGGCACTATGGCGGGCCTCGCCCTCGCCCGCTTCGGCCGTTTCAAGGGCCGCACGTTGTTTTCGGGGATGATCTCCTCGCCGATGGTGATGCCCGAAGTCATCACGGGCCTGTCGCTGCTCCTGCTCTTCGTTACGCTGCAACAACTGACGGGTTGGCCCGGCCAGCGCGGCTTCTCGACGATCACGATAGCTCACACGACATTCTCCATGGCCTATGTCGCGGTCATCGTACAGTCGCGACTGCTTTCCATGGACGAATCGCTCGAAGAGGCCGCCATGGACCTCGGGGGACGACCGCTACGTGTTGTCTTCGATATCACGCTGCCGTTGATCACCCCCGCGATGGTCGCGGGCTGGCTGCTGGCATTCACTTTGTCGCTCGATGACCTCGTGATCGCGACGTTCGTGTCCGGGCCCGGCGCCAGCACGCTGCCGATGTACATCTTCTCGAAGGTCAAGCTCGGGGTGTCGCCGGACATCAACGCGCTCGCCACGCTGATCATCGCGTTCATAGTGCTGGGCGTGTTTGTCGCATGGCTCGTGACGCGGAGAGCGGCGCGCCCCAATTGACGATACTCGCCGAATGGATGTAGTCTAGCCAACCTTATCATTAACACGACAAGTGCCCTGCCAAACGGGGCGGTTAGCCTTGAGCTGGCGACCAAGTAAACCAATTAATCAGAGCCTGGAGATTGAGTATGTTATCCGTAAGACATCCAAAGGGCATGGCCCTTGGCCTGTGCCTGATAGGCACTACGTTTGCCGGCGGTGCGCTGGCAGAAGAGCCTTATGCTGGCAAGACCAACGGCGTTTGCGCAGCGACGCATGTCGTTGCCTGTACAGAGGACTTCACCTGCATGCAGGGCGGAGCACGCACTTTCGACCTGCCCCCATTCCTGTTCATCGATATAAAGAAAGACATTATCCGCGCCACTGAGCACAAATCGGAGGACGTTACATCGCCCATTTTGAACAAAGAAATCACCGAGAATGCGGTGATCCTGCAAGGCCGCGAGAATCACCGCGGCTGGACCATGGCGATAGACCGCACGGACGGAACCTTCAACCTCTCATCTACCGGGCCCGACATGAACTTCATGATTGTCGGCAACTGCGTCGCACTGTAAGGAGCAAGACTATGTCATTCAGCAAGAAATTCATCGGTGGCGCTACTTGTGCGCTCCTTCTGGCCACAACTATCAGTGTCAGCCTGCCGGCGCCGGCGCATGCCGACGACGCCGGGGCCTTTATCGGCGGCGTAATGGCCTCCCGGATAGGCCAGAATATGCGCTCTCGCACCCAGGCCGAGCAGCAGCAGGCCCAGGCCGCGCAGGACCAGGCCTACTACCAGCAACAACAGGCCCAGC